>OGRD01001144.1_pt1 | contig 11094 bp, 7 predicted proteins | sample 1553441 | NCBI WGS metagenome assembly OGRD01 (sample SAMEA2580106, study PRJEB22360) | human gut metagenome | biome: human gut; feature: human-associated habitat; material: faeces | place: Denmark | collected 2008/2010
ATAATCAACAGGATGCGTCCCCGCCTTTCCCGGCGGGAGGGAGCCATTGAGAACCGGCGGCTGCCTGCCAGATAGTGCTTTCGCCGTTTTCATCGACATATTTGCCGAGGTTCTTCGAATAATCGATAACAGCGGTCTTGCCGTCCTTGAGAACAGCGAAGAAGTTATCGTAGCTGCTCGTACCGAAAGATACGCCGTCGATAAAGGTAACACCCATGGGTTGTCCGGTTGTCATATTGTAAAACGACGCGTTGACACCGGCTACAACATTATAGTGTTCACTGATAAAATGCTCATCGTTCGGATTGCTGTACTTCTGATTTGCGTACGCTATCTGATTGGTGAGTTTTTCCATACCCATAATACCGTTTTCATGTTGTTTAAGGTATGAAGACTGAACGAAGACATCATCTCTGGTGATGTCCGCAGTGGCAACATAATATACCATCTGCTTACCGTCTTTTGCATAGGCGTAGTTTATATACTGCTCTACGCCGGGAGCAAGTGTTGACGATGTGCTTTTGAACACGTCGTGCGTTTCGGACACAAAGTCCTTGTTGTATGCGGCGGACGAGGCAAAGGTCATAAGCCCTGCGGTCAGCGCAACACAAAGAACAACAGCCAGAAACGACCTGATGAGTTTGTGCGATTTCATGCAATTTCTCCTTTATAAAAATTTTTTATATACTGAAAATCCGCAAAGCGGGTTTGTATATTCGTTTCACTTTATACGAACATATATCAAACAATCGGTTTCGCCGGAAAATATCCGTTGCCCGCCGTGCCCCGCGTGGAGGAACCGATTTGCACGGCTCCTCTCGCCCGAAGGCGAGAGGTAAATGAAATTCTCAACCGGAAATAAGCACTCCGTTTGCGTCAAATGTGTAATAACCCTCTTCGAGGATTCCGTTTCCTTTATTCGCGGAAACGAAATATTTGCCCGTCACGGGTCTGCAGCCGCTGTTTATATAATAAACGGAACCGTCTACCTCCACAGCTCCTGCCGCGCATCTCTGACCGTTTTCAAAGTAGTATGTCACTCCGTCGGTCCATTTCGCAAAGCCGGAAGTAAGAAGCTCGCCGTCCTCTTTGAAGTAATAATAACCCTCTTCGAGAATACCGTTGCCCGCCGCTTTCGTTATGTAGCAAACGCCGGTGTTCATCTTGCAGTTGCTGCCCACATAAATCAGTTTGCCGTTATATTCAATAACGCCCGCATAATACGGTTGTCCCATCTTTATGTAGCATTCCTCGCCCTTCCAATCGGCAAATCTGCCGTCTATCAGAGCGCCGTTATCCGCAAACAGATAGAAGCCCGTTTCAAGGATTCCGTTTGTTTTATCGGGAGATACCCAATACATTCCCGTCGCCGCCTGACAACTGCTGCGAACGTAATATATGTCGCTGCCTATTCGAACAAGTCCCGCCGCATACGGCTGACCGTTTCTCATATAGCACATATTTCCCTGCCACATCGCAAACGCATTGTCTATAAGAACGCCGTCTTCGCCGAACGCATATGTGCCCTCAGCCAGAAGTCCGTTCGTCTTACTTGCGGGAACGGTGCAGATGCCTTTTCCGAGCGTGCAGTCCGAACCGATATATATTATATTTCCTTCCGCATTCAGAATAAGACCCGCAAAGCACGGCTGACCTTTTCTTATATAGCGAAGAGCATTCTGCCAAACGCCGAACTCTTCGTCTGCCATGGAACAGTCTTCCTTGAAAAGATAATATCCTTCGGGAAGAAGTCCGTTTCCTTTTGCCGAAGATACGTAAACAACGTTTTTCTTCGCTTCATAGGTTCCGGAGAAATAATAGTATTTGCCGTCTATGAGCTGAAGTCCCGTCTGTGAAATACCGTTTACGAGATAATATGTTCTGCCCTCAACCGTCAGCAAGCCCGTGCTGTTGAGTTTTACCGCTTTTCCGTCGGTTCCGAAGTCATACCATTGCGGAGTATGGCTGTTGGAGTTTATAACGTACTTAAGTCCCTCGTATCTGTAACCGGGCTCAACGTTTGCGTCTCCGAAATAGTAATCATAGCCGTCTATCGTATGCCAGCCGTGACCGTAATAGTTCGGACCGTAATAATATCTCGTTCCCTCGGACGTTGCATACCATTGTCCGGAAATGAGTCTGCCGTTTTCTTCGAACTCAAACGTTACTTTTCCGTTGCTGTATGTTTCAACGCTTGTCAAAGTCGTCGTATCGAAATAGTACCACACGTCGTCTATCATGACCCAACCGCCGGAGAGAACTCCGAGCTTGGAATATCCCCACTTGCCGTCGGTTTGTACAAGACCCGTATAAACGCCGCCGCGAACGCCTTCGGTAAGGGTGTAATATACGCCGTTCTCAAGTATGTATCCGGAGAAAGCCACGCCGTTGACATACTCTCTGCCGTCCGTCCAGACGCCGTTGAAAGGGTCTCCGCATTCGGAGCATTTCAGAACGCCGTCAACGAGAGCGTAGGAGTGTCCCGTTGCGGGAACGGTCGTGCCCCAGTCAACAACGGAGTTGCAGACTTCGCAGAATGTTCTGCCCGTGTAGCCCGCTTCCGTGCAGGTCGCCGCCTTGTCCGCAAGAGCAACGACTGTATGCACATGCCAAGAAGTAACATTGAGAGTTCCGCCCTCGTTGCCCTTGTTGACACCGATATAGCCGTAAGCGCACATCGCTTCGCTGTCTATTTGGATCTTTGCGGAAGAGAATGTTCCGAAAGAACCGTCTTCAAATACGACGCGTCCCGCTTTTGTCAGAAGTTGAATATCCATCGGATATACGCATTTTTTCTGCGTTATAATCCAGTTGGAATCTTTGCCGAGAGCGTTATGCGGATACCATGCGCGAACGGGAACGGAAGCAATAACAGCTTCTCCTCTATCGGAAACGGTCGATGTTTTTCTTAGTGTTAATTCAAGAATTCCGTTATCGGCGGGGTCAAACATATATTCCGAAGAGAATCCTCCGGCGGTTGTTATACCTGCGGGTTCCCAGTCGTTAACATTATTGACTTTGAGAGTAACAGAAACCGTATTGACAGCGCTGATATCCGTCGCAACGATGTCTATATAATAAAGAGAACCTACAAGAGTTGACGTCATATCGGCATCTCTCGGAATCACCTTTACGGTATTCTCAGAAGAACCGGTATCCATTGTAAACGTTCTCACAATATGAGAAACATTGCCTTGTCTGTCCGCGATTTCAAACTTCACGGTATGAACGCCGTCAGCGAAATCAACGGGATTTAGAACGGTAATTTTCCCGTTCTTGTATTCGGCGGCAACAACGTTTCCGTCAATATATGCCTTTGCGGAGGCGGGATTTATACCCGTTGCGTTGGATTTTTTCGTATTTTCCGACACAGACGCCGCAAAATCCACACCGTTGTAAACTATCGTTGCGTTGTCTTTCAGTATCGCGGAATCGGACATACCTGTCGCAGCATAAGAAACATCACCGAAAACAGGGGGTTCGCGGTCATCCACAACGGAAGAATAGTCTACCGTTATATCGTCGATGAAAAGCGTAAATTTTCCCGTATAAGATTTTGTTTTATTGTTTTTCCAGGCGCGGTCTTCGATATACCATTCAACCATGGCTCCGTAATAGCGTTCCGCTTTATACCCGTTTTTGGACGAGGTACAGGAAAGACGGTTATTCTGCATAGACATGGCATAGTAACCGGAGAAAGCGGAAAGGTCGGCGTAGAAGTAGTACCAGCCGTCGCTTCCCATGCCCTCGCGATTTATGAGGAACTCGGTCATTGCGGTTGATCCTCGCGTCCAAGCGTCCGTCGCAGTTTTCTTGTAGCCGAAAACAAAACGGGGATTAAGACCTGCAATGTCCACTTCATCGGGAAGATATACCCAAAAGCCGAGACCTGTCGCTCCGGTTATGTTGACATAATCGTCCGGAGTTCCGTACATCTGAACCCCGTCTGCGTCTGTTCCCAAGCCGTGCGCCTTTATGGAATCGGCATTGTAGGTCATCATTGACGTTATATAGTCTTCATAATATGTAAGCTGACTGAAATCAACGGAATATGCCATCGAATAGTTGCCTGAGTGAACTTTTCCGTTTTTCGCATCCGCAACGGATATGGTAGTGGAGACATCTGCATTATAATAGTCAAAAAATCCCCATCTGTCAACATTTGCATCCTCAAAGTCGAAAAGGACTTCTGAACCTTTTCCCACATTGAGAGGAACGGTTGCGCTGACGGAAGTGCCGACAACGGTCGCTGTTATCTCTCCGCTGCCGGTAACGGAGGTATCGGCAGTCGCGTTAAAAGTCAATCCGCTCACGGAACCGAATTTACCGTCCGAAAGAGAGAACTCGATATCTGCGGCGTCAAATGCCACCGTGTAGCCGAATTCGCCGTAGGTCAAAGTCAACCCTATCTCGGAAGATTTTCCGTAAGGAGTGGCAAGAGCGGTCGAAGTAAACGCTATCTCATCGGGAACGACGATGTGAACCGTTGTTTCTCCTACGGTTTTCCCGTTATAGACCATCTGAATAACGGCATCGCCCGTTTTTGCGGGAACAAAAATACCGTTTTCAATCGTGCCGAAAGAGTCATCCGCAAGTTTCAGAACCGCATCTGCAGGAATTTCAGCAGCCGTTCCGGACGGGCTTATACCCTTTGCGGAAATCGCTGTTTTTGCATTTACGGTAATGAACTCGTGTTCCGGTGTCAATGCAGCCCTGTCAAAAGCATCGGACGGAGCTGCCGTCGAAGCGATTATAAGACCTGCGGAAATGGAGCGCTCGGAGCCGTCGGAGGGGCGGTTGACGATGGAAACGCTGTCCTCGCCCTCCTGCTTCGCGACATAAGTCGTCGAGCCGCCGCCGTCCAGGCTCAGCGCGGTCACGCAGCCGAGCTCGATCATGCGCTGCGCGACCTGCGTCTGGCTCGCGCCGATGGAGTAGCCCTTCCGGCGGCCGTCGATGGTGTAGAGCACAAGGCTGCCGTCGGCCTTTTGACCGATGGCGGTGCGCGGCGCGGCGCCGGTCGCAAGCCCCTTGCAGACCTCGCCGTTCTCCACGAGCTGATAGAGCGCGCCGATCATGTAGTCCACGTCGTTCCAGCCCTCGTCCGCCGCGCGGACGGTGACGGTCAGCGTGTCGCCGACCGCGAGCGCACGCAGCAGAGCGAGGTTCTCCTCGCCGGAGAGGAGGTTCGCCGTCAGGACGTATTTGCCCTCGCTCACGGCGGTGTCGGTGGCCTCGGGCAGGATCTCGTCCACGGTGAGCGTCAGCGTTTCGCCGATGCTCAGGCGGCCGTCGACCGCCGAGCAGACCACATCATAGCCCGCGGCGTTGGTGCCGGTGGAGCGGCGGGCGTTGAAATCGTAGGTGTAGAGGTAGATGCCGCCGTAGGAGTAGCGCACCTGATTGACGGCGGCAATGGAAAAGGACGTGTTGGCGCTCTCGACCTGCATTGCCAGCGCCGGAGCGCCGAGGATGGCTGGGCCGTCCGCGCGGAAGCCGACGGCATAGTTGCTCGCGGAGGCGACGCGCAGCACGCCATCGGTCATCACCGTGCCGAGCGGCGCGCCGTTGAGCGTATCGTAGTAGTCGCCGTTGATGCCTGCGACCACACGCAGGCCCTGCTCCTCCAGCCGCTTGGCGGCGGCGGAGACGGTGCTCGTCGCGGTGGTGTAATCGCCGTAGGTGACGATGGGCGTCACGCTCGTGTTCGGCGTGTAGACGACGTAGTTTTCCTGCCGCAGGTCGGAGAAGGTGTTGCTCCAGAACGTGCCCTCGCCGAGCTCGGTGCCGCGGTTGAGCGTTGTCGAGCGCAGGTCAAGGTCGTCGCCCAGCGCTTCGGAGGCGAGCGCCGTCGGCGCGAGCGTCAGCAGCAGGGTGAGGGATAAGAGAAAGGCGGTGCATTTGCGGGACAGTGCTTTCATAATGATCTCCTTTTGAAATACGGCACATACCTGTTTTTGCTATGCTTTTGCACAGCAAAAGTTGACATAACGTTACTATACCATGACGGCCCTTAAAAGTAAAGACGAAGAAAGGCGGAAAAAAGTTCCGTCAAGGCTCCATTGTTTCCAAAAGATCGACAAGGATGGCGTTGGAGACCAGAAAGCCGCGGGGTGTGAGGGCATAAAAGCCGCCGGAAAGATGGGCGAGGCCGTGGGCTTCACAATTCCAGAGGATGCGCCGCGCGGCTTCCGGCAGCGTATCCGCGGCGACGCCGCGGGTCGTGCGGAGCGCGAGCATGACGCGCTCGGTCTCCCGCTCACGCGCCGAGGGTGCGGAGCACTCGGAATAGACGGTGTGTCCCGCAAGGTAGGCGTCGAGATCGTGCGCGAGCGCAAAGCGCTCGCCGCCGAAGTCACTGTGCGCGCCGGGGCCGAAGCCGAGGTATTCCGCGAGCGTCCAGTAGCGGCTGTTGTGGCGGGACGCCCGTCCCGGGCGGCAGAAGTTGGAGATCTCATATTGCTCATAGCCCTGCCGTGCGAGAAGCCCGACTGCGGAGAGGTACATATCCGCCTGCGTGTCGTCGTCCGGCAGCGTGAAGCGCTCACGCCGCGCAAAGAGCGGCGTGCCCTCCTCGACCTTCAGCCCGTAGCAGGAAAGATGCTCGGGCGCGAGCGCGAGCGCGGCGTCAAGGTTTGCCTGCCAGCGCGTCATCGTCTGCTCGGGCAGACCGTAGATGAGGTCGAGGCTCAAATTGTCAAAGCCCGCGGCGCGGGCGTTCTCCACCACGCGGACGGTCTGCGCGTGCGTGTGGACGCGCCCGATGCGCCGCAGCTCCGCATCGTCCGCGGACTGCATCCCGAGCGAGAGGCGGTCGAAGCCTGCATCGTGCAGCTGCCGCAGGGCGGAAATATCCTGCGCGCTGTCGGGGTTGGCCTCGAGCGTGATCTCCGCGCCGGGGGCGACGCGGTAGCTTTGAAAAACCGCGTCCAGAAGGCGGCACAGGCGGTCGGGGCCGAGATAGCTCGGCGTGCCGCCGCCGAAGTAAACGGTGTCTACGGTGCAGTCCGCCGCGCGCTCCCGCCACGCGGCGAGCTGCGCGGTCAGCGCGGAGACGTAAGCGTCCATCTGTCCCTCGGCGCGCGGCAGGGAGTAGAAGTCGCAGTAAATGCACTTCGCCTTGCAGAACGGAATGTGGATGTAAAGCCCAAGTGAGCGCATGGTATCACCTCGCGTCCATTGTAGCCGATTTTGCGGGGAAAGGCAACGATGGATAAAAATACTCCCGCTGGAAATGCTATGCCAAAAGGAGTGATCTTATGGATATGTCACCGCAGGAATATCAGGCGTATATCAAGGAAAGGGCGCCGAAGTCGCCCATCTGGAAGGATACGGCGCTCGCCTTTCTGATCGGCGGCGCGATCTGCGTGCTCGGTCAGCTCATTTTGGACGGCTACAGGTCCTTCGGGCTCGACAAGACCGACGCGGGCACCGCGACCTCCGTCACGCTTATCTTTTTAGCGGCGCTGACCACGGGGCTGAACCTGTATAATTCCCTTGCCCGCTTCGCGGGGGCGGGCACGCTCGTGCCGATCACGGGCTTTGCCAATTCCGTCGTCTCGCCCGCCATCGACTTCAAGGCCGAGGATTGACCTATAATAGACATACAGTCGGTTCTGTGGAGTGAGTATACTGATTTAGTCCAAAATCAAAGATTCCTCCCGACTTATCATTTGCACGCATTCACCTTAAATGGTGGGTGCGTGCTTTTTTTGTTTTCAATGCATTTTCATAATACCTCATCAGCTCAGCTTATTTTAGTCGATGGGGAAATTTTTCTTTTTTGAAGGGTGGTCAAAAGGGGTGCCATTTCTACATTATCGGTGCCTTTTTGACTACTGGTGGACATTGTATTAACTAATATCCACTGAACAAGTGCCCAATTTTTGTTCTGAGCGAGAATCTCCAGAAGATATGCGAGCCTTCTCAAAAGAGCGCGCTGAATCTTGCGGAGATTCAGCACCAGAACGGACATGGCGATCACATGGGCCGCAGTCTCCCGCAGCTTTGCGGTGACCAGCCCCATGCCACATTTACGCTTCGTCAGACTGAATCTGCGCTCCACTTCCACGCGCTCGCACTCATCCCGATAGTCCTGAGCCTGGTCTCTGGTTTCACCCTTCTTGGGCCGCCCCGGAGCCGGGCCGGAAAGACGGATCCCATGCGCCTTGCAATAGCTGAGATTCTCCCGGTTTCGGCAGATTTTGTCCGCCAGGATCCGGCTGGGGTAATGCCCCTCTCGCGCTCGGAACCGCTCTGCCATTTCCCGCAGATTTCCCGCCTCATTGTAGGCGTCAAAAGAATAGCACTCCAGCCGCGTCCATCCGTCAACGACACTGATGTCCAGCTTCGCGCCAAACTCCACCGGCTTTCCCGCTTTTCCCCGCACAATGGGCCGAACGAAGGGCTGGCTCACGCTGACGATCCGGTCAGGTACGCTGTGGGTACGGTTATCGTACATGTACTTCTGCTGCTCATAGACGGCGCGGATCGTGCCCAAACGCTCCGCATGGCGAGGGGGCAGATTTTTTCCGAGGGACAGTTTGCTATCGATGGCATCCAGGTCGCGCCGGAGGTAAGCCAGCTGCTTCCCAATGGCTTTGCGGGTCATTTTCGCGGTGTGTTTACGGCATCTTGTGTATTTCAGGTAATCTTTCCGGGCGCGTTTGCGGTAGGTTCGAGGCTTTTCCGCCCGCGGGATCGTGAAGAACGTCCAAAAGCGTTTCGGCGTTCTCCCTAGCCTCGTTGAGCAGGGAAACATCCTGAGGATAACGGATATTGGACGGCGCGCAGGTGGCGTCCACGATCATAGTGCCGCTGTTTCCGCCAGTTCCCGGCTGGCCGTCAGAATCATCATCGTCATCCTTGGATTTGGCTTCTCTGGCCTGACGCTCCTTTGCGTCCCGCACGATCATCTCATTGATCTCACCCAGCACTTCCGACGTCAGGCGCTTGCGGAAATACACCATCAAAGACGGAGCAAAGGGCAGCTTTTCATCATCATAGCCAGGATGCCCGCAGAAATACTGAAGATATGGGTCCTCCTGAATCTGAAGCGCGGTTTCCTCGTCAGAATAGCCATACTCCGCCTGAATGATGCAGGCTCCCAAGGCCAGACGCAGCGGCTTGGCCACATTCCCTTTCCGGTTGGTGAATAGGGCGGCGCAGCGCTTCTCAATCTCCGGCCAGGGGATCGTCTGGGCTTTCTTTACCCAACGGTTGCGTTCCTTCAGATTCATACCCACCGGCTGTTTGAAATCCGCCAAGCTGATCTGGCCATTGCTGTAACGATACATAGTTGCCCTCCAGGTGCAAGGTTTTTGCTGGATTTTTGCCAGTTCCCTTGCTCCTATTGTACCACAGATTGGCCTCTATGGATTGAAATATAAGGCTTTTTCTATTATTCAGTGCACATTAAGTACAACAGGAAACAATAAAATAAGTAAAGTTCCCCCGTCCACTTCACTGAAATGGACGGGGGAGCTTTTTTTGCTGTCGGATTTTCTTATCTTAACGGTGTTGGACTGTGCCCTCGGCGTCCACTCGGCCTCCAACCAGCACAATGAGCGGCGGTATGAGTTCTACTGGGGATACAAAAGCCATGTGCTGGTGGACTGCATCTCCGGGCTGCCACTCTACGAGCTGACCACCCAAGCCAACATCATGGATTCCACAGTTGCCGTTGACATCCTCGCCGCAGCCAACCAGATCCTCCCTTTGCAGGGGTGTTCCTTTCTCGCGGATAAGGGCTACGACGCGAAAAGCATCTACAACACCGTGAAATCGGTCTATGATGGGGAAGCTTTTATCCCCCTCAAAAAACGCAATTCCAAGAGCAAAGCTCTTCCGGCAGGTAACTTGATCTGTGATGCTGGACTGGCTATGCACAAAGATGGCAAAACCACCGACAATAATCGTACCCGGCAGAAATTCTGCTGCCCATTCCGCCAATCCAAGACCGGTGTTTGCCCTTGTAACCACAAAAACTGGAATAACGGGAAGAAGAACAGGGGTTGCGTTAAATACAGGATCGTCCCCACGGATTACAGGCTTTCCATTGACCGCAGCTGCCTCTGTTTCAAGAGAACATACGCCTTGCGTACAGAGTGTGAGCGTTACAATTCCCGCTTTAAGGCGTCTGGACAGGAACGGCTGTGGGTGCGCAACGGCGCCAGCGCGGCAAACCTCAACACACTGGCCCACATCTCCGCTTTAGCGGTCGCGCTGGCCGCCGTTCTGCACGGCTCTCACTCCTACCGTTCTGCCAAACAGCTTCGGCGTTCCGCCTGATCTGCCTTTTCCATACCTTTTTCAAGTGCGGGGCTTACCGCGCTATGGTTTTTGCGCCCTTGAGATGCCCGAAACTCTTTTGATTCCCATTTGCCTGTTTGCGGGCAGTTTTTTCCGTCCGTTTTGCTCATCGCTTTGAATAAAGTGAATGCATTTATCATACGCGCGCTTTTCCATCCGGTCAAGTGGGGAAAAGAAAAAACACCGCGTTGACAAATATTCTCGCGGCTGATATGCTGTGATATCATCAGAAAAAAGAGAGGAAAGCTGTCATGTTTCTCTTTTATGTAAACCCGATATTGATCGCTGCGGCAGTCATTCCGGCCATTGTCCTGCTGCGCTTTGTCTACAAGGAGGACCGGCTCGACAAAGAGTCGCCGGGGCTGCTGCTCTCGCTCGTGATTTTCGGCATTCTATCGACATTTGCTGCCATCGTGACCGAGCAGATCGGCGAGGCGATCTTGGGCATTCTCCTGCCGCAGAGTTCGACCGCCTACAACGTGCTGCTCTACTTCGTTGTGGTCGCGCTGTCGGAAGAGGGCTTTAAGTACCTGCTGCTCAAGAAGCGCACGTGGTATTCAAGCGAATTCAACTGCCAGTTCGACGGCATTGTGTACGCCGTGTTCGTCGCGCTCGGCTTTGCCCTGTGGGAGAATATCAGCTATGTGCTGATGTACGGCCTCGGCACGGCGGCTGTCCGCGCCGTCACGGCTGTGCCTGGACACGCGTGCTTCGGCGTGTTCATGGGCACGTTTTACGGCCTTGCCAAGCGCTACGACAACTTTGGCTACGAGTACCGCAGCC
>OGRD01001158.1_pt1 | contig 11019 bp, 9 predicted proteins | sample 1553441 | NCBI WGS metagenome assembly OGRD01 (sample SAMEA2580106, study PRJEB22360) | human gut metagenome | biome: human gut; feature: human-associated habitat; material: faeces | place: Denmark | collected 2008/2010
GCACAGCGTGCCGATTATGCCCACTTCGCAATGGCTTATCAACATCAAAAATACGGAAGTGTATCGAAGTGGTCATGGCAATGCGCACGGCGTGCCGATTATGCCCACTTCGCAATGGCTTTTCAACATCAAAATACGGAAGTGTATCGAAGTGGTCATAACGGCCCGCACTCGAAATGCGGTAACGGGGTAACTCGTTCGTGGGTTCGAATCCCACCGCTTCCGCCAAGTGCATAGGACTTGAAATCTGATAACTTTTTAGACGGAAAGTTCGGATAAAACGCTCAACTCATAGTCATTTTCGATTTGGTTGGGTGTTTTATTTTTTAAACTTAAATGCGGTCTATAATCGTTGTAGTAATCCATATACTCCTTAACCGATTCCTGTAATTCTTCAAAAAATTCATAGTCGTGATGATTTATTTCTTCTCTTTTGAAATTTGAGAAAAAAGATTCGATAACCGCATTGTCATAAGGGTTTGCTTTTCTTGAAAATGATTGCTTGACTTTTAAGGTTTTAAGCAAATTCCTGTATTCGCAACTTATGTAATTTGCGCCTTGATCGCTATGAAAGCATAATCCGACAGGGCGGTTCCGCTCTTCAAAAGCATCTTTGAAAGTATTGACCGTTAGGTTGCTATTGTTTTGAGCGGATAATCTATAAGCAACGACTTTCCTTGAAAATAAGTCTATAATAACGCACAAATAAAACTTGTTGTTTTTTATAAAGATGGTGGTTACGTCTCCAACCCAAAACTTATTCGGTTCGCTTTGTTCAAAATGCCGGTTAAGATAGTTTTTACAAGATGCCAATTTGCCTTGCTTCTTTTCAAACGTTCTCTTTTTACATTGTTTGCTTTTTATGCCCATTTGCTTCATTAAGTTTGACACTTTTTCCTTTGTCGTTTTAATTCCGAGTTCCGATAATTTTGTCGCTATTTTGGGCGCACAGAATCTTTGTCCCGATTCGTTAAAGATTTTGATGATTTCTTCTTTTAAGTATTCGTCCCTAATCTGATTCTGAGTGGTGTCAACTCTGCGAAGATGATAGTTGTAAAATGTTCCGACGGGCAAGTCCAGCACTCGACACATTTCTTTTATCGGGAATTTGTCAATAAGACGCTCAATCGCTTCCTCTTTTTGTTTTCGTGGAGAATCTGCGAAGCAATGAGAGAGCTTTATGATTTCAAGTTCTCTTGAAATTTTCTCAAACCTTTTTTGCAATTCTTCGTATTGCTTGTATGTAAAAGTTTTTTCTTTTTGGTGGACTTTTGTGTTGTATAATTTTAGCCAATCATAAAAACAAGTTTTAGTCACATGAAATTTTTCTCTGATTTCTTTGTAGTTGAGACCGTTTTTATACGCTTCCACGACACTGATTTTAAAATCAAAATCATATTTTTTCATAGTTTACATTCCTTTGGCGTTTATAAAATGTTGTCTATTTTGATTATAACTAAATCACCATTTAGGTGTTGCACATAGTTTGATAAATCAATAATCAAAAAACGGTTTTGTCACAAGTGGCAAAACCGTTTTCCCTTTCAAATAGTAAAATTAAAATCGTACGGAATAGATGACGTAACCTGCCGAGAATATTGTTTCGTTGGAGAAAAACTGCTCGTTGAGTTCGTCGTAATGGTTTTGGCAAAAATCCACCACTTCGCGTGAAATCTTGGAATCGGGATTTTCACGCAACATTCTTCCGAAGTCGTTGGGGATGAAGCTAAACCACGCTTCAAACAGCATCTTTTTGTCTTTGCGCGACATATCGGCGGTGTTTATACCGTATTTTTCGAGGCAAATGGTTTTCGGTTCCATTTTGCGCACGTACGAATAGATTTGCCTTCCGGTGTAGCGGAATCCGCTGTACTTGTTGTGGATATAGTAGGATTGCATTTTCCTGAAAAGTCCGTCGTTGTCGGGGTAGGCAAACACTGCGCCGTCGTCAACGTCTCGAATTATCATCACCGCGTCGTCGTTGAGGCAGTTGCGGATTGCCTGCAATATGCGGAAAGGCTTTTTGAAATCCATAATCGCCATGCTCAAACACACAAAGTCTATGCCGTCCGCACCCACCGAGTCGAGATAACTTTCCAGTTTGTCTTCAAAATCGTCCGCTTCGAATTGCGTCGCGAAGAAACGCACGTTGTCGTCTTTGCGCATGTTGTTGCCTCTGTCGGCAACTTCTTGGGAGTAGGTGAGGGCAATGACTTTGCCGACTTCGGGATTTTCAAAGCGTTGGAATGCGCTTTCGGGGTTGAGCACGTTTACGTCAAGGCAAACGGCGTCCTTTTTGCCTTCCAGAAGTTTGTGAGTTATCGGGGTTTCGTATTTGTCCAAAAGGTGATCTTCCGTCTGCAAACGATGTTTTTCTTTTTCGTCTTCGTCAAGATAATATCTTACGTCGTCGTGGCGGGTGAGAAGATCGCCGTCGCTCTTCTTAATGCCTTGCAACATCGAAATCAACTTGACCATGGACGCGTCAAAGTATTCTCGACTGATTTGCACTCCGTTGAAGAATGGCAAAACCTGCATGGAAGAGGGCAATGTTTTGGGAAATTCAAAACCGTCCACCATGATGGGAATTATGTTTTTCTTGTATTTTATGGCGTGTTCGATTTCCAATCTTAGCCAATCGTCCTGATTTGAGCAACGATCAAGTGCGTGAGAGGGCAGGATAAGCACGAAGTTTTGTGAATCTTCGATTGCCGAATAAAGTTTTTCGTTGAAAGGACCCGACCGTAACTCTTCCAAGTCGAGAAAAACGGTGATGTTTTCTCTGTGCAACCATTCGTATATCAGCCTTGCAAGCGCATAGCCGCCGTCGCGACGATAACTTATAAATACGTCCATAATTTCCCTCTTCTAATCTTTTACCATTGTGTAGCACGGCACGTCGAATACGCCGGGATATTCTCCCGTGATGCGAAAACCGAGCTTTTGATACAGCTTCCATGCGCCTTGATTTGCAATGACGCATTCAAGATGGCAAGTGCCTTTGTCCTTTATCGTTTGAGTTATGAGTTTTGACGCAACGCCTTTGTTTCTGAATTGCGGGTCGACGGCAATGTTTGCAACGTAAAATCCGTCCTTATCCTCCGCCATTTTGGCGTAATAGTCCGAAAAGATCCTGTGAGTGCGCTCGTCGCACGGCACGTTTGCCTCTTCGAATGCTTTGCGGATATGCTCCTCGTTTTCAATGACGGGGGAGTAGCACGAAACGAGTACGCCCGCAATACGTCCGTTTTTTGCAACCGCAACCGTGATATTTTTTTGGTTGTAAAGCGTGGGTAACGACGTCATTTTTGCAATGACCTTTGCGCCGTCCTCCGCGGAGTCGAACCAATATGGATAGATGTATTTGTCCGTCATATAAATGAGATTTGCCACTTGCATGCGGTCGTCGCAATCCTGCATGGGACGCACGACGATCTCGTCGTTTACGGCAACTTCCGCGTCTACGAATTTGCGGAACGCAGCATATTCGTCTTTGGATATTTCACGCGGATAGGTGAGTATTTTCAGATATAAATCGGCGTCGCCAAGGTGATATTTTGCTTGCAAATGCTCGTGCGGATTCATGACGAAACCACTTCTTTGATAAAAGCGGTATCTGCGTATGCTCGTATCGTCGCAAGGCGGCTCGATTTCAAGAATAACGGTTTTTTGAGATTGTTCTTCGAGTATGCCGAGGGCGGCGGTTGCTTTGCCTTTGCAACGAAGTTCGGGCAAAATGGCAAAATGTTCGAGATATACGAAAGAGTCTGTTTCCCAATACAGCATAATGCCTACGAAACCGTCCTCGTCCGTGATAAAATCGAAGTGATAAGCAGGGTTTTTCATGATGCGTGCCTGCTCTAAATCGTCCCTTCTTTCCAACACCGGAAAAGCCTCTTCGTAAAGAGCTTTGGCGGCGGCATAATATTTTTGATTTTGTTCGGATAACCTTTCAAGTTTCATTTTTTCCTCGTACGCATCGCAACTTCGTTTGTAGCAAGACGAAAATCGTCAAAATGCGGAAGTATTGACCAACTTGTATATAATTTATATAATTTTAACATATTCGTACTCTTTTCGCAATAGCGCAAACACGCAAACGTACGATATTTTTATAAAAAATCGACTCGTTTCCAACAAAATCGCAAAAAAACGGCATAACGTATGGAAAAAACGTCGTGCGTGTGTTAAGATATAGCAAACAAAATGTAGGTGAAAAACATGAGTATCGTTATTTGGCTGTGCTTTGCAATTATGATTGCAATCCTTGCAACGTCGATAGTGAATATCGCAAGACGCGGCAGGGCGGATAGGTTGGAATATTACAAAAATTACAAAAAGGGCAAGTTCTGGGCGATTTACTTTGTCGCGATTCCCCTGTTCTATCTTGCGAACAAGTTTAACGGTTCGGCGGCAGACGAGGGGGTTTTCGACGCGGTGAAGTTGAGTGTGGATTTGGTTGTTTTGAAGTACGATTATTCCGCCGTAAAACCGCTTATGGAGGCAAATCCCGCTTTTAAGGCGGTTATGTGGTTGTGCTTCGTTATGGTTGCGCTCAACGCGAGCTTTTTGGCGGTTACTATCGTGTACAGAAGAGTGCTCAATCACGTTTGGAAAGAGCGTGCCAAAAACGCAAAGAAGTGTTATGTAGTGGTCGGCTTCAATCCGCAAAACAAGAGCATAGTCAAATCCATTGCGAAAAAAGGCGAGAGCGCAAACTGCATCGTCGTGGCAAAAGAAGTGAACGAGGATTTGAAAAAGTTTGCTTTTGTCGAAAAGGTTTCGTATGCAAAGGTCGAATCGACAGACGATTTCGCAAAGAATTTGCGCGAACTGTTCAAGGATTTCGACAACCGTAGCGTAGAAGTTATAGTGAACACGGGCGACGACAAAATCAATCTTGCTTTTACCGAGCAAATCGCAGGCGTTATAAGCGAGTTGTCCCTCGAAAAATATTGCCCGGGCGGCGATAGGGGATTGAACGCATACGTGTTCGGCGAACCCGAAAACAAATCCACTTTCCTGAAATTTGTCAAAAGAACGTCGGGACTTGTGCATTACGTCAATAAGTATAAGCTCGTTGCGTACGATTTCGTCTACAATTATCCGCTTACGGAGTTTATGGACGACGAGCAAATCGACTATGCAACCGCAACGGTGAAGTACGGCGTTTCGCTCAACGTCGCGCTTATCGGCTTCGGAAAAGCGAACAGACAAATCTTCCTTACGTCCGTTGAAAACAATCAGTTTATGAGTATCGAGGACGGCAAATTCGTTCCCAAAGCCGTCAACTATTGGATTTACGACAAAAAGGACGCAAGAAACGACAAAAATCTCAACCACGACTACTACCGCTTCGAGAGAGAACTCGGACAGGACGAGTATTTGCCCTTGCCGTGCAAGCCGGCAAACGAAAAGTTTTTCGAGCTCGATATAAACGACGACGATTTTTACAAATCTCTCAAAGAAAATTTGAGCGAAAAAAGCGGCAAGAAAAATTACAACTATATCATCGTCGCATTCGGCTCCGATTTGGAAAATCTTGACTTTGCCGAAAAGATTTGCACGAAACTCAAAGAGTGGGAAATCTTCGAGCAAACGAAAGTGTTTGTCAAAATCCGCGACGATAAGCTCAAAAACGACGTTATCGGAAGCAAAGACGTCGATTTTATCGTATTCGGCAACGAGGGCGAGCTTGTGTACAACGTAAACGCAATCGTAAACGAAAAGAACGAGGCGTTGGCAATGGACAGACATCGTTGTTACGAGCTTGCCTACGCATACGAGAGCGAAAAGAAAAAGGCGGCGCAAGAAATGCGCGATATCGTGAAAATAGACGAGGACGGCGAAAAACTCAAAGCTACGAGAAGCTGGTATAAGCAAGCTCAATTCCAGCGCGAAGCAAACATTTACGGCGTGCTTGCCATAAGAATGAAACTGCAACTCATCGGTTTCGACTTGCGCAACAAAGCGGATGGCGAGAAGGATGCGTCCGACGAGTTTATGCGCGCATACGAAAAAGACGATCCCATCGTTTACGACGGCAGCGAAATCGAAGGCAGAAAAGGCGTGGTTTACACCAACGACTCCTTCAAATTCGACAGTTTGAGGGGACGTATGGCTATCCAGGAGCACCAAAGATGGAACGCATACGCAATCACTTGCGGCATGATTCCTATGCCCGTTGCCAAAATGAAAGAGGGCAAATTTAAGAATTTCGAGCTTCGCAAGCACGGATGCCTTACCACTTTCGACGGGCTTGTGAATTACAGAAAAATCAGAGCGGAAGTCGAGCACAGGAGCGAAGAAGAAACCGACGTCATAAGATACGATTATCAGATATTGGACGACGTGAAATGGCTTGCAGGTCGCGCAGATAAGAAGATTGTGAAAAAGTAAAGGCGACCGATTTTTGAAAATAATTTCAAGACGTATAGTCAACAAAAAAAGCACCGCTCAAACGGTGCTTTTTTGCGGATGAGAGGCTGTTTTTTTTAGTACCGCTCGGATTGCCGAATTTTCCACGATCCATGCGTTGCAAACGGAAGCCGTGGCATAGTGCCTAAAAAGTTTTTTCTTGCATATAATCCGATTGTAGTTTATAATTGTTTTATAAATTTTAGGGGTAAAATTATGGTGAAACAACTCACAAAAACCGAAAAGGTGCTTTTTGCGCTTTTGGGGCTTTCGGTGGCAATCATCGTTTTGGGCATTCTCTTTTTGCTCAACGCAATGCAGGATATGGAAAATCCCGACAATATCGCGTTTTTCACGGCGTTCAGCCAAATCGACAACGTTCTTGCAAAGTATATCGTGGTCATTCTCACTATGAGTGCGGGCATTATGCTGTTTTCAAACGTGGCGTTGAGATTCCCAAACAAGAAACTCCGCAACGGACTTACTATCGGAATTACGACGTTTGCATTTGTGCTCACTCTTCCGCTCGTGTACGTGTTTATCGCAATCTTGCCGCTTGCGGCAAAAGCCACTACGACGGGTATGCCGGCGTTTGACGAGTTGTTCGTGGTAGACCAAGTTATGCGCACCGACAACATCCTCAAAGGATTTATGGCATGGTTCGGCAACGGCGCATTTCTTTGGGTTGTGCTTGTGTTTATGCTTTTGCTCTCAATCCTTTTCTTGCTCGAACCGCTGTTTGCCGGCATATGCGTAACAAAAGGCAAAATCCTCAACATCGTCGGAAAGAATAAGGACGGCAAAGTGCGTTTGTTCTGCACAGATGAACTTCCCGTGCTCAAAAAACAACGCGAAGAAATGGAAAACATCCTCAATTTCGACGAGGACGAACAAGAGGGCGTTCCTGACGAACTCTCTTCCGTTGTTGCTCCGGCATGCGACGTCGTGGAAGAATAAGCTATTTTTTTAGCATACAAAGATGTGCAATTAATTTACATTTCGCAAGTAGGTGTTGAGATTGTGCGAGGCGCGTTAGCGTTGTTTGTACAGCACGAGTTCGGGATTCGAGCCGTCTTTATCGTATGTGCAGACAAGCAAAAACGCCATATCCGCAATGATTCCGAAATATCTGTCGCCGCCGAACTCGCTTTCAAGCTGATTGCCCAAATAAGTTTTTTCGTCGTTTAAAAACTTTGCCGACGTTCCGTTGGGAAGCGGATATTCTATGTTGACGTATCTGCCGACAAGCGCATTGAGTCTTTTCACATTCGGCAAACCTTCGACGTGAAGAGCGTTGATTTCGTCGACAAGCTTTTGCTTGAATTGCTCGAACTCTCCGTTGTCGCCGAGCCGTTCGTAATTTTTCCAATAGTCAAGCGTGGGAAGTAAGTTTTCCATATGCTTGCGCGCTTGCTCTTCGGTGAAGCCTTGGTCTGTCATATGCTTGACACACACGTCGATCAAGTCGTTCATATTGCCGTAGGTGAACGTGCCGTCCGCATAACACCATTTGCAATAATGCTCGTTAAGCTCGCCGTTTTTGTCGTGCGATATTATAGACTCGTCGTTAAGCGGCATGCCGCAGCATTGACATACGCGCGTCCTGTTCGAGCCCAAAAGCGTGTCGATCGAAACGTCAAACAGCTCGGAAAGCAGTTTCAGCGTTTCGGTGTTCGGAGTTGTTTCGCCCGTTTCCCAGCGCGACACCGCCTGTCTTGTGACAAAAACTTTTTCCGCAAGCTCGTCTTGCGACATCCCCTTTTTCAAGCGAAGTTCCGCTATAATCTTTTTCGTTTCCATTCAAAGCTCATTTGATTTCCTTACACGATAAATATACCATAGCGAGATTTTGAAAACAAGCAACTGTTTGTTGCTGTCGCGAGTATGGTGCGATACGGCAAAGAAAGAAAAGAAACCCCACAACGCAAGGTTGCGGGGTTAGAGTGGTACACCCGGGGGACTTGTAGAGAACGAAGTGAATGTAATAGCGATTGTTACACGCAGTGGCAATCGCGTCAGCAAAAGGTACAAGTACGCATGAGGGAAGCGAAAACCCCACAACACAAGGTTGCGGGGTTAGAGTGTCAATGCCGAACAAAAAGGAGCGTCTTTTTAAGACGAAAGTAGGGCAGGCGTCCACGGGGATTTGAACCGTGATAAATTTTTCTTAAAAATCTCACGAATCGTAGCATTTTTCACTGGATATCTTCTCAAAACAATGGTATTATGCTGAATTGCAAAAGGAGGCGGAAAGTACTATGGGGCAAGAAGATTTGCAACTACTTATAAAAGGAATCGTGTTCTCTCTGCGACAACAAAAATTGCTGACGAAGGCAGAGTCCGAATTTGTATTGAAAATTATTGAACGAAAGTACCCACGGCCAAGAATTACGAGGGAAGACAATGAGTAGTGAAAAAGACTATTCGGTATTGCCTGAGGTAACCATAATCCAAGAATCGGCGAAAATAGAATCGGAGGAGCATAAGCCGAAAAAACTTCGAGTTTGCGCCTATGCGCGGGTTTCAACGGAAAAAGAGGAGCAAGAATACAGTTTCGAAAATCAAAGAGACTACTACATGGATTATATCTCGAAACGATCCGATTGGGAGTTTGTCGGTATATATTCTGACTTCGGGTTGAGTGGGAAAAACAAAAAGCGTCCACAGTTTATCAAAATGATAGATGATTGCCATGCTGGGAAAATAGACAGAATCATTACAAAATCTATAAGTAGGTTCGCGCGTAACACAATTGATTGTATTCAAACTGTTAGAGATTTAAGGGAAAAAGGTATCGGCGTATATTTTGAGAGAGAAGGGATTGATTCGCTTTCTCCGCAGAGTGCTCTCGTCTTATCAATTATGGCAATAGTAGCCGAGGAAGAGAGCAGAAGCATTTCCAACAACATCAAATGGGCTATTCAAAAACAGTTTGCTCAAGGCCATTATTTAATACATACAAAACACTTTCTCGGCTATTCAAGAGAAGAAGATAACCGAATTATTATAATTCCCAAACAGGCTTTGGCTGTACGGAGTATATACCAGTTATACTTGGACGGAAAAAGCATTCACCAAATTGCCTTGGAAATGGAACTAAGGGAGATAGAATCGCCGGAGGGAAATAAAAACTGGGGAGATAGCACAATTTTATCTATATTAAAGAACGAGAAGTATAAGGGCGATTGCTTGTTGCAAAAAACTTATTCCCCGGATTTCTTGGCTTCCAAACGATATAAAAACACAGGACAACTTCGCAGTTATTACGTAAAAAGTCACCATGCGCCAATTATATCATCAGCAATGTTTGATGAGGTTCAAAATGAGATGCAACGTAGAAAAGACTTGCGAACTGGTTCGAAAGCGTATCCAAGTAAATATAGCGGGAAGAGTTGCTTAAGCGGATTGCTTATATGCGGACAGTGTGGTGGTGTAATGCGTCGACATGTTCAATACCGTAAAGGTGGTGGCATCGGATATTGGGTTTGCCAAAGACATGACCAAGGCAGTTGTTCTATGATGCAAATAAAAGAAAAAGTGATAATCGATGGGCTTCAAATGGTTATACGACAGATATTGTTTCAAAAAGAGCCGTTGTACACAGAGATGACGGATACGATTATCAATTCTGCAAGGAAAGCACACAAGAGTAGCATAAAAAGTGTAAATGCAAAAATCAAAAGGGTTCAAAGACAAATACAACAAATAAAAGACGATTATATAGAAGATGCGATTACGTATGAGGAATATTGCCACTTATCTCGTCAATTTATACATACTGAGCCATTCCTTGAATTGGAAAGAGAGGAAATGATACAAGAAAATAAATGTCTTGCACCAATTGAGCAACGAATAGAAGAAATATCTCAAAGGTTGAAGTTGCAAACGCTGTATGAACACTTCAACGAAGACTTAGTGCGTTATATCGTGGACGAAATAGAACTTGTAACAAATAAGTTGGCAATATGTCGATTGTCGAATGGTAGCGAGTACTATATGTTCTTGGATACTTGGGCCAAGGGAACGAAACGGATAAAGGAAGAATAATGATACATTGGCAGATATTCGAGTCCTATAAGTGGAGCCAAAGCACTTTTCACCAAAAAGAAATAAGATGAACTAAACAAGACAAGACCATCACTCGATAAAACGGGTGGTGGTCTTTTTTGTTATTAACAAAAACCGTGAGAAACGCTCAAAATTATGGTGTCGCTTAACTTGTACACCTTACTCTTTGAAATAATAACAGTATTATGGCAAGCCTTTTGGGGAACGATGAAAGCGTTCGGCACGGCCATATGGGATAATTTGCCTGCAATTCTCGAAATCAAGAAAGTGATGGGGTATTTTACACCCGCAGGAATGATTGCACTTTACTTGGGCGTTCCTACGATAGTGATTTCGGTCTTGTTTTTCCTAATTCGAAGAGCTGTAAAGAAAGAAAATTGAAAAATGGTTATAAAAAACCAAAAAACTTTGCTCAAACCCCTTGACAAATGATTTTGCCCTGAGTATAATAGAGGTGTAATTTGGTTATGAAAAACCAAACAACACCACGGATCGGCTTTTGGTTGGACAATTCCAACCAAACACCACAGCAGA
>OGRD01001160.1_pt1 | contig 11007 bp, 10 predicted proteins | sample 1553441 | NCBI WGS metagenome assembly OGRD01 (sample SAMEA2580106, study PRJEB22360) | human gut metagenome | biome: human gut; feature: human-associated habitat; material: faeces | place: Denmark | collected 2008/2010
CCGTCGGTATCCAGAGCGAAAGCGGAGGTCAGGGTCTCGCCGTCCACGGTGAAGGTGGAGGTGTCGAAGACCTTGATGGAGCCGTCAGCCAGACCGGCCTCGACCTCGGCGAGCTTCTCAGCGGTGCCGGGGGCGGCGATGGCTTCGTTGAGCTCGGTCAGTACGACGCTGCCGTCAGCATAGCCCTTGCAGAAGTCCTGATCGAAGGCCTGGCCGTTGGCGACAGACTCGATGGCATAGACGAAGTAGGGCGTCCAGTCGATGCGGCAGATGGAGGAGTCGGGGGCAACGCCGGTCATGTCGTTATTGTAGCCGGTGTGGAACGCGCCCTTGGACTGCGCCATGGTGGCGGGGGTGGTGTTATCGGAGTGCTGGGAGATGAGCTTGCAGCCGAGGTCGCACAGAGCGGAGGCGGCGTTGGACTCTTCGGTGGCGTCAGACCAGGAGCCGACGAACTGGACCTTCATGGTCACGCTCGGGCAGACGGAGCGGGCGCCTAGGAAGTAGGAGGTCATACCGGAGATGACTTCGGCGAAGGAGAACGCGCCGACGTAGCCGATGACGGCCTCTTCGGGCTTGATGGTGCCTTCGTCGATGAGCTGCTGGAGCTTCATACCGGCAGCGACGCCGGCGAGGTAACGGCCCTCGTAGATGTTGGCGAAGGCGTTGTGGGTGTTCTCAAGGCCATCGTTCCAGGAGCCCTGGTTGGTGCAGCCGACGAACTGGATCTCGGGATAGTCGGGAGCGACCTTGAGCATGAAGGGCTCGAAGCCGTAGGAGTTGTTGAAGATGAGCTCGCAGCCCTCTTCGGCCAGCTCGATGTTGGCGTCCTCGCAGGTGGAGTCTTCGCCGATGTTGTACTTGACGACCCAGTCAACATTGATGCCCTTGGCGGCGAGCGCCTCGGTGGCGGATTCCTTGCCGCGGATGAAGTTGTAGGTGTAGCCCTGGTCGTTCTCGTCGCCGATGCAGATCAGGCCGACCTTGATGGTCTTGGTCTCGGTTTCGGTGTTCTGCTGCTGATCGTCATTGCCGGGAGTCTCGTACTGAGTCTTATTGCCGCAGGCAACGAGAGACAGCACCATGATGACGGAGAGCAGGATCGCAAGAAGCTTCTTCATGTGGATAAATCCTCCTTAAAAATTGGTATGCCCCTTGGGACAATACCTTTGAACAGTATCATACAAAATTTTCAAGCAAAACGCAACGGGCAAACGAAAAAAAGAATTGAAAACATAACCAAAGTTGCTGAAAAATTTTTAGCGAAAGCGGCGAAAAAGCGGAAAAAGGACTGAAAAAGCAAACAAAAGGTTTGCCAGCAAGGGCAAACCTTTTGTATAAGTTGTACGGAACGTTTGGAGATTTATCCGAACCGCTCTTACTGGTGGACGCGGGTGCCGGTCTTGCCGGAGATGCCGTCGGCGGCCTTCTCGAGCAGGGTGATGAGGGCGACGCGGCCGGGCTTGGACTCGGCGAAGGACAGAGCGGCCTGCACCTTTGGCAGCATGGAGCCGGGCGCGAACTGCTTCTCCTCGATGTACTTACGGGCGTCGGCGGGGATGAGATCGTCAAGACCCTTCTGGTCGGGCTTGCCGAAGTTGATGGCGACCTTCTCGACCGCGGTCAGGATGACGAGCATATCGGCGTCGAGCAGCTCGGCGAGCTTGGCGGAGGCAAAGTCCTTGTCGATGACGGCGGGCGTGCCGTAGAGCTTGCCGTCCTTGCGCACAACAGGGATACCACCGCCGCCGACCGTGATGACGACGGTGCCGTTGTCAACAAGCGCCTTGACGGTGTTCTTCTCGATAACGTCGATGGGCTTGGGGGAGGGAACGACCTGACGGTAGCCGCGGCCCGCGTCCTCGACCATGGTGTAGCCCTTCTCGGCGGCGATGCGGTCGGCGGTCTCCTTATCGTAGAATGCGCCGACGGGCTTGGTGGGATGCTGGAAGGCGGGGTCGGCCTCATCGACGAGCACCTGCGTGACGACGGTGGCGACGTCCTTGGCCATGCCGCGGGAGGCGAGCTCGTTGCCGATGGCGTTCTGGAGGTGATAGCCGATGTAGCCCTGGCTCATGGCGCCGCACTCGGGGAAGGGCATATCGGACTTGATGGCCTTGGCCTCGGCGGCGGTGGCCATGCCGAGGTTGATCATGCCGACCTGGGGGCCGTTGCCGTGGGCGATGATGACCTCGTTGCCCTGCGCGATCAGGTCGACGATGGGCTTGGCGGTCTCGGTGACGAGAGCGAGCTGCTCATAGGGAGTGTTGCCCAGCGCGTTGCCGCCGAGCGCAATGACGATGCGTTTACCCATGGTGATATATCTCCTTAAAAAATAAATTTGAACCGTTCGGTCGGCGCAATGGCCGAATTTCCATTGCTTTCCGCCTATATTATAGGCAATGCTGCACGAGACTGCGAGACATTTCCCGTGATTTTTCTTGTATTTTACCGCTTTCCTGAGTGAAGCGGCCGAAGAAAAAGGGCGGCAGAAGCCGCCCTTTTCAGTTGTGCGCGGTCTCTTAGAACATCTTGCGCTCGGCGTCGGACTTGTCCATCTCCATGAGAGCGCGGACGGGGTCCTTGACCTGTGCGAGGAAGATCATCGCGGCGATGATGTAGGGCTTGTAGGAGGCCTGCTTGTACAGAGGAACGATGTAGCGGTCGAACACGGAGTTGTCGACCTCGCCCTCGGGGCAGGAAAGACCGGAGATGTCGGCGGGCAGGCAGTGCAGATAGAGCGCCTTGCCGTCCTTCGTGAGCTTCATCATCTCTTCGGTGCAGGCCCAATCCTTGTGCTCGGCGTTCTGCGCGAGGAGCTTCTTCTCCAGCGCGTCGATGCCGGCCTTGTCGCCCTTCTGATAGAGCTTGGTGCGCTCCTCCATGGCCTTGAACGGAGCCCAGGACTTGGGATAAACGATGTCGGCGTCCCGGAAGGCTTCCTTCATGTCGTTGCACTTCTTGAAGCTGCCGCCGGTGGCCGCCGCGTTCTTCTTGGCAATCTCTTCGACCTCGGGCATGACCTCATAGCCCTCGGGATGGGCGAGGGTGACGTCCATGCCGAAGCGGGTGAACAGGCCGATGACGCCCTGCGGGACGGACAGGGGCTTGCCGTAGCTGGGGGAATAGGCCCAGGTCATGGCGACCTTCTTGCCCTTGAGGTTCTCTACGCCGCCGAAGTAGTGGATGATGTGGAGCATATCGGCCATGCACTGGGTGGGATGGTCGACGTCGCACTGGAGGTTGACGAGCGTCGGGCGCTGCTCGAGGATACCGTCGCGGTAGCCCTCTTCGAGCGCGTCGATGAAGGTCTTCTGATACTTGTGGCCCTCGCCGATGAACATATCGTCACGGATGCCGATGACGTCAGCCATGAAGGAGACCATGTTGGCGGTCTCGCGCACGGTCTCGCCGTGGGCGATCTGGCTCACCTTCTCGTCGAGCACCTGCTCCTCAAGACCGAGGAGGTTGCAGGCGGAGGCGAAGGAGAAGCGGGTACGGGTGGAATTGTCGCGGAAGATGGAGATGCCGAGGCCGGAGTTGAACACCTTGGTGTTCTTGTTGCGCTCGCGCAGGTCGCGCAGGGCGTCCGCCACGGTGAAGACCGCGTCGATCTCCTCGTCGGTCTTGTCCCAGGTCCAGTAGAAGTCATTCTTGTACATATTGTTGATGTGGAGCGTTTCGAGATGACGCGCCAGTTCGACAGCCTTGCTCATGGTGATGATTCTCCTTTATCTTTTTTGTATCGCTTGTTGGCGGTTTACTTGATGTCGTTGCCCGTCAGCTCCTGACGGAAGCTGGTGGCGGAGCCGTCCTTGTTCTCGGGATGATAGAGGCCCGGAACGGCGGCGTAGAGCGCGGCGCGGGCGCGGCTGTCCGCGCGCAGGGTCACGCCCGCCTCCGTCAGCGCCCGCGCAATCACGGGCAGGGCGTTGTCGAGCTGGGCGCTGTGCACCAGCAGCATTTCCGCCGCGTTGCAGGCAGCGGGATACTGCGTCTTGGCGTCGGTAACGATGCGCGCGGCCATCTGCGCGTCGCAGTCCGCGTCCACATAGACGTGGCACACGCCGTCGCTGTGCCCCAGCACCGGAATGTTGCTGTTTTCCATGATGTAGCGCACAAAGGCATTGGAGCCGCGCGGAATGATGAGGTCGATGTCCTCGTCCATTTTGAGCATGACGGAGACGTCCTCGCGCGTGGTCAGCAGGCCGCACCAGCCGTCCGGCATCCCCGTCGCGACGCTCGCGTCGCGCAGGATATCGAACAGCGCCTCGTTGGTGCGCATCGCCTCGCTCCCGCCCTTGAGCAGCACCGCGTTGCCGCTCTTGAGGCACAGACCGCCAATCTGAATCAGCGCGTCCGGCCGTGATTCAAAGATCACGCCAATCACGCCGATGGGACAGCTGACGCGCGAGAGCACCAGACCGTCGGCCAGCTCGGTGCGCAGCTGCTCCCGTCCGATGGGATCTTCCATCGCGGCAAGCTGCTCAAGCCCCGCGCAGACGTCTTCCAGCTTGTGCGCGTCGAATTTGAGCCGCTTGAGCGCGGGCGCGGCCAGCCCTTCCTTCTCGGCCTGCCGCATGTCGATTTCGTTCGCCTTGAAGACCATGTTCGCCTTCGCGCGCAGCGCGGCGGCCACCGCCAGCAGCGCGCTGCTGCGCGCCTTGCCCGGCGCTGCGGCCAGCGCGAAGCTCGCCTGTTTGGCGGCATGCGCCGCTTCAGCGGCGGGGATTTCCGTTTTATTCTTCATAGAGCGCCTCTTTCACGGTCTGCTGCATCGCCGCCGTGTCGGCGCGCAGCGGTTCTTCGCTCGTCTGCTGTGCCTGCGTCGGCAGGGCAAGCTCGCTGCGGTCGTCCCCGCCCTTGACGGCGGAGGCCAGCGTAACGGCGGTCATCGCGTTCAGGTTCGTATCCAGCGCGCCGAGCAGCTTGGTGCCCAGCCCGAGCATGCTGCCCAAATCGCCGCTGTTGACCCCCTCGTAGAGCATCTGCATCAGCAGCTCATAGCCCCGGCTTCGGGCGGGGTCGTCGCCCTCAAGGCGCAGGCGGACATAGGCCAGCGCTTCCTCGCCGGTCAGGTCGTTCCAGCCGAGATCCAGCCCCATCGCGGCCGCCTCCCGCTCGTCCAGCTCCATGCTCACCGTGTCAATCGCGTCCACCAGCTGGGGCAGGTTGGTCACGTCCAGCGCCACGTAGGTACCGATATTCAGCCCCAGCAGCGTGTTGATCGTGCGTTCGGCCAGCATGCCCCGGCATTTCTGCGCGCCCAGCGCATAAACGTCGGCCAGCCGCGTTTCGCCGACTTCCGGAACATCCACCATCAGCCTGCAATCCACGCGCATCATCACCGAGCGCCCCGTGCGGCTGTTGATGGAAGCGACCATCATCGTATCGGTCGTCTCGCCGTCCTGCAGGAGCACGAGAATGTTGGCGACGTTCTTATCCAGCCCGGCGGCCATGTTCACGTCGCGCTTGGTAACGGTAATATCCGCCGCGGCCACGGCGGCTGTCAGCGTCATCCATGCAAAAAAGAACGCTGCAAAAAGACGAATGGGTTTCATGTTTCGTCCCTCCCTCGGTGTGTGTCTGCGTTTTTCGTTTATTTTTTCTTAAAAATGAACAGCTTCGAGAACACATAGTTCAAAATGATGACCACGATGTTCACCAGCAGCTTCATCGCCAGGTCGTTGAGGTGCAGCACCTCCACCAGCAGGAACATCAGCACCGTCTCCATGCCCAGCGACACAAGCCGCATCGCAAAGAAGCTGCCCGCCTCGCGCAGCAGCGCGCCCGCGTCGGGGCAGTGCGTCTTGAATACAAAGAGCTTGTTGGCGACATAGCCGAACGCTACCGCGATCACCCACGCGACCCACGTTCCGGCCATGACGCTCAGCCCCGCCATGCGCGTCGCCAGGAAATAGGCAACGTAGTTCACCAGCGTCGTCGCCACGCCCACAAGCAGATAGCTGACCAGTTCGGTGTTTTCCCAGAGCTTCAGGCAGGCCTCGCCCAGCTTCGGGGAGAGCTTGCCGATCAGGCGGATGACGGCGCGCGCGAGCCAGTCGATGCCTTTCCAAATTGTCTTCATGGTGGATTTTCTCTTCTTTCTGTGTTTTTTCAGATAAGCGCATTTTCGTTCGTTATTATAACACGACCATCTATCCGGGTCAATTCCCGCGAGGCGCGCGCCTCTTTTCTCCAAAATGAAGCGATTGATCGCTCAACCTGACGCGCCTCCTGCAAATTGCGCGGCAAAAAAAGCCGCGCCGCGCGCCGTCCCCCTCGTTTTTGCATCTCCGGCCGCACAGCCCTGCGTCCATTTTTTGTCCGCACAAATTTCCCGCCGCTCTTCCTTTTTGGCGCGCCATCCCTTATAATAACAGAAAACGAACACCGCTAAGGAGGCAAATCCATGGATAACCCGATCGTATCTTGGCTGTTTGAAACCGACGCCGTGCGCGTCTGCCCCGAAGGTCAGCCGTTCTGGTATACGTCCGGCAAGCTCGGCCCGTTCTACATCAACACGCAGTTCCTCTACGGCAGCGAGGCCGCGGCCAACGCGCTGCTTTCCGTCATCGAGGAGGCCTGCGCGGGCGACAAGCTGGCGTTCTACGGCAAGGTTTACGGCGAAATTGAAAAGCAGCTTGCCGCCTGCCCGATCTATCATCAGCTCATCGACCTGATGTGCGAGGCCGCGCGCAGCATGGATGTGGATTTCGTCTCCGGCGGCGAGCGCCGCGATTTCTTCTTCTCCATGCCGGTCGCGCGCCGTCTGGGGCTGGGCCATCTTTCTATCTTCAAGGATCTTTCCTGCGTCTACACCGATGCGGACGGCGCGAGCATGCCCGCCGATCAGGCCGGCCTTTCCGGCAAGCGCAGCGTGCATATCGCCGATCTGGTGACGGTCGCTTCCTCCTACATCCGCGCGTGGATTCCCGCCGTGGAGGCGCTGGGCGCGAAAATCGCCTATTCGCTGGCGGTCGTGGATCGCGATCAGGGCGGCAGCAAAATCCTTTCCGACGCGGGCTGCCCGCTGACGACGCTGGTGGTCATCAAGCCCGAGCTGTTTGAAACCGCGCGCAAGCTCGGCCGCATCAGCGACAAGCAGCTCGCCCTCGTCCTGCATTTCATCGAGGATCCGGATGCGTTCATGCGCAGCTTCCTGCTGGCGCACCCGAACTTCCTCGCCGATGAAATCGCCAAGGGCGGCAAGAGCGCCCAGCGCGCGCAGCTCTGCATCGCCAGCGGCTTTGCGCCCGAGGAAGCCCTGCCTAAAGCCTGATGCGCGTTTCGCTTCTCCCGCTCGATCCGCCGCCGTCCCTGCGCTTTTTCATCCGCGCGGACGGGCTTCACGCGGGCGGAATCACGGTGCACTCCGTTTCCGGCGCGCGCTTTTCCTACGGTATCGCCGTTTCAGGGGCGATGCGCAGGCGCGGCGTCGCCTCGTCGGCGCTCCCGCTGCTCTTTGCCGCCATGAAGGCGCGCGGCTTTGCCGTCTGCGTCGTGCAGATTGCGCCGGATAACGCGGCCTCGCTCGCGCTGCACCGAAGGCTGGGCTTTGCCGAAACCGGGCGGAGCGCCGCCGCCGTGACCATGGAAAAAATGCTGTAATATCATAAGGGGGACGCTCCATTTGCCGAGCGTCCCCTTTGCTTTATGCCATTTTTTGTGCCGTCGGCTTTGTGTAAATCCACGCCGCCGCCACGGCGGAGAGCGGCGCGGCGGCAATCAGCCCGAAACTGCCGACCAGCGTGTTGAGGAGCTGGCTGGCCACATATTTCAGGTTGATGATGTCGCAGAGCGGCGTTCCCTGCCCCATGAAATACATCAGCATGGAGAGATAGTTGCCCGAGTACGCCAGCATCAGCGTCGTCGTCATCGTGCCTAGCACGCTCCTGCCGATGGTCACGCCGCTTTTCAGCAGCGCGCGTCGCTCGATGTCCGGCTTATGCTGGCAGATTTCCAGACAGCTCGCCGCAATATCCATGGATAAATCCATCAGCGCGCCCGAATTAGCGAGGAACATCATGCCGATATACAGGCTGCGCGTATCAACCCGCATGGCGGATTGGCTCAGCAGCGGCACAACATAGGGCAAATCGCCGCCGTCGAGCTTGAGCCAATCCGTCAGCAGGACGGAGAGCGCGCACGTCACCAGCGTCCCCAGCAGCGAGCCGACGACCGCCACCAGCGTCTTTTTCGAAACCCCCGCAACGAGCAGGTCGATCACGACCGTCAGCGCCACCACCGTCACAAAGGCCGCGCCGATCGGGTTCACGCCCCGCAGCAGCAGCGGGAGCAGCAGCTTCCAGATCATGATTCCGCTGGCCGCAAGCGAAATCAGCGCGCCGCAGCCGACGATCCCGCCGTAAAGGATCAGCATCGCGGAGAGCGCGGCCAAAATGGCCGCCTCTTCAAGGGTTCTGTCGTGGTCGATGAGCGTGACGGTCAGCCCCTTGTCGCCCATCTGCACCATCGCGTGCGCGTGGTCTCCGGCCTGATACAGCTTGTCCTTGTCCAGCGCGGAGTTGAGGTAGTTGCTCGCCCACGCGCTCTCCCCCTTGTATGTGCCGCCGAGCACCGTCACGCGACAATTCTGCACGCCCGAATAGACGATGCCGACGGGGTACAGCGCGTCGTTCTGCACCTCTTCGATGCGGACGCTTGCCCGCGGAATCCGCGTCGATGCGTTTTCGTATTGCTCCGGCAGGAAGCACAGCAGCACGCCGCACAGCGCGTAGGGCGCAATCATGCCAAAGTGCGACCAGCCCGTGCCGTTCAGCCCGCCCACCAGAAAGCCCGAGGCGTTGCCCAACGAATCGGCAAAGAAGGTTTTGATCATATCGTTGAACGCGCCGAACAGCGCCGATACCGCCATGCCGGACAGGATCATCTTGACCGGGCTGACGCCCTTTTGATAGGCCAGGGCGTAGATCAGCATGGTGGTCACAAACGCACCGACGATGGAGCCGATGGGCAGCAGATGGGAAAAATTGGGGAATACCACCAGCGTGATATAGCCAATAAAGCTTGCGCCGCCCGTCACGCCAATGGTGGAGGGCGAGGCCATGGTGTTGCGCATTACACCCTGCAAAATACAGCCGGAGAGCGACAGGCACACGCCCACCAGCCCACCGCACAGGATGCGCGGGAAGCGCAGATGCCAGATCAGCAGGCGGGACGTGCTGTCATCCGCCACAAAGAGACCGCGCACAATCTCCCGCAGGGAAAAATGAATGGTGCCGATGCCCACGCAAACCAGCGCGGTCACGACGCACAGCGCGCCAAAGAGCGTGATCAACACTACGCGAAAGCAGCGATGAGATACAGTGTTCATAGCTTTTGCAAAAATACCTTCGTTTCGTCCTGCAGCTGTGCCAGTTCCTGCGCATCGGGATGGCCCAGCGATTCCTTCTGCTTTTCAAAACGCTCCGGACTCAGGTGGCCCTTTTGGCCTTCTGGAATGCGCAGGCGGCGCGCCGTGCGGTTCAAATCGATGCTGCCCCGGCACAGGTAGTGGCCGATCAGCTGGTTGTTTTCGCGCACGAGTTTTTCCACATTCTCGCACACCTTTTGAGCATGGGCAGAATCGCGCGCCGCGCCCAGGGTGCCGATGATAATGATCTTCTTGCCCTGGCGGATGTCCACCTGACGCTGGGGCGGGATGCGGTTGAAGCAGCCTCCGCAGGCATCGCGCTTGACGGTCACCACCGCCAGTCCGTTGCGGACGTTGCGGCGGATGCGGTCGTAAGCCGCCAGCAGACGCTCGTCGATCTTCTCCTTGACACGCTCGCCCTGTGCGGCGTATTCCGCCACCAGCGGAGCCGTCTCGGCCTCGATGCCCTCCAGTTCGGCCTTCTTGGCCGCGAGGTCGGCAGCGCGCTCTACGGAGAGGTTCTCGGCCTCCTCCAGCTGGAGTTTCTTGGCCTTCACGCCGGCGGAATACTCCTTCAGGCGCTTCTCGGCCAGCTCGATTTCAAGCTCCTGATACTCGATCTCCTTGGTGATGGCGTCGAACTCGCGGTTGTTGCGCACGTTGTTCTGCTGCTCCTTGTAGTTGCCGATCATAATTTTAGCCTGGTCCACCTCGCGCTTGCGCTGCTTGGTCAGCGTGTTCAGCTCCTCGATCTCGGCGTTGATGTGTTCGATGCGGGTCTTCATCCCGGCCATCTCATCCTCGAGGTCCTGAACCTCGAGAGGCAGTTCGCCTTTCACCTTGTTGATTTCGTCGATCTTGCTGTCGATCTTCTGCAGCTCATAGAGCGCCATGATCTTCTCCTGCATCGAATAATCGACGTCGGCCGTCTTCTTTTGCGTTGCCATATGTTGTCTTTATAGTTTAGACTTAAACCAGATAGTTTACCGGATTGCGCGAGCGTTCACTCTTGCGAACCGCAAAGGTACATAAATTTTTCGATAAAATATCAAATATTAATTGAATTGCGCAATATTCGCTTTCGAAATGACCTATATCCGCCACCGTGAGGGCCTTGTCGGGCGCCATGAAGTCGTTGTACTTCATGTCGGCGGTGATGTAGATGTCGGCCCCGGCACGGCGCGCTTCGCCGATCAGCGAGGCCCCGGCCCCGGTGCAGACCGCCACGCGGCGCACCCGTTCGTGCACGATCCGGCTGTGGCGCAACGCCCCGACGCGGAGCCGCCGCCCCGCCTCGCGCAGATAGTCGAGCGTCGGCACGGCTTCGGGCAGCTCGCCCACCACGCCGAAACCCACCCCCTCGCCCTTGTCGGGCGACGGAGCCCGCACACGCAGCGAACCCATTCCCCCTGCTGGCCAGCCGCCAGCTCATGCCGTTCGGGGCGCTGTCGAGATTGGTGTGGCAGGCGTAGAGCGCGATGTCCCTGCGCACGGCCCGCGCCACGCACCGCTGCACGTAATCGGCTTCGTTGAGTCGTTTGAGCGGATGGAAGACGATCGGATGATGCGTCACGACGAGGTCGCAGCCCTCCTGCTCGGCTTCGGCGAGCCCCTCCTCGGTCACATCCACG
>OGRD01001167.1_pt1 | contig 10964 bp, 9 predicted proteins | sample 1553441 | NCBI WGS metagenome assembly OGRD01 (sample SAMEA2580106, study PRJEB22360) | human gut metagenome | biome: human gut; feature: human-associated habitat; material: faeces | place: Denmark | collected 2008/2010
GGCGGCGATGAAGGAAGAGTTCATCTGGATCACGTTGCGCAGGATGACCATGAAGCTGATCATGATGAGCACGTCATGCAGCAGGCCTGCCACAGCCGCGATACCGCTGAACAGGTCGAAACGGAACGCGATGTAGATCAGCATCAGCACGGCGGCGATCTCCGCCACGCTTTTCAGCACGATGCGGTCATAGGTGCTTTTCGGGATCAGCACCGTCAGGGCATGGGGCGTCTCGTCCCCGTCAGCCACCGTACTCCGTCACCACGGATAAGACCGAAAACGGCTCCATCACCGTTTCTCCCAAGAACGCCCGCAGCGGCGACACCGTGACCGTCACCGTGAAGCCCGACAAGGGCTATGAGCTGGATACCATCAAGGTTCTGGATCAGAAGGGCGGCAAGGTGAAGCTCACCGAAAAGAACGGCAAGTACACCTTCACCATGCCCGACAGCAAGGTCACCGTCACCGCTGAGTTTGCGGAAATCAAGGCTGCCTCCACCTTCGCGGACGTTCTCGCCGACGCATACTATGCCAAGGCAGTGGAATGGGCTGTGAAGAAGGGCATCACCAACGGCAAGGCCAACGGTCTGTTCGGCTCCGGCGGCGGAACTGTCGCCGTACCCGCCTTTGAGAAAAACGGCACAGAGCCGAAAAAAGCCCACGCTTCCTCGGTCGCCCTGATATTCGTACTGAGCCTTGTCACCGCCGTTATATATTTAATGAATGGAAAGCTGGATTTCGGCACAGCGTGGGAATATATACCCTACGGTCTTATCGGTGCGATACTCGGCTCTTTTCTTCTCGGAAAAATCCCCGACAGGCTGATAAGGATAATATTCGGTCTGCTTATGATTGCAAGCGGAGTGAGGATGATATTATGAATATTTTAGTGGGAATACTCACCGGAGCCACTGCGTCAATGGGACTCGGCGGAGGCTTTATTCTGCTCGTGTATCTTTCGGTATTCACTGAAATACCGCAGGATATTGCGCAAGGAATAAACCTTCTTTTCTTCCTACCCATTGCACTGCTCTCCCTTGTCATACACATAAAAAACAAGCTGACAGACTTAAAGCTTGTGGGAAAATATCTTATACTCGGACTTCCCTGTGCCGTTGTCGGTAGCTATGTCGCAGGAATTACTGATGTGGCTGTTCTGCGAAAGCTGTTCGGGATATTCGTTTTATATATCGGCATAAATCAGCTATACGTCAGCTTTACAAATAAACCGTGCAAAAAAGGATCCGACAGTAAGTAACGCCGTCGGATTCTTTTACTTCTTCCCTTTTATCTTATCCCAATATGCCTTTGACTGCTGTTCGAATTTGTTATCACCGAACGTATAATAGGGTGATGGTCTGTGTGTGCTTGTATGGTTTTGTATTTGCACTATCACATAGTATTTTTCGTAGGGTGAGGGTCTGTGTGTGCTTGGTTGGCTTTGCGTCCATTGCAAAGCCCTTGGGCACACACGCTAAGGCATCCTTGCCTTGCTCGCTCCTCCCGAAATATTGTGGTGCTTACCATAAACAATTTGCAAGGAAATTAAGCTTTGGGTTACGGTTGATAGTTGACAGATTATAAACTTGGCGAATGGTTAGAAGTTAGTGCGACGGGAGGGGCAAGCCGCCTCCCCTACAAAAAGAGAAAATGATAGCAAATGTAATAAATAGCAGTGCAAATAAAAACAATGCGGCTGTCCGACAAACAGAACTATCAGTAGTTTACTATCGTAGCCGAAGCTGAATGATATAACAGAAATACATCAAATACAAGACTTTTTCTACAAACTGAAATCCGACAGCAAGTAACGCCGTCGGATTCTTTTACTTCTTCCCTTTTATCTTATCCCAATATGCCTTTGACTGCTGTTCGAATTTGTTATCACCGAACGTATAATAGACCCTGTCCTTTATAGCGTCAGGCAGATACTGCTGTTTTACATAATGATCCGGATAGTCGTGCGGATAAAGATAATGCTGACCCTTCACCGCATTACCCTCGCCGTCATAATGCTTGTTCTGAAGCTGTCGGGGTATATCTCCTGTTTTGCCGTCCTCAACATCCTGCATAGCGGCATTTATACCGAGATACGCACTGTTGGACTTCGGAGATGTCGCAAGCAGAACGACCGCTTCACCCAGCGGTATCCTCGCCTCAGGAAGCCCAAGCTGTAACGCACTGTCAACGCAAGCCTTCACTATCGGCACCGCCATAGGATACGCAAGCCCTATGTCCTCGCTTGCTATAACAAGAAGCCGCCTGCAAAGCGAGGTAATATCCCCTGCCGCAAGCAAACGTGCCGCATAATGAAGCGCCGCATTTTCATCCGAGCCTCTTATCGACTTCTGCAGCCCGGACAGAATATCATAATGATGATCGCCGTCACGGTCGTAGTTCATACTGCTCTTCTGTGTAAGCAGCTTTGCGGTTTCCATCGTCACCGTATCGCCCTCACTCGAAAGACAGCAAAGCTCAACCGTATTCGCCGCCTTTCTCACATCGCCGCCGCAGCCGTAAGCAATATGGCTTACAACGCCTTCCTCAAGCGTGAACTGCGTGTGCATCTCCTCGCCCATAAGCCTGAAAGCACGTTCCACAGCAGGAAGTATATCCTCCGCCGTCACCTGCTTGAATTCGAACACGGTACAGCGTGAAAGAACGGCACTGTATACATAGAAATACGGATTCTCTGTCGTAGATGCAATCAGCGTTATTTCTCCGCTCTCGATATATTCGAGCAGTGTCTGCTGCTGCTTTTTATTGAGATATTGTATCTCATCAAGGAATAGCAGAATTCCGCCTGCCGCACCGAATGTCCCTAAATTCGCAACAACGTCCTTTATGTCCGATGTCGATGCCTGCGTACCGTTCAGCCTGTACAGGCTCATACTTGTTTTTTGGGCGATAATATTTGCCACCGTGGTTTTGCCAACTCCCGACGGCCCGTAGAATATCATATTGGGTATCTTTCCCCTGCTGATGATATTGTAAAGCGGTTTTCCCTGTGCTAAGATGTGCCTTTGTCCCACAACCTCATCAAGCGTTGAAGGACGTATTCTGTCTGCTAACGGCATAATTCATCTCCTGTAAAATATTAGCCTCCGCCCGTCACAGAGCGGAGGCTGAAATATCATATTACCTTATCAGTCGTTCTTGTGCTTTTCAAGTAAAGCGCTTATCTTCTGGTGAGGATCAATTACCTTGCTGATAGACATATCGTGGTTAAGAGCCATAATCAGATATGACAGATACTTCGATACGTCAACCTCGCAGAACCATTCCCTGCTGAGCAGTTCGGGCGTTCTGTAGGAAAGGTTTGTACCGAACACATAGTCGATCTTGCCGTCGGCATAGGCCTTGTCAAACGCTTCAAGACCGTTTGTGAAGATAGGATATGTCGCATATGCAAAAATTCTCTTTGCGTTACGCTTCTTAAGCTCGATAGCAATATCAAGCATAGATTCGCCCGATGAAATAATATCGTCCGCAATGAACACATCCTTGCCCTCTACCGAGTTACCGAGATATTCGTGAGCTACGATAGGGTTACGACCGTTCACTACCCGCGAATAGTCACGTCTTTTATAGAACATACCGAGATCTACACCCAGTACAGATGAATAGTACATATTTCTGTTGAGCGCACCTTCATCGGGGCTGACAACCATAAAATGATCCATATCCATCTTGAAGTCATTTACATACTTGAACAGAGCCTTCAGCACCTGATATGTGGGGATTATATTATCAAAGCCCATCAGAGGAACTGCGTTGCATACTCTGGGATCGTGAGCGTCAAACGCAACGATATTGGAAACGCCCATATTCTGAAGCTCCTGAAGCGCTACAGCGCAGTCAAGCGACTCTCTGTAGTTTCTTCTGTGCTGTCTTCCGCCGTAAAGTATAGGTGTGATAACGTTGATACGGTGAGCCTTACCGCCGATAGCCTGTATGATACGCTTGAGGTTCTGGAAGTGATCGTCGGGCGACATACGGTTCATTTTGCCGAACAGCGGATATTCAAGGCTGTAGTTGCCGAAGTCGGCAATAATATAAACATCATAACCTCTTACAGTATTCTTGATAAGAGCCTTACCGTCACCGGAAGAAAATCTGGGGCATTCGTTCTCAATGAGAAAATTATCATAATCGTAGCCTGCTTCCCTTGACCATGTTACAAGGTAATCGTTGACCTTCTTGCCAAGCTCCTCAGAACCTGGTATGGCAATAAGTCCGAGCGGAGCTACTCTCTCCGAGTGATTAAAAATAATATCTCTTGCAGATGCTGTCATTTACAAATTCCTTTCTATATTCAACAATTAACCGATATTTTATACAACACGAAAACGAGGGAATCAATCTCTCGTTCTCGCTTATATGCAATTATTCGTACAGAGGATACTTTCTGCAGATTTCAGTTACTGTTTCTCTTACCTTGTCGGCACTGTTGTCAAAGTCGGTCGCAGTAAGATAGATGCACTGTGCAATCTGCTTCATATCGTCTTCCTTTAATCCTCTTGTGGTAACCGCAGGTGTACCGATGCGCACGCCGCTCGTTACGAAAGGACTCTGAGGATCGTTGGGTATAGCATTCTTGTTAACTGTGATATACACCTCGTCGAGCTTCTTCTCAAGCTCTTTACCCGTGATATTGAAAGGCTGGAGGTCAACAAGCATAAGGTGGTTGTCTGTACCGCCCGATACAAGATTGAATCCCTTTTCAAGCAGAGAATCGGCAAGAACGGATGCGTTCTTCACAATCTGCTTTGCATATTCGGTAAATTCGGGCTTCAGCGCCTCGCCGAAGCATACAGCCTTAGCGGCGATAACGTGCATTAAAGGTCCGCCCTGTATGCCGGGGAATATAGCCTTGTTGATCTTCTTTGCAAGCTCCTCGTCATTTGTAAGGATAAGTCCGCCGCGAGGTCCTCTCAGCGTCTTATGCGTTGTAGTAGTCACAACGTCTGCATAAGGCACGGGCGACATATGCTGACCGCCTGCAACAAGACCTGCAATGTGCGCCATATCTACCATAAGATATGCGCCAACTTCCTTAGCAATAGCCGAGAGCTTTTCAAAGTCAATTGCTCTGGGATATGCGCTCGCACCCGCAACAATCATCTTGGGCTTATGCTCCTTGGCAAGTGCAAGTATATTGTCGTAATTCAGTCTGCCGGTTTCCTCATCAAGTCCGTAAGGTACGAAGTTGAAGTATTTGCCCGAAATGTTTACGGGAGAACCGTGTGTAAGGTGTCCGCCGTGAGCAAGGCTCATACCCATTACCGTGTCGCCGGGATTCAGCAGTGCAAAATAAACCGCCGTGTTAGCCTGTGCGCCGGAGTGAGCCTGTACATTCGCATACTTTGCTCCGAACAGCTTGCAGGCACGTTCAATAGCGATATTCTCAACTATATCAACGTCCTCGCATCCGCCGTAATAACGCTTGCCGGGGTATCCCTCAGCATACTTGTTCGTAAGAACGCTTCCCATAGCCGCCATAACAGCAGGAGAAACGATATTCTCACTTGCAATAAGCTCAAGATTTCTTTTCTGACGTGCAAGCTCCTTGTCCATTGCGTCAGCAACATCGGGATCTATTCCCTTGAGAAAGCCGATCGTGTCAACTAAATTACTGTACATTTCATTTTTCCTTTCGGTTATTTTAAGCACGCTCTCAGAGCGGCTTTAATTACTTCTGCTTGGAAGTGAAGCCTTCCCAGTCCTTAAGGAACCTGTCGATACCGTTCTCGGTAAGGGGGTGCTTAAGCATCTGGAGAAGTACGTTCATAGGAACGGTTGCAATATCACATCCGAGTCTTGCCGCCTGTGTAACGTGCATCGGGTTACGGATAGATGCGGCGATGATCTCTGTTTCAATGCCCTGCGCATTGAATATGTCAACGATCTCTTCGATAAGGTTCATGCCTTCCATGCCTATATCGTCAAGTCTGCCGAGGAACGGGCTGACAAATGTAGCTCCTGCTCTTGCGGCAAGAAGTGCCTGAGCGGCTGAGAACACAAGAGTAACGTTTGTCTTTATGCCCTTTGCGGTAAGCTGCTTGCAGGCCTTAAGACCCTCCTCGCACATAGGGAGCTTTATAACGATATTCTTATGTATAGCGGCAAGGGTCAGAGCCTCCTCAACCATCTTGTCTGCTTCAAGTGAAATTACTTCGGCTGAAACAGGACCGTCTACGATTTCTGTGATTTCCTTTACTACCTGCTTGAAATCTCTTCCCTCTTTAGCGATAAGAGAGGGGTTTGTGGTAACACCGCAGATAATGCCCATATCATTGGCACGTCTGATGTCATCAACGTTGGCTGTGTCGATAAAAAGTTTCATAGGTACTCCTTCCCGGTTAACCGGACTTAGCATAATATTCCTACGGATTACGGCAACACACAAAAGCCGTATTCCGTTACTGACAATAATACAAATTATACATCAAGTGAAGCCAGCTCGTCGAAGTTTGCCTTCATAGCGGGATACAGCTTCTTGTAAAGCGCATATACCTTTTCGTACTTGGCACTGTTTTCAGCTATAGGCTCCTGTATCTTTTCGGGCTTGATTACCGCTTTGCACGCCTCGGGAACAGAACTGTATATTCCTGCGCCTACTGCCGCAAGAAGTGCAACGCCGAGTGCGGGGCCTTCCTTGTTTGCTGTAGTCTTTACGTTGCAGGCATAAAGATCTGCGAGCATCTGCCGCCACAGCGGTGATGTTCCGCCGCCGCCGCAAGCCATCATATCATCAATGCTTATATTCATCTCACGCATAACCTCAACACAGTCACGCAGTGAATAGGAAACGCCTTCCATAACGGCTCTGAGCATATCCTTCTTCTTGTGCATTGTGGAAAGACCTACAAATGCGCCTCTTACGTTGGGGTCAAGGTGAGGTGTTCTTTCGCCGTTAAGATAAGGCATGTAGAGCAGTCTGTTTGCACCTATCGGCACACTGTCGGCTTCCTTATCCATAAGGTAGTACGGGTCAACGCCCATAGAAGCGGCTGTTTCCATCTCGCTCCACGCAAAATTATCCCTGAACCACTTGAGCGACAGACCTGCGGACTGAGTAACGCCCATAACGTGCCAGCATCCCGGCACAGCACAGCAGAATGTATGTACTCTGCCCTTGGGGTCGATAGATATATCGGAAGTATGAGCAAACACAACGCCGCTTGAACCGATAGTAGTGAAAGCCTTACCGTCCTCTACTACGCCTGTTCCGACAGCGGCAGCCGCATTATCGCCTGCACCGCCGACAACGGGCGTACCCTCCTTAAGACCTGTAGCCTGCGCTACCGCCTTTGTAACGGTACCTGTTATCTCAGGGCTTTCATAAACCTTGGCAAGAAGCGACTTGTCGATGCCGAGCTTAGTCAGCACCTCGTCAGACCAGCATCTGCCGGGAATATCAAGCAACTGCATACCCGATGCGTCTGAAACCTCGGTAGCAAACTCGCCCGTGAGCATAAATCTTATATAGTCCTTGGGGAGAAGAATATGACGGCACTTTTCATAATTTTCAGGCTCGTTATTCTTTACCCACATTATCTTTGCGGCTGTAAAGCCTGTTATAGCAGGGTTTGCAGTGATAGCAATAAGTCTGTCGTGACCTACCTTTTCGGTGATCTCGACAACTTCCTTACCTGTACGCTGATCGCACCAGATAATGCTGTTTCTTATTACTTTGTTATCCTTGTCCAACATTACAAGTCCGTGCATCTGTCCCGAAAGACCTACGCCCTTTATCTCGTCTGCGGGAACTCCGCTCTTTGCAACTACGTCACGGATACTGTTAACGCAGGCGTTCCACCAGTCCGCAGGATCCTGCTCGGCATAGCCGTTGCAGGGAGTGTAAAGAGGATAATCGTAAAGCGCCGATGCAACAGGTGTGCCGTCCTCACTGAAAAGCACTGTTTTTGTACCGGACGTACCTATATCGACACCGAGTATGTATGCCATATCTTTTCTCCTTATTTAAAAAAACTTCATAGAATTTTACCGTGCAAAATCTTACACGCTCCTTACATAATTATAATCCATCACAACGCAGTTTGTCAATAGAGAAAACCGAAATATCACGTTAAAAGTGCCGTTGCTGCCGGGTAAAGTTCTCCGCCCGGAAAAGCGGTTGCTTAACGCTAACGAAATGGTTACAATTCTGTAACTTCCATTGACTTTACCAAAATGTGCTATTATAATAAAATCAGAAATTGTTGTCCGTCTGTGGAAAATCAACATCTCTGCGGTGTATTATAAACAGAAAGCATTAAACCGCCTTTGCGAAAGGAGAACAGTATGAAAAAAAGAATTATATCAGCAATCATCACAACTGCACTGACATTATCGGCACTCTCCCTCTCGGCTTGTCAGTCGGAAAAACCCCTCGAAACAACGGATCTTATGACAGGCATCAAAGCCGCAAGCCACGAAACCGTAAAACCCGACGATGCTTTTAAGAGCGCATACGACAATTTCTCTGTTGAACTGCTTAAGAAATGCTTTGACGGCAAATCAAACACTCTTATCTCTCCCCTGTCGGTATCATCCGCACTCACAATGACAGCAAACGGTGCAAACGGTCAGACCAAAGATGAAATGGAAAAGGTACTCGGGAGCGGAATGCCCCTTAACGAACTGAACAAATATCTTTCATCATTCAGCGGCTCGCTTACATCAGGCGAGAACTTCAAGCTGAAAAACGCAAATTCGATATGGTTCAGAGATGAAGAAAACAGGCTTACCGTTGAAAAGGACTTTTTGCAGAAAAATGCGGATTATTTCGGTGCGGCGATATACAAGCGTGCATTTGACAATGCAACGTGCAAAGAGATTAACAATTGGGTAAGCGACAATACCGACGGTATGATAGACAAAATACTTGACAACATCCCCGACGAAGCGATAATGTATCTTATAAACGCCGTCAGCTTTGATGCAGAATGGGGAAATGTCTACAAGGAAAATGATATTGCGGACGGAAAATTCACAAATTCCGAAGACAAGCTGATGAATGTCATTATGATGCATTCAACCGAAAGCATTTATCTTGAAAGCGACGGCTGTAAAGGCTTTATCAAGCAGTATAAGGGCGGCAAATACAGCTTTGCGGCTTTACTTCCCGATAATGATATAGCCTCCTTCATATCCTCCTTATCCGGAGAAAAGCTCTGCAGGATATTAAGCAGTACCGAAAGCTGCAGCGTAGAAACAAAGCTCCCGAAATTCAGCTATGAATATTCAGACACACTGAACAACGCTTTGTCACAGCTTGGTATGCCGACAGCATTTGACGAAAACAATGCGGATTTTTCGGGTATCGGCAAATCAACTGTAGGCAATATATCCATCGGCAAAGTCATTCACAAGACTAAAATCGAGGTAAACGAGAAAGGTACTAAGGCAGGTGCCGCCGCTCTTGTAGAAATGGTTGACAATGCGTGTGCTATTAACGAAAAGCAGGTAATCCTGGACCGCCCGTTTATGTATATGATACTCGACAACGAAACGATGCTGCCACTGTTCGCAGGCATATATACAGGCGTATAACGCACAGAAATTGTATAATCTGCATAATCCGAGCTATAATATTTTCTTGACTTTTGGAGTATGTATGCTATAATTTAATTAGCAGAAAACAACAAATCTTTCAGGAAAGGCTGGATGTACAAATGGCAAAGCGCAGAATAGGTATACTGACGAGCGGAGGCGACTGCCCCGGACTTAACGCTACTATAAGAGGTGCGGCAAAAGCCTGTTACTCCATGTTCGGCGAGGACAATGTTGAGATAGTCGGCATATCCAACGGTTTCCACGGTCTGATCCATAATAACTGCCGTATAATGAAGCCGGAGGATTTTTCCGGCATACTCACTCAGGGCGGAACGATACTCGGCACAAAGCGTACACCGTATAAGATGATGCAGGTTATCGAAGCTGACAACATAGACAAGGTCGCTGAAATGAAAGCCACCTATAAACAGCAGAAGCTCGACTGCATACTGACGCTCGGCGGCAACGGAACTCATAAGACAGCAAATCTTCTTTCCGAAGAGGGTCTGAATATAATCGGACTTCCCAAGACAATAGATAATGATATATGGGGAACAGATGTTACATTCGGCTTCCACACCGCAGTAGATATAGCGACTGAGGTCGTTGACAGAATACACACCACCGCCACCTCCCACAGACGTATTATGGTAATTGAGATAATGGGCAACAAGGCAGGCTGGCTGACGCTTTATTCGGGTATTGCAGGCGGTGCGGATATTATTCTTATCCCTGAGATCCCTTATGATATTGATAAGGTCATCGACGCTTGCGAAAAACGTGCACAGTCCGGAAAGACATTCTCGATAATTGCGGTCGCAGAGGGCGCAATGGATATTGCGGAAGCCGCTATGAAGAAAAAGGAACGTGCGAAAAAGCGTGCCGAAGCTGGTGAAACAACAGTTACAAACCGCATAGCAAAGCAGATTGAAGCCGCAACAGGCTTTGAGTCAAGAACAGTTGTTCCCGGTCATATATTAAGAGGCGGTTCGCCCTCCGCTTATGACAGAGTGCTTGCAACAAAGTTCGGTGCAAGAGCCGCAATGCTTATAAAGCAGGAAAAATACGGCTACACGGTCGCAAAAATCGGCAGTAAGATTTCCGAAAACAAGCTGTCCGATGTAACGATGAAGACAAAGTTCGTTCCCGAAAATGATGAGCTTGTCATCACAGGAAAAAGCATCGGCGTATCCTTCGGCGACTAAGCGGCTGTGAGCCGCTTCAAATTCCGCCTTTTGAAATGTTTAAGCTATCCGCAGAATAGATTAACGGCGGGATTGAGCGATGTATTTGATTTATTGTGTTTCAGTAAGCGGGTCGCCGCTGACAATTCGCAGTTCTGAAGGATTAATCTAGGCTCAACCTCCGTTACCGGCGGAATCACACAAAGCAATAAAGCAGAT
>OGRD01001169.1_pt1 | contig 10945 bp, 19 predicted proteins | sample 1553441 | NCBI WGS metagenome assembly OGRD01 (sample SAMEA2580106, study PRJEB22360) | human gut metagenome | biome: human gut; feature: human-associated habitat; material: faeces | place: Denmark | collected 2008/2010
GCTGGCGCGCCTAATTCATAAGAGCGCCTGCGGGCGCGGAGTTTCGCCGGGCGTCAGCGCCTTCTGATATCATTTTTTCGCTCTTGGGGTGGTAGAGGCCGCAAGTTCAAGTCTTGTCACTCAGACCAAAGTTTCGTATGAAACGCACAAAAAACGAGCCAAATCGTAAGATTTTGGCTCGTTTTTTTGTTCATTTTGCCACTTCCATTCGCCTCTACCATTCCGCTAATGGCTTGGTGCATAGTTAGTGCATAGTCAGTGCAAGAAAAATGCAAGATAACATTTCTTTTTTCATATTGCTCCTTTCCGTATCAATCGGGGATAATCCATTTTTTGATCATGCGCTCTCCGTCCACATCGTCAATAGCGTCCTCGGTCATGTGACCGAAGTATCGTGAGAGAAACCGCTTGATATCATCCTTGTCGGCGCGCTTGACTTCAAAGCCCTGATCGGAGATATTCTTCTCGATTCGGTTCAGGGTAGCCAGCGCACCATCCTCGCTTTCGTGCGTGATGCGGTAGGCGAACATGAATTCCCGTGCAGTTGACATCTGAAGCTGAATATCATCGAGGAACTTCATGTCTCGGCGTAGGAGAAGCTGAACCTTGAGGTTTTCTTCTTTTTCTGCTTTTCTTGCAAGGCTCAGCTTGTTGTATTCGAAGTTCTCCCTTGCGTCCGAACAGATAATCTCGATGTCCGGCTGTTCGGAGAGAAGCTGCATCAGATGATTGATTTTTATTGCGATACTGGTTTCGCTCAACACCGAGATATTAGTCGGCTGAACGATGAAATACACCACCTCGCCGTATCGCTTGGTCATCAGCCCATTCCGTGAGAAATGGCTGACACCGATCAGCTCGGCGGTTGACTGTTTCTTATTTGCCATCCCGTGATTCCCTCCATTCGTAGTATTGCTGTGTGGTCAAAAAGAACCTTGCGGCTCTTTTGATATAGTCAAGCACCGAGCTTTCATCAAGGCGCATAGACAAAAATCCGTATATCAAGGTAAGAGCCGCAGGGATCATGAAATTCAATTTTGCCCACGAGACCACAGATACCGTGAGGGCAATGGCAAGGATAATAATATCCTTGAGTCCCCAAAACCAGAGCTTGGCTTCTGTCCGCATATTCTGCGGATAGAGATATTGTTTTTTCATAATGTGATCTCCTTATTTGTGCGCTACAGTCGAACTCATCCGAAGCAGAAATAGTGCAAGGCTTTTTACTTGTGTATGACATTTCACTCTCCTTACAGGCGGTCAATGAGCTGTTCTTCCGTGAAGCCGTGGACAAGGTATCCACCGTCGAGGATGAATTTCTCGATATAGGACTTCAGCTGATCACGCTTATGCTCGTCGGTCAGCACGGCAGCATAGTACTTGGCGATATACTCCTGTGTTTTCGAGAGAAGGTCATAAAGCTCAATCCGTACCATAAGCCACCACCTTGCCGGCAATCTCCTGCATCCGCGCCTCAAACCGTTTGTCCGTTGTCTTCACATGGAGCTTGCCTTGCTGAAACTGTTCCTTGACAGCGGAGCTGAACGGAAGCGTGAAGGAGATCTCCCCGAGCTGCGTTTTGGCTTCCTCAATCGGCATATAGACATCGGCATCCGGAGTGTTCAGCCCCTGAATGTGGTCTTCCAGGCGGAATCGGCTGTCGGTATAAACCGAAAGCTGAGAGAGGAAAAAGCTGATACTGCAGAGATCGGGCGAAGACAGGCGGATGATCTGATCCGCTTTTTCAATCGCTGTCTGTGTCAGGATGTTTCCTTCCAAATCACTCGTGCAATCGACAATCACATAGTCTGCCAGCTTGCAAAGTGCATTCAGCAGGTCTTCCGCTTTTGCTTTTCCGAACTTCGGGTAAGTGTATCGGTTCTCGCCCGTGCGATAACCGAGAAAGCCGAAGTTCTGCATCTCCTTGACCGTTACAAGGTTGTTGATGATGTCGCTCTGTTCCACCTCCGTCCCGGACAGCGGATAGCCGACCGAGCCAAGATCTTCGGGTTTGTCAAACGGAAACAGCACCGGAATCATCGGTGTCTGCAGGTCGGTATAGAGCGTGATAACAGTGGATTCGAAGGATGAGTAGATGGCGGTCGCCAATTTTGTTGCGAATGTCGTCTTCCCACTGTGAGGAGACCCCCATACAGCAATGATTTTTCCTTCCACGGTTATTCACCTCCGAAGACTTTGTTCTGTGCATTGAGGTATTTCTGCGCGGTTTCACTGTCTCCGCGGTATTCGAGGACGATGTGCATATCCGCAACCTTCTCATAAAAGGCAAGCAGTTCTGCCTGTTCGTCGTTGACAAGAAGCGTAACCGTTACCGGCTGACTCTTATCTTCCACATCGGCTTTGTCCACACCGCTTGAAGTAGTGGTCGTAATGACTTTGACATAGGTCAGTTCCTTCGGTGTGTACGAACGGTTCTCAACCTGATCGTAGACGAGAATCCCGACAATATCTCCGGTTTCGAGTTTGCCGGAAAAGCCGAGCGCAAATGAACCGATGGTGATACTGATTGCTTTGTGGTTCTCATCCAGGGATTCAAGCATTCGCCCGGCATTGTTCGTGTCGTTTCCGATCTTCGATGGGAAAAGATAATCCCCCTTTGTAAGGTTGCTCAGTGCGCACTTTCCGACTACCTGTGCCTTGTCTTTGATGACACCTGTGGGCAGGTTGTAACTACCGACATCGGCCACTTCGATATCCGCTTCGGTAATGGTTGCACCGGCGGAAATGTCGCGTATCACCATCATGCCAAACGAAATGAACGGCACGAGAGCAAAGCCTTCACTGCTGCTGCGTTTCTTGATTTTGTTATAGATCAGCGTAAACAGTACGCCGGTGAGGAGTCCGAGCGCAAGACCGATCAGTCCTCTTGACCATCCGAGGAGAAAAACACAGGCGGAGGAAATTTTGATATCCGCACCGCCGTATCTGCCACCGGAAAATACGCTGACACCGGTCTGAATTGCGAAACTGACTGCACCGCCGATCAGCATGGAGATGATTCCGACTGTCGGAACACTGATCAGCGAGAGTGCCAATACCGAGACACTGAGATGGTCTGCAACCCGCCTGTCGGTCAGATCCGACGCCGAGGCAAACAGGAGCAGATAATACAGAAACAGCCCCTGAAATGTGTAAATGCTCAGCCCGAACCGGATGGACAGAGCGATTGCCATAACCGCAGAAAGAAGCAGAGCGACTGTTTTATTTGTCCGAAGCCATTGCTTCTTCATTCGCTTGTGCAGCAGAAGCCCGACAGTGGCGGAGATCGCTGTCACAAGGACGATCATCAGAATCAGCCGGACGGCATCTTTTGCGATCACATTTTCCTTGACGAAGGTTTCCACAAGGGGTTGCAGCACAGGCGTGACAATCGGAATTGTTGGATTCATATACATGGTTTTTCTCCTTTCCGAGAGGTGTGGAGGGGATGCTGGAACATCCCCTCTGTGCGGTTACGCGATCAACCCGCGTAATTGAACATTTCGCCGATCTTGGTGCCGAGACTGGGCAGGATCGTGGTCTTGAAGAGAGCGTAAAGACCGGCAAGGATGACACCGCCGACGACTACGCCGATGATGATCTTCACGCCCGTGTCGATATAGCCCTCACCTGTGGTGGACTCGACGGTTGCCTTGACAGTCGTAACCGCCTTGCCAAACTTGTTCCTGATGGATTCGAAAAACTTCTTCATGTGTTGATTACCTCGTTCTTTCTTGATTTTGATGGATTACGGATTAGCCCTTGAAGTTGAAGAGATCCTGGATCTTCTGAGTCACGGTGGGCATGATGGTCGAGTTGAAGAGCGTATAGAGACCTGCGAGCAGGAGTGCGCCGATGACGACTGCGATGAGGATCTTGACGCCGGAATCGACGTAGCCTTCGGCCTTCACGTTCTCGATTGCGGTCTTGGCACGGACTGCCATTTCGGTTGCCTTGGACTTAATGTTGGAGAAAAACTTTTTCATAGATGATTACCTCGTACTTTCTTTGATTTATGATTGGATTACGGATTAGCCCTTGAAATTGAAGAGATCTTTGATCTTCTGAGTCACGGTAGGCATAATCGTGGTGTTGAATAGAGCGTACAAACCGCCGAGCAGGAGAGCACCGATCACGACGGCGATCAGAATCTTGACGCCGGAATCGACGTAACCTTCGGCACGGACGTTGTCGATGGCACACTTAGCACGGATGGCGAGCATGTTGCACTTTTCGGAAACCTTGTTAAAAAACTTTTTCATAGTAAATACCTCGTACTTTCTTTTGATTTTGATTTGGATTTTGTTGTTTGGCTCGGCTTAGTTCATGCCGAAAGGAAGATCGTTGTTGCTGATGCCCTGAGTATGGGAATCGTAGGCAGCAGAAACAGCTTTGAAGAGCTGCGCACGGGTGTCGCTGTCAAGGGGATGCACGATATCGCTGTGCTTGACGTCGCCCTGCGTGTTCTTTCACTTGTCAGAGGGCATGGACACGAAGTCGCCGTTCTGACCTTTGATGAGCTTGACACCGTGAATGGCAAAAGCATCGTCAAGCGTTACGTCGCAGATGGCTTTCACATTGCCGGTGTCGAAGGTCTTTACAACCTTTGCATCGATTTTCATTGGCGGGTACCTCCTTTCCTCGGTGATATCTATTAAAAAAACAGAGCCTTACTTTTTTCGGTAAGACTCTGTTTGCGGCTCTGATTACTCATCAAAGCCCATTACTCTGAACCACAGATCGCCTTGTACTTCCTCGGGCGAGATGTCCTCGGGTGTTTTAAACATTTCGGTGTATTTGCCGATCTGCTCATCGGTCAAATCCGTGGTTCCACCTTGTCCGTCATCGGCTACGATGAGGATGGTGCCGGCGTAGATGCTGTCGCCGATTCTTCGATTGCCTTCGAGACCGATCAGCTTGGCTTCTTCGTTTCCGATAATGAAGGCGTTATCGTCAAAGGGATAGGTCGCTTCGATATATCCTTTCACTGCCTGTTGCAACGGATCCAAGCCATCGGGAATGGTCATTTCGTAGGGTGCTTTGTGAGGCTCGATGACGAGCATTCGGTGTCCTACGATCGGAGCGACCTTGGAGGTGTCGAAGTCCTTCAGTTCCTTGAATCCGAAGGAGTCACAGAAGTGACAGCTACCGTCTTCTAACTCGACCACATCACCAACCGACATGGAATGACCGTTGTAACCTACGGGATGGTCGGTGTTGCAGAGCGTATAGATTGCTTCGAGGTTATCCGCATCCACGTTGCCGTCATAGACGGTCTTATAGATGCTGGGATCCACTCGTCCCGCAGTCTTCATCACGCTGTCATAGCTTCGAAAGCCGGTGTTGTATCGGTCCAGCTTGTTATCGATCTGATGAACCTTTATTCTCATTGCATACCTCCCATTTCGAATCCGTTGTCGCCCTGACCGATGATGATCAGCTCTTGGAGTTTCTTCTTTGCCCAATCGGGAAGACCGTAGGAGTCAGCTTCACCGAGGAAATCTCCACGTCGGAACTGTGTGGATTCTCCGTCGGTGAGGAATCGTCCGAAGACCTTTCCACCAAGCTTATCGGGATTACATCCAAAGCCGGAGTCGGCAAGGAAGTATTGATACTCACTGCTTCGGTACTGCTCATTCAGAGCAGAAGGACGCAGGATCATCAGCTTGCCTTCGTAGTCACCGCTTCGGGAGCCGTATACGCAAGCGGAGGAGTTGAGAACGTCCACCGTCTGCACGTAAGAGCGATACTGATCGATCAAACCGTTGACGATTTCGGGATGAGATCCGACACAGTAATCTGTGGTCATGTCTTCCGCTGCCGTTGGGATCGGGAATCTGTCTGCCCACTCCTGTGTGTGAGGGCGGAATCTGCCATCCCAAGTGTGATGCTGTACGGTGTTGGCAAGCACCCAGCCAACACGATCCATACCGTACTTTTCGCAGAGCCCTTTTGCACAGTCACCGTGTAAATGCATTCCGTCGAAATTGGTGCGGATCATCCATTCGATACCGTTTTTGCACGCGATATTTTCCTCACGGCTTTCGGCATAGGCATCCATTTCGTTTTCTTTACGGGCTACTCGCTTGGGATAGGTGTATAAAGGCTTAGGCATTTTTACCACCTGCCTGAAGCTGAGCCCATTTCACAGAGAGATGGACAAGAGCTGCTCTCTGTTCGGCGGCAGACAAGCCATCCAGGAAGTCCAAGAGCGTGATCTCATCGGTGGGCTTTTCCACGGGACTCGCATCGGTCTTTTTGCATCCGTCGCAGATCTTTTCACGGCGGATGATAACGGTGTTGTTGTCCTGTTCCTCAAAGGAGACCACGTCGTTGTACTTGAATCCCATCTTCAAGCGGATTTCATAAGGGATGGTAATGCGTCCGCGCTTACCGAGAATTTTGTTGATCTTCATGCTGTTTTCCTCTCTTTCTTACTCTTCTTCGGATGCTTCGCAGGTGTCTTTGGAGGCGCTATAGAAACGGCAGTTTTCACAGTCGTAATCGCAATCGATTCCACAGTCCTCGGGGTATGCATCGTTGAACTCGCGACCGTTTTCCGCGTCATCGTAGCCGACGCTGTAACCCTTGGTGTAGCCGTCGTAGTGACCTTCGTCGTATCCTTTCTCGTACCATACGTCGTTCTCGGATTCGATATCGACGGTAACGTCATTGGATTCCTCGTTATCATCGAGGATGGGTTCGACGGTCAATTTGCCGTCTTCAAAACTAACCACGAAAGGAGTGTCTTCCGTGATGCCGAGTGCCTCGATCAAGGCTTCGGGGATGTTGAATGAGAATTTGCTTCTGATGTCCATATAATTTTCCTTTCTTTCAAGATCTGCTGGCTCTCGTCGTATAGATCGAAGAGCGATAGTTGCCTGTGGCTTTTGATTTTTGCCGTCGTGTCATAGTTCGAGATGAGAAGCTCGGCGTATTGCTTGCCGGCTTCATACCGCTGTGCGATGTTGGAGAGTCTTGTCGTGCCTTCGATAATGATGCCGGGACGGGAGTATAGCTCTCGGATCTCGGGACTGTCATTGTAGGAGAGCAGGAACTTTCCTTGCATTCCGCACAGTGCGTTTGCCAGTCGTTCGTGATCCTTTCGGGTGAATCCTACGTCCTCGTAGTAGTCCTCCGTGTTGTAGTACGGTGGATCACAGTAGAAGAAGGACTGCGGTCGGTCGTACTGCTTGATGAGCTTTTCGAAGTCTTTGTTTTCGATAACCACCTTTTGCAGTCGTTCGCAAGCATTGTGGATCAGCGGGAAGTTGTTCCACATCGAATGCGGTTGCGCTCCGAAGGAGTCAAGACCGGATGCATAGCTGTAACGGATGAGTTGATAGAAATATGCGGCTCGCTTGATGTCAGGGATATCTGTTTTGGAATGCATCATTTCTCTGACGTAGTCAAAATCCAAGCGGGAGTTGAGCATATACCTCAGTTCATCGCAGAGTTCGTCGGGATGATCTCTGACACAGCGGTAGAGGTTTGCGAGATTTGGGTTGAAGTCGTTATATACCTCGAAGTCGCGTTCGGGAGCCTTATGGAAAAGAACCCAGCCACCGCCGCCGAACACTTCGATATAACGGGAGTAGTCGAGCGGAAAACGGGCAATGATCTCATCTCGCAGAGCTTTCTTGCCACCGATCCAGCTCATAAAGCTATTCAAATTACACCTTCCTTTCAGTAGCGTTCGAAAAGACTAACCGCGCACAAAACAAAAGACCGTTATGTGTGCTCATTTACACGCAAAACGGTCTTACTGCTTTATTTCTTATTGATTTGGAAGAGGCACGTGGTGACTACACCCACTACACCTCCGATTGTGAGTCCGAGGATGAATTTTAGCATAGGTCTACGTCCTCGGTTTCTTCATAGATCTTGCATTGCTTGGCATCGTCGCCGAGGGTGTCGAGGATGGCATTGAAATTCTCAACGCTTTCACAGATTCGAATTCCGAACTTTTCACAGGCTTGCATCGCTTTTTCGTAATACTGCTCGTTATCTTCCATATGGTCGTTGGGAGCAAGCCATGCTTTGCCTTCGGCTCGGTTCCACATGAGGCAAGTCGGCCAACCGCCTGTTTCATCGCATTGGAACTCAAAGGAGGTTTCGGTGTCTGCGAAGGTATTGAGTCTTCGGATTTCCTTTTCGAAGGCGCTCATTTCGACCCCGCCGAGACGGTTATCCACGTAGTCGGTAAGCCACGTTCCACCGAAGGTTTCATGAGAGGCAAGGCGCCACATAGCGAGCTTACTGATATTCAGCTTCACTGCTTCGCTAAACGGAAACAGCAGGTTCGTCAGTCCTTCGTGCTTAAATGCATGGACTTCATCGAACTTTGTTCCTTCCAGAAGGATGCCTTCCTTGGTGAGGATCTCGTTGATGCCATCCACCCATTCGGTGAGGTCACCTCCACAGCCTTGGAGAATCAGTCCTTCCGAACCGCGCATCCCACGAATCTCGTCTGTGGTGACGATGTTAATTTTGCTCAATGTCTACAACCTCCTTCGTTTCAAAATCACCCTCCATAAACTGTCCGAAGGTGATGTCCTCACCCATAAAGTTGAGGGTATGCTCATCATCGAACGGGAGGAATCCGTTCTTGCCGAGATCCAAAGGTTCGCTTGTAACGATGGAGCCGCCGTGGTTTACGCTGACTCTGTTTTCAATGGCACAGAACTGTTCGCCATCGCTGCCGCTTCGCAGATGATAAACAAATAACCCACGAGGGATATCGTCCTTCGTCAGTTTTCCGTTTGAGAACAAGCCGGGCTGACCGCATACCGATACCAATTCGTAGGTTTCGTTTTCGATATTCACGTAGGAGTTTCTCGAGGCGTTTTCAACTAAGCCATAGTCTTCGAGGGAGCTATCCCAAATGGATGCGGCTGTTTCGAGATGATTCATATCGTCATAGGGATTCTCATAGTCGATCATCTCGCCGCCGCGGTAGGTCTTGCTTCCACAGCTTTGCCACAGATCCTCGTTGGCCCAGCTATGCTTGATGGTAACTTCGGGGTACATAGAGGAGAGCTTTTCGATGATGGGGTGCGGAGCAGACCAGGCGGTTTGGAAGCAGATCTCGTTGCCGCCGTTGTAATCGTATGCGTTATACGAATTCCACTTGGTATTCCACGTATCTCCACGGGTACGCCAATCGTACCATGTGGTCGCGCCGTACTGCATGAGGTTTTCGACGGCTGTTTTCCCAAGTTGCATAAGCTCGTCTTCGCTGTGGTACAACGTGGCGTTCTGAATCTCTTCCAGTGTCAAAGCGGCATTATGGCGAAGGAAGGATCGGGAACCGTTGAGACGCTCTGTCAAAGACGTGAACGCTACGGGATCCATCTTTTCCTTGCCGTAATATCTGACGCTTGGGTTCACCGATGTGAGATACAGATTGATTCCTCGGTCGGTACTGCTTCCGCTTTCGATATCCAAGCTCGGAGGCATGGGTGTGATCTTATTGAAGTCGATCGTACCGATGCCGGTTCGTTCTGCCTCGGAGCTGTCATCGTAGCAAATAGCAGAAAGGATCTCCTTTAGCCTTTCCTCAGAGCATTCAAATTCAAGTCGGTTTATTACGTGATTGGGCATATCTTCACCTCTTTCCGTCGTTAAATCTTTTTAAGGCAGCATCAACAAAGTCATCCGTTGTAAATTCGGGTTTGGTACCGGAATTGATCCTTAATGATTGCGTTACGATAAACCTCTTAATGAGAATCTTTTCATCGTCCTCGCAAAGCTCCATTCCGTATGTCAGCGCCTTGATTACTGCCTTCATCTGTCTTTTTTCTGCGATGGTTAGCATTCTTTCGCTCATGATTCTTCTCCTGTTTCTTTTGATTTTTGAAAGCCGGAGAATAAGCGTTTTGCTATCTCCGCTATGCGATGGAAGATGTTGTTCGCCTTTTTATCTTCCTGTTCAAGCTTTTGGGCTTCTTGCATCAGCTTCAGACCAATAGCCGTTACCACGTTGGTTGTAACCGAATTACCCGCCATTTTGTAAAGCTGTGCTTCGGGGATGCCGATCTCCACCAGCTTATCAAACTGCTCGTCGGTGTAGCCTTGCAAACGGAAGCATTCCTTTGGCATCAGCCTTCGGACACGTCCGTTGTATTCCACACCGTGTTTGTCCATTGCTGTCAGCGTGAACATCGGCTCGTCGGGTTCCTTCATTCGTCTTCCTTGCTGTCTTACGTTCTCTCTTTCGGGAGTTAGCACGGCTCTTGCGCCGGTGATTATGACGCCGGAATGCTCTCCTTTCCGATTGCTTATACCCGAATTCTGCCTTGCGGTGATACATCGGGCTTCGTGCGTAACCTTGGGATCGGCATTCATATCGACAAAATAGAGTCCTGTTTTCGCTCCCCAGCCACCGACTTGACTTGTCAGACATGTGCTTGCTCCTTCCGGTGAGTAGACTCGCTGTCCTTGTCCTCCGGGTATAACTTGCTTAAGAGGCGCTCCATGGCTCTGGGTGAGAGGAAATATTTTTCCGGACAGTCGGCTATCAAGATATCCGACAATATATACCCGCCTTCTTTGCTGTGGCACTCCGAAATTCGTGCTGTTAAGCACACACCATTCAAGAGAATACCCCAGCTCATGAATCGCGGCAAGGATAGTTCCGAAAGTTTTCCCCCTTTCGTGATTGAGTAACCCCGGGACGTTTTCGAGCAGAAGATAAGGAGGTCGCCTGGCTTCAGCCACTCGGACGATCTCATGAAAGAGAGTGCCTCTTGTATCAGCGAAGCCGAGTCTTCGGCCGCTGACTGAAAACGGCTGACAAGGGAATCCGGCTGTGATAAGATCAATTTCGGGGAGATCTTCGCATTTGATTCGGGTTGCATCGTCACAAAAATATTCACCTTCCGTTTCGTATAAAGCTCTGTAGGCTTTTTGAGCGAAGGGATCAATCTCACACCAACCTACAGGC
>OGRD01001172.1_pt1 | contig 10920 bp, 11 predicted proteins | sample 1553441 | NCBI WGS metagenome assembly OGRD01 (sample SAMEA2580106, study PRJEB22360) | human gut metagenome | biome: human gut; feature: human-associated habitat; material: faeces | place: Denmark | collected 2008/2010
CCCGCCGGGAAGCCAAGGCCCTGGACACTCTGCTGCAACATAAGACCGTGCAGGAAAAGCTGGCCGCCTGGCTGGACGGCCTGGCTGTATAAACAAAGGAGGAAATCATGAAGCTGAAAGACAACCGGGTTACTAAGATAGACCCGAACTACAAGGAAATCCGCAAACTGGACGCCCTGCTCACCGAGGCAGGAATCCCGCACACGTTCCAGACGTTTTACTGGAACAAGACCGGCGACCTGCGCGGCGCTCAGATCATATACCCGGAGGACGGCCCGAACCGGGTGGCCGACGTAATAATAAACGGCGCCAGTTACGGAAACGAATTTGACTTGCTGGAAATGATGGGCCTCGTGCCGGAGACGGCAGAGCCGGACGAACTGACCACCGGGAACATTGAGGGCTACATGACCGCAGAAAGATGCTTCCGGCGGATCCGCTACCACTGGGACACCCACGGTGGAAAGGAGGCGACCGGCAATGCCTAAGCTGCCAAGTGGCGTGAGTATAGTGACAGAAAGCGCCCTGCCCCTAATTTTCAAAGATGGCCCGCGCGGACAATTCCTCTGCCTGACGAAAGACCAGGACGGAAACGCGAAAATTTGTGCCGTGGATAACAACACCGGCGACGCCTGGACGGAGGACTTCAACAGCCTGACCGCCGCCCTCTACTGGCTGGAAAACCAGGCCGCCGCCCCGAACGAGGCCGAGACATACGCAGCGGCCAAGGCCGCCGAACAGTACGACAACCCTCTGCGAGAGGAAATCGACCGCTACATCGAAAGCGAGAGAGCCGCTGCTCAGACACTGGCCGACCAGATAGAACACTATGTGAACACCGCCCACGAGGCAAGGGTTACTGTACAAACAAAAGTTGCGGCGATACTGCGCCACAATAAACACAATAAGGAGGAAGAACAGTGAAGCGGTACAGGGTCACCTACAAGGGGTTTGTCTACGTTGAGGCGAACAGCAAAGAAGAAGCCCTGCGCCTGGCGCAGGATGGCGCAGATGATGGAGGAATGAGATCCTGGGAAGACGTCGTGGCGCCGGAGGTGTAGTCCTCGCCGTTTTCGTACATACGGGAAAGGATGTAGTTCGTCGTGCCGTTGATGATGCCCATCACCGAGCTGATCCGGTTGGCCTGAAGCGAACCGTTGATCGCCCGAATGATCGGCACCGCGCCGCACACGCTCGCCTCGTAATACAGTCCGGCGGCATGCTCCCTCGCAGCGCGGACGATCTGCGTCCAATGCGTCGCCAACGCCATCTTGTTGGCCGTGATGACGCATTTGCCGTTTTCCAGCGCGCGCACCATATAGGAAGCCGCCGGCTGCTCGCCGCCCATGAATTCCATCACCATGTCGATTTCCGGGTTGTCGAGCACGTCCTCCGGGCGATCCGTCAGCAGCGCCGAGGGAATCGCCCACGCGCGGCTCTTGTTCAGCGAACGCACGAGAATTTTGCGCACCTCAAAGCCGACGCCTTCGTTTTCTTCGATCTGCGCCCCATACGTTTCCAGCAGTTTATACACGCCGCAGCCGATGTTGCCGCAGCCCAGAAAACCCACGACGATCTTTTCCATGCTTTCGTGTGTCCTTCCTTCAAATGAATGTTTACAGGTTTTTCTCGTAGATCAGGCGCAGGCCGGTCAGCGTCAAATCCGGATTGATTTCGTCAATCACGTCGGAATTGCTCTTGACCAGATGCGCCATGCCGCCCGTCGCAATCACGCGGATATCGCTTCCGCCCAGCTCGTGCTTCATATGCTCGACGATTTTCTCCACCGAGCCGATATAGCCGTACAAAATGCCCGCCTGTATATTGGAAACGGTCGTCTTGCCGATGACCTGCGGCGGGAGCACCAGCTCGATGGAGGGCAGCTTCGCCGTGCCCGTCGAAAGCGCGCGGTTCATCATCCGCAGGCCGGGGCCGATTGCGCCGCCGAGAAATTCCGATTTGGCGGAGATCACACCATACGTCGTCGCCGTGCCGAAATCAATGAAAATCGCGGGGCCGCCGTAGAGCGCGGAGACCGCCACCGCGTTGGCGATTCGGTCGCTGCCCAGCTCGCGCGGGTTCTCGTAGCGGATGTTCAGCCCCGTTTTCATGCCGGGCACGAGCAGCCGCGGTTCAAGGTGGAAATAATCCCGGCACATATGCTCGATGGTATAGTTGATGGTCGGCACAACGGAGGAAATCATAATCCCCTCCACCGCCTGCATATTCAGGTTGTGATAACGAAACAGATCCGCCATGATGATGCCATATTGATCCGATGTCATCACCGGGTCGGTCGCGCAGCGCCAGCGCTTGACCAGCCGACTCCCTTCAAACACAGCGGCTTTGATATTGGTGTTTCCAATATCCATTGCAACGATCATAATTCTATCCCCTAACCGGCGTAAGATTTAGCGGTGCCCGTTCATCCTGCCCGTCACCTTGAGCAGCGCGCCGCCGATGGCCGTGCCCGCAACCGAGCAGACAATCGCTTCCACAAGCCCCTGCATGCCCGTCAGCAGAATGACAAACATCAGCGGGTTGCTCGCGCCCTTGGCCAGCACGAGGCTCTGGACGTAATCCGTATGATAAAACGCAAGCACGATATAGCCCATGAAGAACAGCGTGTTGAGCAGCGGCGCGGACAGCGAGGCCACAAAGCAGTTGGCCGTCGCGTTTTTGCACGCCTTGGCCATCGCGCCGTAGACCAGCCCGACGCACAGACCCATCAGCAGGCGCGTGACAAAACACAGGATGAACGTGTGGACGGCCGACACACCCAGCAGCGTCGAGGTCATAATCGACGCGCCCTTGATCGCGTCCATGAAGCTCACAAAGCCGAAAACGCCGCCAAGCAGCATGCTCGCCAGCGGCCCGATGACAATCGCGCCAATGGCAATCGGCACGGTCAGGAACGACATGTACAGCGGTCCGACCGGCACGCTGCCCAAGCCGATGAGCTTCATCACCACTTCAATCGCCACAAGGATGGCAAGCTGCGTCAGCGTCTGCACGCTGATCTTCTGTTGAGGCTGAGTATTCATTTTTGATCCTCCGTTCGGGTTCGCACAGGATACCCGACAAGTCTTTGCCGCAAAAGCGGCGTCATAAAAGAAAACAACCTTCTCGGTCTGCCCTGCATGCAGCGGCAGCCAGAATCGCGTATATTGTACCAAACAGGCGCTGATTTTGCAAGTTTTTACGCGCAAATTGTCGTTTTCGGCCATTCCTCCCATTTTTCTGTAAAAAAGGGTTGACTTTTCACAAGCCGTATCGTATAATACTCTTCGTCGCAAGACAAAACGGCTTGCGGGAATGGCGGAATTGGCAGACGCGCTAGATTCAGGTTCTAGTGAAAGCAATTTCATGCAGGTTCAAGTCCTGTTTCCCGCACCACAAAAGAAAGCTCGGCGAAAACGCCGGGCTTCTTTTTTTGCAAACCGATAAACGGACTTGAAGAAGCCGCAATGAATCAAGCCCCGGTGGGGCTTGAAAATAGAATCAGGGATATGGTATATTGGGCTCAACAAATCAGGATTTGCAGGAGGTGCTTTCGTGAAAACGAAACGAGTCGCTCTTTGCGTGATCGCAGTTTTTCTGATCGTGGTTTTGATTTATTCCGGTATTCAGAAAAAACATACAGTCACGCTTTTAAATAATGATGAAGACAGAATAAAGACAGAACAAATACAGCCACTTTGGGAAATCGTAAAAGTAAGTGGTGATCGTGATACGGATGTCGTTTTTACCGATGTCGAAACAGGCAAACAATATACAATCGGGTACATTACACATGGCATAACAGAAAAAATCAAACTTGAAAGCAACAAATGGTATAAGGTGGAGGGCGGAGGTAATCTCACGCTCTGCCCTGTAAATGTTCGAATTGAATAAATGCCGGTTTATCCGTATTTGCCCATAACATGGGCTGAGGCAGGCGCACAGCAATCAGAAATGGCTCAAGGTGAAGATTTTTTTCAAGAATGGTTGAAATGACAGTTTTCGTTAGGAAACACTTGGTCATTCTCGATCTGTTGCAAAAAAACACAACCTCATGTATAATAACTGCATGCCGTCTTGAGATTTTACGAAAACAAGGCGGATAAAGGAGGAAATAAGCATTGGCTAAGCCGAAAAAGAAATACACGGAGCCGGTCAGCCTGCCGATGCTGCCGCTGCGCGGGCTGATGGTCTTCCCGCATATGGTTCTGCATTTTGATGCGGGGCGCAAGAAATCCATTGCGGCGCTCGATCAGGCCATGGAGGAAAACCAGCGCATTTTTCTGGTCGCGCAGCGCGATATGGATGTGGATGACCCTGCCGTTGATGATATTTATCATGTGGGCACCATTGCCTGCGTCAAGCAGGTGCTTCGTTTGCCGGGCGGCAACGTCCGCCTGCTCGTGGAGGGCAAGAGCCGCGCGGTTCTGCGCGCGGTGACGCAGGAAGAGCCGTATTTTGTGGGCGCGCTGGATGAAGTGCTCGAACAGGGAACGCCTGTTTCCATCGAAACGGACGCGCTGCTGCGCACGGCGCACCACTATTTTGAGGAATATTGCAAGATGAGCGGCCGGATTTCCGGGGAGACCATGCAGTCTGTTCTGGAAATCGAAGATCCGGGCCAGTTGGCGGATATCATTGCGGCCAACGTGCTCAGCAAAATCGAGGATCGTCAGCAGGTGCTCGAGGAATTTGACGAGCTGGCGCGGCTGGAATCCGTCTGCGCGCTGCTCGTGCGCGAAACCGAATTGGCGGGCGTGGAGAAGAAGGTTCAGGCGCGCGTCCGCAAGCAGATTGAGCAGAACCAGAAGGATTATTTTCTGCGGGAGCAGATCAAGGCGATTCAGACCGAGCTGGGCGACAAGGATGCGACGGACGTTGAGGATTTGCGCGAACGGCTGGCCAAGACGCCGATGAACGACGAGGCGCGCGATAAGGCGAACCGCGAACTGGAACGCCTGAGCCGCATGGCGCCCGGCAGCCCGGAAATCGGGGTCAGCCGAACCTATATCGAATGGCTGCTCGATCTGCCGTGGGGCAAGACCACGCCGGATAACCTCGATCTCAAGCGTGCGCGCCGGATTCTGGCGGAGGATCACTACGGGCTGGACGAGGTGAAGCAGCGCGTCATCGAATATCTGGCCGTGTGCCGCATCAAAAACAACATGAAGGGGCCGGTGCTCTGCTTCGTCGGCCCGCCGGGCGTGGGCAAAACGTCCATAGCCAAGAGCATCGCCCGCGCACTCGGGCGCAAGTTCGTTCAGATGTCTCTGGGCGGTGTGCGCGACGAGGCGGAGATTCGCGGCCATCGCAGAACGTATATCGGCGCGATTCCGGGGCGGATCATTTCGTCCATCAAGCAGGCGGGGACGATGAACCCGGTCTTCCTGTTTGACGAAATCGACAAAATGGCCTCCGATGTGCGCGGCGATCCGGCGAGCGCGATGCTCGAAGTGCTCGACAGCGCGCAGAACGACGCTTTCCGCGATCACTATCTGGAAGCGCCGTTCGATCTTTCCGGCGTGATGTTCATTACCACGGCCAACTCGGTGGATACCATCCCGCGCCCGCTGCTCGACCGCATGGAGCTGATCGAGGTCAGCGGCTATACCGAGGATGAAAAGCTGAATATCGCCAAGCGGCACCTGCTGCCCCGGCAGATCGAGGAGCACGGGCTGGCGGCGAAAAGCGTCCACATCAGCGATAAGGTGATGCGCAGCCTGATTCGCGGCTATACGCTGGAGGCGGGCGTGCGCCGCTTGCAGCGCACCATCGGCAAGGTCGTCCGCAAGAGCGCAGTGGAGATGATCGACGAAAACATCGAGACCGTCACCGTGACGCAGGAAACGCTCGAAAAATTCCTCGGCGCACCGCGCTTCCATTACGAAAAGGCGGGCAAGAAGCCGGAAATCGGCGTTGTCAACGGGTTGGCGTATACCGTCGTCGGCGGCGACACGCTGCAAATCGAAACGACGACCATGCCGGGAACGGGCGTGCTCGAATTGACGGGCAGTCTCGGCGACGTGATGAAGGAGAGCGCCCGCGCGGCGAAATCCTATGTGCGCGCGCATGCGGTTGAATTTGGCATCGACCCGGAATTTTATAAAAAGCTCGACATCCACATCCACGTGCCGGAGGGCGCTGTGCCCAAGGACGGGCCGAGCGCGGGCGTGACGATGACCACGGCGCTGGTCTCCGCGCTGACGGGCATCGCGGTCAGGCAGAATGTCGCGATGACGGGCGAAATCACGCTGCGCGGCCGCGTTCTGCCCATCGGCGGATTGAAGGAAAAGCTGCTGGCGGCGCACCGCGCGGGCATTGACACCGTGCTCATTCCGAAGGAAAACCTCAAGGATTTGGAGGAAGTGCCCGCCAACGTGCGCGAGGCGCTGACCATCATCCCGGCGGAGGATGTGCATACCGTGCTGGAAACGGCGCTTTGCGAAAAGCCGACCCCCAAGCAGCAGGCATAAGAAAAGGAGCATACCAAACGATGATCGTAAAACGCGCGGATTTTATCACGTCGATGAAGGATTATGGCGATTTCGCCACGAAGGGTTGCCCGGAGGTGGCTTTTGCGGGCAAGAGCAACGTGGGCAAATCCTCCATGATCAACAAGCTGACCAACCGCAACAAGCTCGCCCGGACGAGCGCCACGCCGGGCAAGACGCGGCTCATCAACGTCTATCAGATCAACAATGAGATCAATTTCATTGATTTGCCGGGGTACGGCTTCGCGAAGGTCAGCAAGGACGAAAAGCTCTCCTGGGGCAAGATGATGCAGGATTATTTTGCCCGGACGGAGGATCTTTGCCACGTCTTTCATCTGGTGGATATCCGCCATGAGCCGAGCGCGGAAGATAAGGAGATGGCCATGTTCCTGCGGCAGGCGGGGATTCCGTTTACCGTTGTGGCGACGAAGGCGGATAAGATCAGCCGCGGCGCACGCATGAAATACCTCGCGCCGATCTGCCGCGGACTGCTGGTTCAGCCGTGGCAGGTGATTCCGTTCTCCTCGGAGGACGGCACAGGCAGGGAAGAGATGCTTTCTAAAATTGAGCAGGTCTGCTACGCGGAAGAGGAACTCGACGACGCGGCGGGCGAACCGACCCCGCCCGTGGAGGACTGAACAATCCAATCAAAAAACGGTGCAGGCCGCAAGGTCTGCACCGTTTTTTGATTGAATAACAGCAAGGTCAGTCGTTGTGTGCGGGCATTTTCGCTTCGTCGCCGACGCATGCGCCCATCAGCTTGTTGATGGAGCGCTCTACCGCGTCGCGGCTGTTGCCCCACGGCTTATCCGCGTTGCGGAAATCGTATTTCAGCGTGAACCATTCCAGCTCATCCGAGAGCCTTTTCAGGTTCGGCAGCTCTACGGCGGCGACGGCCTTGCTGAACGCATCGGCCTGCGCGGCGGGAAGCGTTTTTTGCGCCATATCCAGCACAAGTGCCAGATGCGGCAGGCAGAAGCCCTTTGAAGCGTCAAGCATTTGCTTAAATTCGGCGTTTGTGCCGTAGAGCTGGGCGATGGTATAGGCGTAGCGGTTGAGCGCGCCATCGAGCTGCTCGCAGATTACGCAGCCGGAAAGGCGCTCCCGAATTTTCGCCGCGCGGGAATCCTCGCTCTTTCCGCCGCGGAGCGAGGCAAGCAGCCCCTTGGAGCCGCCGCCGCTTTCCAGAATGGTTTTGAGATCGCGCTCGATCTGCTGCAAGTGCGTGTGCGTCATCAGCGCGAGGCCGAGCCGGTTGCGCCGCTCAAACATCAACTGAAAATGCCGCGGGCAGAAGCCGACTTCGTTGGTCTTGACCCGGCAATCCGGCTCCATGTAGGCCGCGCCGAGCATGCTGTCCACATATTGATCTTCGCAGGCGATGCGCAGGCGGCAAAGCGGACATTCGCTGTTTTCGCGGTAGGCATCCAGGACGGGCAGGGTATCCAGCGTATATTTCATCTTCGTTTACCTCATACTGGGTCGAGGGATAATTGGGCGGCGCGGCTCATAGGCTCAAGGGCGAAACGGAGGGAAGCGCATGGCAAAGCGGCGGCTTACCAGCAGGCAAAAGCGTCAGCGGACGAAGAAAATCCGGAATCGGGTCATTCTGGCGTTGGCGGTTCTGGCGCTGACGTCGGCGGCCATGGCGCCGGAATTGCGGGCGTATCTGAACGCGAAAATCCGACGCGGGGTGCAGGCGTTTGCCGATCTGCGCGCGCAGGAGATTGAGGTCACGCTGCCGGAGCGGCGGATATATGCGCTTCAGCTCGGCGTGTTTGACAACGGGGAAAGCGCCGAAAGCGAACGGAAAAGGCTCGCCGCGATGGGCGTTCCCTGCGTCGTTTGGCAGGATGCGCAGATGCGGCTGATGGCGGACGCGGCGACGAGCCGGGAGACGCTTCTCGGCGAAACGGCGGGGCAGACCAGCTTTGTGACCGAAGAAACGCTGACGCGCGTGGATATGCGGCTCAGCGCCGGAAGGAGCGACGGAAACGACGCGGCGCGGCTGCTGCACCTGCCGGATGAAGCGCTTTCCCGGCTGGAGAGCGGCGAGGCGCTGGCGGATGTTCTCGCGGACGTGCGGGCGCAGGCACAGCGGGGCGTATCGGCGCACCCGGAAAATACGCTGTACACCCAACTGGCGCAGAGCCTTGTCAACTGGTGCGCGCTGATCGAGAAAACGCCGAACGGCGATAAGCCCTACGCGCGGGCGACAATGGCGCTTCTGTGCCGCGAGCTCAGGCGGGCGCTGGCCAATCAGTAGGTGTTGAGCACCGCCTCCGCGCATCTTACGCCGTCCACGGCGGCGGAGGTGATGCCGCCCGCGTAGCCCGCGCCCTCGCCGCAGGGATACAGCCCGAGAACGCTGACGCTCTGGAGGGTTTCGTCGCGGGTGATGCGCACGGGCGAGGAGGAGCGTGTTTCCGGCCCGGTGAGCACCGCGTCCGGACAGTCAAACCCGTGCAGGCGGCGACCCAGCAGCGGAAGCGCCTCGCGCATGGCGCCGATGATCGGCGCGGGCAGAAGCTCGGCCAGATCGCCGGGAACGACGCCCGGCTGATAGCTCGGCTCGACCGAGCCCAACTGAACGCTTGCGCGCCCCGCGAGCAGATCGCCGACGGTTTGGCAGGGGGCTTTGCCGCTTCTGCCGCCGAGAATGAACGCGCGGCGCTCGATTTCGCGCTGGGCATGTCGGTCGTGGCGTTGGGATACCTGCTTTACGAACAGGTGGAACAATTGCGCGGCAGTCTGCTGCCGGTGGGCGTCGCAACCCTCGCGGGATGCGTGACGGGCGTGCTGAGCGTCGTCTATATCGCCCGCGCATTGGGCGCCGACCGCACGATTCTGAACTCCATCGCCCCCAAATCGGTCACCGTGCCGATCGCCGTGGCCATCAGCGAACCGCTCGGCGGAGTAGTGAGCGTCACCTCGGTAGTGGTCTTCCTCGTGGGCATCTTCGGCAGTATCGTCGGCCCGCGCCTGCTGCGCAGATGCGGTATCCGCAACCCCCTGGCGCGCGGGCTGGCGCTCGGTTCGGCCGCCCACGGCATCGGCACGGCGCGCGCCATCGAACTGGGCGCCGTCGAAGGCGCGCTCAGTGGACTGGCGATGGCGCTGATGGGAATCGTCACGGCACTGCTGGTTCCGTTGTTCGAAAAATTCTGTTATTAATTTTTTTTAGTATCAATAAAGTACTACCTTTGTCGAAAATTCGTCATAGGTTAATCTCGTTACGGTATGTATTGGTTGTACAACCTCTTTTTCGGCGATACGCTGGCGCACACCATTTTCGTTCTGGCGCTGGTCATCACCGTCGGAATCCTGCTGGGGAAAATCAAGATCGGAGGCGTCGGCATCGCAGCCAGCCATTTCGGCATGACGATCGACCCCGGCGTGCTGAGCTTCATCAAGGAGTTCGGCCTGATCCTGTTCGTCTTTTCGATCGGGTTACAGGTCGGGCCCGGGTTTTTCTCGTCGTTCAAGAACGGCGGTATGCAGCTCGTCGGACTGGCGTCGCTCATCGTCGTACTGGGTGTTGCCACCGCCTATGCGCTGCATCTGGCCACCGATACGCCGATCCCCACCATGGTCGGCATCCTGTCGGGCGCCGTGACCAACACGCCGGGACTGGGCGCCGCACAACAGGCTTACAGCGACGCTTCGGGGATCAACGACCCTTCGATCGCACTGGGCTATGCCGTAGCCTATCCGCTGGGCGTCATCGGCATCATCTTCTCGATGATCTTCATCCGCTATGCGCTGCGCATCCGTTTCGAGAAGGAGGACGAGGCGCTGGCGGCGATGAGCAACGAACACAAGAAATACGCCGACAAAATATCGGTCCAGTTCACCAACGCCGTACTCGACGGCCGGACGGTGGGCGAGATGAAGGAGCTTATCAACCGCTCGTTCGTCATTTCGCGGATCGCCGACGCCGACAACCATATCACCGTCGCCACGCAGGACAGCCGCCTGCATATCGGCGACAAGCTGCTGATCGTCTGCTCGTCGGAGGATACCGACGCCATCACCGCCTTTCTGGGCCACATCATCGACATGCCCTTCGAAGAGTGGGGATCGCTCGACAGCCAGCTCGTATCGCGGCGCATCCTCATCACCAAACCTTCGATCAACGGCAAGAAATTCGCCGACCTGCACCTGCGCACCAAATACGGCATCAACATCACCCGCGTCAACCGCGCCGGCGTGGATCTGATTCCCTATCAGGGCATGGAGTTGCAGGTGGGCGACCGCGTGATGGTCGTCGGCTCGGAGAAGGCGATCGCACAGGTGGCCGACCTGCTGGGCAATTCGATGAAGAAACTGCGCGAGCCGAACCTCGTCACGATCTTCGTCGGCATCGCCCTCGGCGTGCTGCTCGGCTCGATTCCGCTGCTCAACGTCCCGCAGCCGGTCAAACTGGGGC
>OGRD01001176.1_pt1 | contig 10893 bp, 12 predicted proteins | sample 1553441 | NCBI WGS metagenome assembly OGRD01 (sample SAMEA2580106, study PRJEB22360) | human gut metagenome | biome: human gut; feature: human-associated habitat; material: faeces | place: Denmark | collected 2008/2010
TTTTATCGTTCCATCATACTGATAGATTCGATTCCTACACTTCCTCCACGTACCACTTCAATTCTGTGAAATTCTTCCTTGATCAGTTTCACTACTGCGTCATTCTTGGTTGCTGTCTGGACAAATTCCAGGAGCAGGCTGTCTTTGCCATAGTCAATGACCTTTGCCTTGAAGGTTTCGGCAATCTGAAACAGTTCAACCTTATCTTCTTTGGAACAGTTAAAAACCTTAATATACAGAATCTCTTTCATGCGGACAAAGATATCTGTAAAGTCAATGACTTTGATGACTTCGACCATGCGGTTTAGCTGCTTTTTGATCTGCTCAAAGGTAATGTCGTCACTCGTCACGCAGATCGTCATGCGCTATACGCCGATGTTCCTGATGGGTTCCATCATGTTTTTTGTACAGATGACCCTGCAAAATGTCAATGTCGCGCTCGGTCAGGCGCGCTCCGCGCTGCTGTCCGGCCCTGTTCTGGTGGTGGGAAAGACGGCGAAAACAACGCTCCCCCTCTGCATCGACCAGCCGGAGACCATCGGCGCTGACCTGATCGCCGCCGCAGAGGGTGCGCTGGCACAATACGCGCCTCCGCTGGTGTTGATCGACATGGGCACGGCAACCACCTTTTCGGTGCTGGACAAAAGCGGCGCATTCTTGGGCGGCGCTATCGCGCCGGGCGTGCAGCTTGGCGCGGAAGCCCTGACGCAGCGAACCGGACTGCCCATGACAGATCTGTCCGCACCCCAAAGCCCGCTGAGCCATAGCACAACGGACTGCCTGCGCAGCGGCGTCATTTATGGTGCCGCCGCTATGGTGGACGGTATGCTGGATCGGCTGGAGACCGCACTGGGCACGCCGGTAACGGCCATCGCCACCGGTGGTCTGGCTCGCTGCGTGATCCCCCACTGCCGCCGCCCGGTCACGCTGGACGACCAACTGCTGCTGCGGGGTCTGGCGGTCATGTACCGCCGCGAAATGACATAACCTTGTTTCCCTCTCAATAGAGAAGAAGCGGAAAGGAACTTGGTTCCTTTCCGCTTCTTCGTTGTTCAGTTCTTTTTCGCACGGGCCAGCATAGGGATATCCCCCACGCCGTCCAGCACGATACTGGGACGGTAAGCGTAGGTTTTCAGTGTCTCACGGGTGGACACGCCGGACAGCACCAGCACGGTAGACATGCCGCTCTCCATGCCGGAGATCACGTCGGTGTCCATGCGGTCGCCCACCATCACCGCCTCGGCGGAGTGACAGTGCAGCATTCGCAGACCCGTGCGCATCATCAGGGGATTGGGCTTGCCACAGAAGTAAGCCTGCTTGCCGGTTGCCATTTCAATGGGCGCGATCAGGGCGCGGCAGGCCGGAGCAATGCCGTTCTCGATGGGGCCGGACACATCGGAGTTTGCCCCGATCAGCTTCGCGCCGGCCATCACCAGATTAGTGGCTTTCGTCAGGGTGTCCAGCGAATAGGAGCGGCCCTCGCCCACCACCACATAGTCGGGATTCACGTCGTTCATGGTGATCCCGGCATCGTACAGGGCGTTCAGCAGTCCCGCCTCGCCGATGGCGAACACGGAGCAGCCCGGCGCCTGCTCCTTCAGGAATGCCGCCGTGGCCAAGGCGCTGGTATAGAAGTGCTCCTCCGGCACGTCAAGCCCCATCCGGGCCAGCTTCTGGTTCAGCTCACGGGGCGTATAGCCGCTGTTGTTGGTCAGGAACAGGTACTCCTTGTCCTCGTCATGCAGCCACTGGATGAACTCCGCCACACCGGGCAGAATGCGGTTGCCGTGATAGATCACGCCGTCCATATCGCAGATAAAGCCCTTTTTCGCGTTGAAATCAAGGGGAGTATGCATATCCATAAAGTGATTCCACCCTTCGTTTCGATTTGATACGATTACTATACCATGCCGCACCGCAGCCGTCTACCGTAAAACGGTAAAATTTTCATGGCGGCCCACAGTGTTATCCTCCCTCCTTTCGGGAGGATACAGGCTCTCTTTTGTCCGCACGACGTATTGACAGTGCCGCAAGGCCATGATACACTGAAAGCGTAAAGTTTTCTTCGGAAACGAGCGTGTTCTCTACTGGCGGTGACAGCCCGCGAGCCATCAGCTGATTCGGTGCAATTCCGAAGCCAACAGTTCAGTCTGGAAGGGAGAAGAAGGCTTTCCGGCATGCTGCCGGATGCCTCTTTTCGCTCATGATCCAAGAGCCGAAGGTCTGCATCCGGCGCAGCCATACTCCCGCGGGGAGGGTACTGCCGCCGGATGCTTTTTGTTTTTGCGGCGTTCTTCCAAGAGGGAAACATTCAGAAAGCGAAAGGAAGATGTGTCATGGAGACTATGCCAAAAAGCAGCAACCCCTTAGAGACAGAACCCCTTTCCAAGCTATTGCTCCGCTATTCCATTCCCACAACGCTGACCCTGATGGTCAACTACCTTTACAGCATCGTGGATCAGATCTTTGTGGGACAGGGCGTGGGGATCACCGGCATGGCGGCGGTCAACGTGGCCTTTCCGGTGTCCATTCTGGTCAATGCCGTCTCGCTGCTGCTGGGGGACGGCTGCGCCGCCAACGTCAGCCTGTGTCTGGGGCGCAAGGAGCAGGAAACGGCAAACCGCATCTTCGGTCATGCCGTTACCTGGATCATCACCAGCGGCATTGTTCTGGCACTGGTCTGTGGCATTTTCACGCCGCAGATCGTAAGGCTTTTCGGTTCTACCGACACCGCCTACGGGGAAGCGGCGGCCTATCTGCGGGTCATCGCATGGGGGATCCCGTTCCAGCTCATCTGCCCCGCCTTCACCGCCATGATACGGGCCGACGGTGCGCCGCAGTATACCATGAAATGTATGATGACCGGCGCTGTCATCAACCTGATCCTCGACCCTGTGTTCATCTTCGGGCTGAACATGGGCGTTGTGGGCGCCGGTATCGCCACTGTGATCGGAGAAATTGCCGCCGGTGTGCTGTGTTTGCTCTATCTGCGCAGGCTTCAGACCATTCATCTTACAAAAGCGGCACTACGCCCCACATGGCCGCTGACCCGGCGTATCCTGAAGCTGGGCTTCCCCAGTCTGCTGACCCAGAGTCTGACCGCGCTGGTGCAGATCGTTCTGAATAACCTGATGCGCGTCTATGGAGCAGTCAGCATTTACGGCAGCGATATCGCCCTGTCGGTGTACGGCATGATGATGAAGGTCTATCAGATCGCCCACTCTATGTTTGTCGGCGTATCCTCCGCTGTTCAGCCTATCAACGGCTACAATTTCGGCGCGAAAAACTATGACCGGGTGCGGAAAACCTACCGTATGGCGACCGGAGCCGCGTTGGTCATCTCCGCGCTGTGGTGGCTGATCTATCTGCTGCTTCCCCGGCAGCTGGCTATGCTCTTTGTCTCCAACGAACCCCTCTATCTGGACTGTGCGGCGCATTGCTTCCGGCTCTACATGATGGCGTTCTTCCTGTACGGGGTACACATGACTACCGCTTCCTTCTTTCAGGGCATTGGAAAGCCCTCCCGTTCCCTGCTGATCTCATTGGTGCGGCAGGGCGTCCTGCTGATCCCGCTGGCTCTGCTGCTGTCCCGTTATTGGGGACTGGACGGCGCACTCTTTGCCGTGCCCATCGCGGATGTTCTGACATGTCTCCTGTGCGTGGCTCTGGCATGGTCGGAGTTCCGGGGCTGGAAAAAGCGCGGTTGGCTAAATGCGGCCTGATGCCCCCACACGCTCCCGGTTGTAATATTTTGAGAGGGACTGCCTGCGGGCAGTCCCTCTCTCTTTGACCATAAATCACGATACAGCTCGTTTGGGAAAATTGCGTTTACTCCACCTTGGTATACCCTTGCGGTGCATATAGGGCAGACCGGTGATGCGGTTGATATCCGTCAGCTCGTCCACGGTGATGCCGTCGTAGATGTAGGCAGGGACGTTCAGCTCTTTGGCAAGGACGTGGGCGATCATGGGGCCCACGTTGGAGGCATGCTCATTCTGAGGCTTATACTGGAGCTGCCGCACCATGTCCTCGTTGATCTCGTAGGCACCGGCGTGGATGGGTGCCAGCAGACCGCCGCGAGACACGATGGCGTTCAGGTCCCGGACGTCAAAGTCGTGGCGCATCAGGCAGTCCAGTACCAGACGGCGGCGGAAGTCATACTGCTCCACCACCCGGTCAAAGGGAGCCAGATCCTCGGCGGAATGGGTCAGGGATTCGGTGAACAAGGGCATCTCGCCGTCGAACACGGCGATCTTGGTGGAGGTGGAGCCGGGGTTCAGAACTAAGATCTTCTCCATGTTACGCCTCCTTCTGTGCAGCGGCAGCTGCCAGCACGATGGAGAGATACTTCTCCTCGGCGCTGGAGCCGCGGCTGGTCATGACGATGGGACATTTCGCGCCTACCATCATACCCGCCAGCCGTGCACCGCAGGTGACGGTCAGCAGCTTGCCCATAATGTTTCCAGCGTGGATGTTGGGGGCCACCAGTACGTCGCAGTCGCCGCTGACAGGGCTGTCGAAGCCCTTAAATTCCGCGATCTCCTTACTCATGGCGCAGTCGTAGGACACGGGGCCTTCCACGATGCAGCCGGTGATCTCACCCCGCTGGTTCATCTGCTTCAGGGCGTCGGCCTCCACCGTCTCCGGCATCTTGGGGTTCACCTTCTCCACGCAGGCCAGCACACCCACCTTGGGGCATTCATAGCCCATGGCGTGGAGGACGCCCACGGTGTTCTCAATAATGGCCTTTTTCTGCTCCAGCGTGGGATACGTCATCATGCCGCCGTCCACGGGGCACAGCAGCTTGTGATAACCGGGTACCTCGAAGATGGAGAAGTGGCTCATGACGCCGCCCTTGCCCAGACCGTGCTCCTTGTTGACCACAGCCTTCAGCAGTACGGCGGTATCCAGCTTGCCCTTCATCAACAGGTCGGCCTTGCCCTCCCGTACCAGCGCCGCCGCCTTGGCGGCGGCTTCCGTCAGATCGGGCACGTCATAGATGTCCGCAGCAGGGACAGTCTCGCCCATCTCGGCCAGCACGCGGTCGATGATGGGCTTGTCGCCCACCAGTACCGGCTCCACGATACCCTCGGCGCGAGCCTTCAGGGTCACTTCGATGGTATGGGGATCGCCTGCGGCGGCCACGGCCATGCGAGCTTTAGCGGGCTTGCCCTTCACATGGGCGGTCATTTCATCAAAATTGTGAAACTCCATGGTGCCTCCTTGCCGCTGCTCCGCGCCCAGCTCAAAGGCCTGCTTGTTCAGGGGTAGCAGGGCGGGCTTCTTGCCCAGCTTATGCTCGATGGTGTTCCACACCACGTCGGCGGGAACGACCCGGGTATAGCCCACATACACGCCCAGCATGATGATGTTCAGCACCTTGGCGTTACCCAGTTCCAGAGCCAGCTCCGTCACGGGAGCCTTCACCACCTTCACATCCTCGCGGGTGATCTCGTCGGTGACGATGGAGCTGTTGATGTACAGGGTGCCGCCCTCCTTCAGCTTATAGAGGAACTTATTCAGGCTGGGGCCGTTCATGACGATCAGGTCGTCCATCACGTCGCCCAGCGGCGCGCCGATCTTCTCATTGGAGATGACCACATAGCAGTTGGCCGTGCCGCCCCGCTGCTCCGCGCCGTAGGAGGGGAAGAAGGTCACGTTCTTGTCGGTGGAGTCACAGGTGGCCTCCGCCAGAAATTTGCCCAGGGTCATCACGCCCTGACCGCCGAAGCCGGCTACCATTAGATTCCGTTCCATCGTTACGCCTCCTCCTTACTCTTGTCACGGACGACGCCCAAGGGGAACTCAGGCAGCATCTTTTCCTCGATATAGTCCAGCGCCGACAGGGCGTCCATGCCCCAGTTGGTGGGGCAGCTGGTGACGATCTCCACCATGGAGAAGCCCTTGCCGTCCAGCTGGTTCTGGAAGGCCTTTTTGATAGCAGCCTTGGTCTTATTGACATTGGCAGGCGTGTTGCAGCTGGTGCGCTCCAGATAGTAGGGAGCCGTCAGCTGATTGAGGATCTCGCACATGTGCATGGGGTAGCCGTGCTCCTTCGGATCACGGCCTTTCGGGGCGGTGGTTGCCTTCATGCCCACCAGCGTCGTCGGAGCCATCTGACCGCCGGTCATGCCGTAGATACCGTTGTTGACGAAAATGACGGTAAAGTTCTCACCCCGGTTGGCAGCGCTTAGGGTCTCGGCAAGGCCGATGGAGGCCAGATCGCCGTCGCCCTGATAGGTGAACACGATCTTGTCCGGATTGGCGCGCTTCACGCCGGTGGCTACCGCGCAGGCACGGCCATGGGGGCTGGTGGTGCAGTCGTAGGTAACATACTCCATGGCAAGACCGCAGCAGCCAACACCGTGAACGGTGATGGTCTTTTCCAGCACACCCAGTTCTTCCAACACTTCACCGATCAGTTTGAATACGGTGCCATGCATACAGCCGGGGCAGAAGCCCACCACCATATCGTCCCGGATGCCCTTTGTTCTCGCGTATACCTTTTCCATCATGCACCCTCCTTATCCAGAATGGCTTTTGCCGCCGCTACCACATGGTCACGGCTCATGATCTCGCCGCCGCTGCGCAGGCAGGTGTGAACAGGGCAGCGATCCTTTACCGCCAGCGTTACATCCAGCACCAACTGGGCGGGAATGGACATCTCTACATCCAGTACAGCCTTTACCTTGCTGTAATCCAGCTTGTCAAAGCTGGCATATGGCCACGGGCTGACGGTCTTGGGTCGGATCAGGCCCACCTTATAGCCCTGAGCACGAAGAATACGGACAGCGGATTTGGAGATACGTCCGCAGACACCGTAGGCTGTCAGGATCAGCTCAGCGTCCTCGGTCATGAACTCCTCCACCTGCACATCCTTCACCCATGTATCGTACATGGCGGCGTTGGCCTTGCAACGATCCTCCTGACCGGCCCAGCCGCCGGGGAGGATGAGAGCCTTCTTGTCAGCACTGTGGCCTACCAGTGCCCAATCGCTCAGCTCGTCCTTCAGGCGCTTGACCTCCTCGTCAGATCGCATCTCCGGCAGCTCCACCGGCTCCATGATAGTGCCAAGCACGCCGTCAGCCAGAATCAAAACGGGGTTGCGGTCACGCTGCGCGTAGTCAAATGCGGCATAGGTCATGTCCACCGCCTCCTGCACCGTGGCAGGGGCAAACACCATCATGCGGAAGCCGCCGTTGCCGCTGGCGCGGGTGGCCTGCAAATAGTCTTGCTGGGCAGGCTGGATGGCACCGATGCCGGGGCCACCGCGCTGCACATTGCAGTACACCATGGGGATACGGGCACTGGCGCAGAAGCTGATGCCCTCGCTCTTAAGGCTGATGCCGCAGGAGCTGGAGCTGGTCATGGAGCGGGTGCCGCTTTGGGCAGCGCCGTAGACCATGTTGACGGAGGCTACTTCGCTCTCGCCTTGTACAAACACGCCGCCAACCTCCGGCATACGACGAGCAAAATACTCCGGGATCTCATTTTGCGGGGTAATGGGGTAACCGGCGAAGAACCGGCAGCCGCTGCGCACCGCCGCCTCGGCAATGGCCTCGCAGCCTTTCATGAATACTCTTGCCATGTTCTTCCCTCCTTATTTGTAGACTTCAATGGCGGCATCGGGACACATACGGCCACAGATCGCGCAGCCGATGCAATCTTCTGCCTTTTCGACTACCACAAAGGGATAGCCCTTGGAATTCACTTCATGTCCTACGGCCAGCACGCCCTTGGGACAGAACTTCACGCAGTAGCCGCAGCTTTTGCAGCTCTCTGCGCGGATGGTGACTTGCGGCATAGTGTTTCCTCCTTTGATTCTCTGATATCACTCACTCAAGTCCCGCTTCCGGGACGGATATATGGGATGTAATGGGGATGAGGGGCAGCGCTGTCTCCGCCTTGGCCTGTTCATACAACGGAGCGGGCACGGCGGCGGCCTCTACGGCAACGTAGGGACTCAGCAGCTCCAGCCCCTGCCGGATGCCGTCCAGATACTCCGCCAGCGTGGTGCCGCCGCCCAGATTGGGGTTCAGCAGAAAGCGGGGCATTTTCAACCGGGAGCCCCGCAGGATGGCGGACAGCGTGCCGTCGATATGCTCGGTGGTAGCCGACCAGGGGCGGTAGGGGTTCACCACGAACCACACGTCGGCGGTTTTCAGCAGGTGAGCATAGCCGCCGATCAATTTCGCACCGGTGTCGTTGCCGCCCACGTCCAGAATGACGGCCTTTTTCTCGTCCAGAAGCAGGGGAATCAGGCCACCCACTTGTGTGGGCGCGTCGGCGTACTGCTGCTGAAAGTGGACGGTGACGCCCGCTTTTTCCAGCAGCCCCTCCGCGTCACGGGAGCGCATCAGGGGCTTGGTCTGGTCAAGGTCGAAGAAGTGGACTTCCCGTCCCTGCCCTGCCAGCTCCAGCGCCAGATGGACGGCAAGCTCGGACTTTCCGCATCCGGCCTCCCCCAGAAAGACGATGTTATTCTGCCGCAGCAGATCTTCCCATGCCATGGTATTCACCTCGCTGTGTAAAAATTATCTATAGATATAAAAATTTTCTACAATCTGGAGTGTAACACGTCTTGCAATCCTTGTCAACCGCGTGTACAATTTAGATAAAATCTTATCTGGAAAGGGCGGAAGCGCCATGGAACGGGAGAAACTTTTGATCAAATTCTGTGATTTCCTCACCCATGTGATGGGGCCGGAGACGGAGGTGGTGCTCCATGACCGGGATGGTTATATCATCTGGATCGCCGGGGGACACATCACCGGGCGGGAGGTAGGCCAGCAGGATCTGCTGCCCGCCATGGAGCTGGTGGCCCGTCAGCGGGCGGCAGAGGGCTTCGACTATACCACCGGGTACAAGAGCTTCAGCCGCAAGGGCACGCCGCTGCGCTCCGCCTCGCTGTTCCTGCGGGACAGTCAGGAAAGGCTGGACTATATCCTGTGCGTCAATCAGGATATCAGCGCCTACGTCGATTTGCAGCAGATGCTGGATGCCTTTATCGGCGACCGCCCCGCCGTGGCGCAGGTGCAGCCGGAGCAGGACACGCTGGACGACGTGGTGATGAAGATGATTTTGGGCGAGATCGCCCGGATGAAGCCCGCCGATATTGACAGCAAGGAGGCCAAGCTGCGGCTTATCAAGCGGCTGAATGAAAAGGGCATCTTCGGCGCACGAGGCGCGGTAGGCACTGTGTGCGAGCTGCTGCACATTGCCCAGCCCACGCTGTATAAGTATTTGCAGGAAATAAAAGAGGAATGAAAAAAGCAAGCCCTCCGGCAACGCCGGAGGGCTTGCTTTAATTCGCCTTTTTCACCCTTGCAATGCCGCAGCAGACCAGGAACACCGCCAGATCCACCAGCACCACCGACGCGCCAACCGGCGTGCCCAGCAGGTAGGAGGACGTCAGTCCCACGCAGAAGGAGGCCACGCTGATGCAGCCGGAGCAGATCACCACGCCCCGGAAGCTTTTCAGCACCCGCATGGCACTCAGCGCCGGGAAGATCACTAGGCTGGAGATCAGCATGGCGCCCATCATCCGCATGCCCAGCACGATGGTCAGGGCCGTCAGCACGCTCAATAGCGTATTATACAGTCCTACCTTCACGCCGGTGGCGCGGGAGAAGCTCTCGTCAAAGGTGATGGCGAACAGCCGGTGGTAAAACAGCACGAACAGCGCCAGCACGGCGATGCTCAACCCCACGCTCAGCGCCACGTCGGCGCGATCCATGGCCAGAATGGAGCCGAACATATAGCTGTCCACATCGGTAGTCATGCCGGTGGTCAGGGACGTAACGATCACGCCCACTGCCAGCGCCGAGGCGGAGGTCACGGCAATGGCTGCGTCCGCGCCCATACGGCTGCGCTCGGTCATGCGGAGGAGCAGCAGCGCCGCCACAACGGAGCTGTCCACGCCGCCGGACAGAGCCAGAAGCACCTTGCCGTCGCCGACCTGCTCACGGATGAGCGCGACCTGCTCTTCGATGAACTTTTCGACGTTCAGCGTCTCACCGAAGGCGCGCCCGCCGATCTTTTTTTCTTCGCTCATAATTTACTCTCCTTGGGTCAAAATATTTCTATGGCTATTGTAATGTTTCGCACCATCATCATTTTTACGGTGCTGCTTTTGTGCATGCGCATTCTGGGAAAACGGCAGCTCGGCGAGCTGGAGCTATCGGAGCTGGTCGTTTCCGTACTGGTGGCGGACTTAGCGTCGCTCCCCCTGCAGGATATCGGCATTCCGCTGATGAACGGCCTTGTTTCCATTCTGACGCTTTTCTGCCTTGAACTCATTCTCTCCGGCGTCACGCTCCGCAGCCAGAAGCTGCGCGCGGCGCTCTTCGGCAAGCCGTGCTTTCTCATCGAAAAAGGCACGATCAACCAGAAGGAGATGCACCGCTGCCGGTTTTCCGTGGACGAGCTGACCGAGGAGCTGCGCCGCCAGAGCGTTACCGACCTCTCGTCGGTCGAGTATGCCATTCTGGAGACGGACGGCACGCTCAACGTTATCCTCACGCCCGCGGAGCGCCCCGTTACCGCCGGGCAGCTCCGCTGCGCCGAGCCGGAGACGGGCTACCCTTATATCCTCATCAGCGACGGGACGGTGCTGCGCGAAAATCTTCGCAAATGCGGCAAAACGGAGGAATGGCTGCGCGGCGAATGCCGCCGGCAGGGTGTGAAAAGCCCCGAACAGGTGTTTCTGCTCACCTGCGATACGACCGGAAACGTCTACTTTGCCAAACGGGAGAAAAGTCCATGAAAAAAGCTATCGCCGCGGCTGTATTGCTCGCGCTGCTCTTCGGCGCGGCAGCGTGGAACATTGCGCACATCGATTCTCTCACCGGCTCTCTCACGGCGAGCGCGGACGAAGCGCTCGCACACTGCCGC
>OGRD01001177.1_pt1 | contig 10890 bp, 8 predicted proteins | sample 1553441 | NCBI WGS metagenome assembly OGRD01 (sample SAMEA2580106, study PRJEB22360) | human gut metagenome | biome: human gut; feature: human-associated habitat; material: faeces | place: Denmark | collected 2008/2010
TAACTTCACGAACGAAATAGGCTACAACCACACCATCCGTTTCCTTAAGAATACGATGGGTATGTTCATCATTAATGAAATCAGAAATGACTTTAAGAACAAAGGAATTGAGATAAGCAACAAAGACATCGTTCCTTTGGTGAATATGGCGAAAGATGTTAACGCGACCATTGATGTAAATGATCCAGTATTTGAAAAACCTGGGAATATGATTGCAAAAATGGATAAATATCTCACTGATACCAACCAAGAAAAGCCAACTACCTTAGGTGAATACATGAAGCTCATCTACCGTTCCATGGCAAAAAACTATAAAGAAACAATTTCTCAATTAGAAGAACTAACGAATCGCAAGATCCATTCCATCTTGATCGTTGGCGGAGGAAATCAAGCAGCTATTTTGAACCAATATTTAGCAAATGCATGTCAAATCAAGGTTGTAACAGGCGCCTCGGAAGCAACGATTCTTGGAAACGCCATGGCTCAGTTTATTGCCTTAGGGGAAATCCCTAATGCCATTGAAGGAAGAAAGGATATTGCTGCATCCATCTCTTCTAAAACCTACTATCCAAATTGTTAATACTTAGGAGGAAATTATATATGTCTATCGAAGAAAATTATGAAAAAGCCAAAAAAGAATATGAAGAGCTTGGCGTTGATGTTGAAGCTGCTTTAGAAAGAGTAAAAAACATCCCAATCTCCGTTCATTGCTGGCAAGGCGATGATGTGTTAGGGCTTGAAGGCTGCACCTCTCTTGATGGTGGAATTCAAACCACTGGCAACTACATGGGTAAAGCACGTAACAAAGAAGAGCTTTTTATGGATATCAAGAAAGCCTTCTCTTTAATGCCAGGAAAGAAAAGATTAAACTTACACGCTTCTTATGCCATTTTAGGTGATGATGCTGGTAAGGTTGACCGCGATCAATACACTTACGAATATTTCAAAGAGTGGACTGAACTTGGAAAAGAAATCGGTTTGGATGGTATTGATTTTAACCCTACCTATTTCTCTTCACCTAAAGTAAAAGATAATCTTACTCTTTCTTCTCCAGATGAGGAAACACGTCATTTCTGGATTGAACATGGTAAGAGATGCCTTGAAATTTCCAATGAATTCGGAAAGGCTTTCGGCAAACCATGTATGATGAATATTTGGATTCCGGATGGATACAAAGACGTTCCTGCGGATAGATTATCCCCACGTATGCGTTTAAAAGATTCCCTTGATCAAATTCTTGCCGATAAAGGCTGGAGCAAGGAATACGTCATTCCAACCGTTGAAAGCAAGGTATTTGGCATTGGCTTAGAATCCTACACTGTTGGCTCTAGCGAATTCTATCAAAACTATGCTGCAACAAGAGGAATTACTTGCTTAATGGATATGGGACATTATCATCCAACCGAAGTTGTCTCTGATAAGATTCCATCCTTGCTTTGTTTCTATGACAAGCTTGCTCTCCACGTTTCCCGCCCTGTTCGCTGGGATTCTGACCACGTTGTTATCTTTGATGACGAATTAAAAGAAGTCGCAAAAGAAATCATTCGTAACCACGCTGAAAATAAAGTTATGATTGGTTTGGATTATTTCGATGCCTCTATTAACCGTATCGCAGCCTGGATTACTGGTGAAAGAAGTATGCAAAAAGCCTTGCTTTACGCAGCCCTTCTTCCAAACGAAGAAATGGCAGCTCTCCAAAAAGATGCCAATTTCACTAAGCTTATGTGCATGCAAGAGAAAGTGAAGATGTTGCCATTCGGTGATGTTTGGAATGAGTACCTTAGACGTCAAGGTATGAATGATAACTATTACGATGATGTCATGAAGTACGAGAAAGATGTTTTATCTAAGAGGAAATAAAAAATGAAAGACATATTAAACGCACCTTTTTTAAAGGAATTTGAGAAAACCGCTTCAAATATGTATCGTTTGGGGTGGGATGAAAGAAATGGTGGAAACATTTCCTATTTATTAAAAGAAGAGGAAGTCGCGGAGTATCTCGATATTCACAACGTGATTCGTAATATCCCTCTTGCGGGGGTTCACGCTTCTTCTTTAGACGCTTCCCCTCTTGCTGGCAAATATTTCATCGTTACCGGAACTGGCAAATATTTCAAGAACGTGGAAGATGATCCAGAAACCAATGTTGGTGTCTTCCGTGTTGCTCAAGATGGCAAATCCGTCGAACTTCTTTGGGGTTATAAAGATGGAGGAAGATTTACTTCCGAGCTTCCTGCTCATTTAATGTCTCACATGGCTAGATTAGCCGTAGATCCTGAGAATCGTGTTGTTATGCACTGCCATCCAACAAACACCCTTGCTATGACCTATATTCACCCTCTTGATGAAAAGAGCTTCTCTCACACTCTTTGGCAAATGTCCACGGAATGTGTCGTTGTTTTCCCAGAAGGCGTTGGTGTTCTTCCATGGATGCTATGCGGAACGGATGAAATCGGTGTTGCTACCGCAAAGAAGATGCACGACTTCCGTATTGTCTTGTGGACCAACCATGGCATTTATGGTGTTGGTAAAACCCTTGATGAGGCTTTTGGCCTTATCGAAACGGTTGAAAAAGCCGCGACCATCTATAACATCATTGGCACAAGACCTATCTTAAATAACATTTCTGATGAAGACATGGTTCAACTTGTCCATATCTTCAAACTTGAAAATGTCGTACGTTGGGATTTCCTTGACGTAAAAAGATAAGCAATCCGTTTAACCTTCCTGGCCCAGTTTCCCCTGGGCTTTTTCGTTTATATTGATGCACGTCCTCGCTTTTTTGCTTATAAACCTTTTTCTAAAACACTTATTTCTTTCAAAAAGGAATTAAGCTGAGAAACTGCTTTTTAAGTGTGTGCTCGGCGATATTAGAAAATAATGTGTATTTACACAAAAATATCTACAAACCTATATTAGTAAATAGAATTTTAATGAAATAACGGCATTCCTATGTATAATGTTTATAGAAATTAATGTGTATTTACACAAAAGCTTCTATTATGGAAAAAATCAATCGAAAAGGATACTTAGATAAAGCTGTCTCTTTGATTGGGGACGGTCAAATTAAAATCATTACGGGATTACGAAGATCTGGCAAATCGTATCTTCTTTCCCATTTGCTAACCGATTATTTGTTAGAAAATGGCGTAAAAAAGGAATCTATCACGTCTTTTTCTTTGAATAAGATGAGAGATTCATCTTTTAGAAACGTAATCAATTTGTCGGAAGAAATCAATCGAAGAGTATCTACAATGCCAGAAGGTAGAAAATTTATTTTTATTGATGAGATTCAACTATGCAAGGATTCCATCAATCCCGCAAATCCAACTCAGAAACTAACGTTTTATGATCTTTTAAATGATTATCAAGGGGAAGATGAATTTGATGTTTTTGTTATAGGCAGCAATTCTCACCTTCTTTCAAAAGATATTGCAACCGATTTTCGTGGGAAAGGGGAAGTCATTGAAATGCACCCTCTATCCTTTAAGGAATTTCACGAATATAAACAAAGGGATGTGTACACTGACTATAACGAGTATTTCACTTTTGGTGGAATGCCTTATGCTGCCTCTTCATGTAAGAGCAATGAAGAAAAAATTCGATATTTAAAGAATCTTTTCCAGGAAACGTATTTAAGAGACATTAAGGAACACGTTAACCTAGAAAGAGAAGACGTCTTAGAACAACTTATCTTGGATCTTTGTTCTTCTATAGGTTCTTTTACGAATCCCTCTAAGATTGCTAGACTTTTAAAACAAACCAAGGGCATTACTATTTCTGACGAAACGATTGCTAAGTACTTGACGGGCTGCGTCGATTCTTTTCTGTTCACTGAAGCGAAGAAATATGACATAAAAGGGAAGAACTACTTCACCTACCCATCTAAATATTACGTTGCAGATATAGGTTTAAGAAATTGTTGGCTAAACCTTAGGCAACAAGAAGAGAACCATATCATGGAAAACATGATATTTAATGAACTTATAAGTAGAGGCATGAAGCCGGATGTAGGCGTTATGGAATCGTTTGAAAAGGACGCGAACGCCAAAACCATTCGCAAAGAAAGAGAAATTGATTTTGTAATTAATTCTCCAGAAGGAAAATACTATATTCAATCCGCTTTTGAAATTTCTAATTCCAGCAAAATGGAACAAGAAACAGCTTCTCTTAAAAAGTTATGTGATTATCGTAAGAAAATTATCGTAAACAAAGATACGCCAAAACCATATTATGACGAGAATGGCATCTTCCATTGCTCTATTTATGATTTTTTGTTAGACGACGATATTTTGAAATAAATCGAATTAATGGTTTATAAAATGGATGTTTTCCCCCGAAACGTATTCTTTTATAACGTTATCTTCTGCATTGGTGATAATAAGATCGTAATCGTTTAAAGAATTGGTGTGATAGAGATAGGCATGCCCAAATTTCGTTTTATCGATGAGAAGAAGTTTTTTATCACTTCGAGAGGAGGCTAGTTTCTTTAACTCCATTGTTTCCAATGTTTGTTCATAGCTGCCATCTTTTTCTAATCCTGCACAAGAGGATAAGAATAAATCAAAATGGAAATCGTTCATCATGCTTGTAGCAAACGAACCGGCAGTTGAAAAAGAGGAATACAAAATCTGTCCTCCAAGGAAAAGAACCTTTACGCCCTTCTTCTTTTCAAGCATAACTGCTAATTGAAAACCATTGGTAACAATAGTCTTGTGATTTAAATCCATTTTGCTTAGCAAAGCTAAACAAGTCGAAGAGTTATCAACGAAGACCGTATTAAAAGAAGGAAGATGTTTCAAAGCAATTTGAGCCGTTTCGTCTTTTTCCTTCGCGTTGTTTTCAATACGAACGAAGATGTTTAATTCATCTCCGCTATCATTGTAGATTGCTCCACCATGCGTCCTTTTGATCTGACCCATCTTTTCCATTTCCGTAAGGTCTCTTCGAACTGTCGCAGGAGATACATATAGCATTTTCGCTAATTCATCCACGGTCGCACGCGATTCTTTTTTCAAATAATCCTCTATTAGTTTATAACGCTCTCTTGTAAACATATTTTCGTTCATAAGGAAACCTCACTTCGAAATGATTATAAACAAAAACAATCATGAATACGCATAAATGATTAGTTGTTATGCTTCATCCTATATTCGTTAGGGCTCAGTTTTGTGTATTTCTTGAAAACATTTGAGAAGTGAGATTGAGACGAAAATCCCAAATAAGCAGAAATTGTAGATAAGGGTTTGTTTGAATAACGTAGCAAACGTTTCGCCTCATCCATTTTTTCTTGCATGATATATTCCGTTAAGGTTTGGTTGGTCTCTTTTTTGAATTTCATCGCAATGTAAGTTCTACTGAGGTACATAGCTTGAGATAGTTTTTCGATATCAATCGGCTCTGAAAGATGATTTTGCACATAATTCGAAACGTCGATAAGCAATTTCGAGGGATTCTTTCCTAAACGAAGCCGTTTTACTTTCTCCGCATATTCCACGACCATATGGAATTGCAAACTGGCAATCGCTTCTAAGGAATTTAAGAGCTCGCATTTTTGAATATAGGCATCAGAAAGAGACAACGCCTCTTCCGCATCTAAGCCCCCACGTATTGCTTCTCTTGAGGCTAAGGTGGCGCTCACAATAAAGGTGTTCTTGCCTTGACGGATAGAATCTGGTGAAAGCGTGCCTGATTTGATTATTGGCGCCCTTTTCGCCCATTCCCTTAAAGCGGAAACATCCCCTTTTCGAATATAACCCATTAGGGTTTGTTCAATGTCGATCGTGTTATGTTTGTCTTCTGTTTTAGGAGAAATATCATCGTAATCATTTTTGATTTCTTCATTTTCGAGCTGTTTTGAAAGAGCGGCTTGTTCCTCATCGTAAATAGCTAAGTCATAAAGAGTTAATCGTTCGTTATTTAAAATGAAATTAAATGAGCAAAGTATTTGAAGAATGCTTGTCAAAGGCATTTTAACGATTCGTCCCATTCCACTCACAAAGGCATCCGTTTCATCTTTGCTTACGTCACATTCGAAAGCAAGCTCTTTTAATTCGCTTTCCGATAACTCTTTTTGTCCAGATGGGCCTAAAACTATTTTGTATTCGTCCGAATTAACAACTCCATAATAATGAAAATAGGGCGTAATGAAATAACTTAAATGATTAGATATCCCTAGTATCTTTTCCTCATAAGGAAGAATCGGGTCCTTTGGTAAAGAAACAAGAGAATGATAAAAGACCTTTCCTTTGTCACGGTAGATGCGGATTGGCATCCCTGCAAGGTCTCCTGCTAGGGTACAAACGTATTCCAAATCAGCGATATTCATAAAAACAATACAAATATAATAAAAATAATACAAACATGCAAGAAAGCGCTTTCTTTCTATGTTATAAATGTATCTATGAGAGAAACCGATTATGGGAAAGAACATTGATAATTTTTTAAGTGTTTTAACATTAGAAGAAAAAGCGGCCCTCGTTTCCGGAACGAATTTCATGTACACCAACCCCATTCCAAGGCTTGGAATTCGATCGATTAGAATGTCGGATGGCCCTCATGGACTTCGTGTTCAAAAAGAGGGTGGAGATAATGGCGTTACCGGAAGTGATCCGTCCACTGCTTTCCCAACGGCTGCATTAACAGCCTGTGGTTGGAACGAAGAGAACTTATATAAGATGGGTCAAGCTATGGCCCATGAAGCAAAATATTATGGAATTGATGTTATCCTTGGACCAGGAGTGAATATCAAAAGAAACCCTCTTGGAGGAAGAAATTTTGAATATTTCTCCGAAGATCCTTTGCTTGCTGGGAAACTTGGCGCAGCAGAAGTAAAAGGAATTCAAGAAGAAAACATTGGTGTTTCTTGTAAGCATTTTGCTTTAAACAATGCAGAGAATTATCGTTTCTTAGGCAATTCCATTTGCGATGAAAGGGCAATGAGAGAAATCTATTTGAAGCCGTTTGAAATCGTAGTCAAAGAAGCAAAACCACAAACCGTTATGTGTGCCTATAACCAAATTAATGGCACATATTGTTCAGAAAACCATTTCCTTCTTACGGATGTTTTACGTAAAGAATGGGGATTTGATGGTTTGGTAATGACGGATTGGGGTGCGACCCATAATCGTATAAAGATGCTTGAAGCAGGCCTCGATTTAGAAATGCCAGGCGATACAAATATATGCCGAAAATGGATTATCGATGGAATCAAAGAGAATACACTTTCCACGGAAAAATTAGACGATGCTGTACGCAATGTTCTAAATCTTGTAGAAAAACACCCAGTTCAAGAAAAAGAGACTGTTGATTTTCGTAAACACGCTTCCCTTGCATACGAAATTGCTTCTGATTGTGCAGTTCTTCTTAAAAACAGCGACGGTATATTGCCTTTGAAGAAAGAGGAAGAGGTTTTCATTACTGGCGAACTTTTTGAGAAGATGCGCTATCAAGGGGCTGGAAGCTCTATGATTAATCCGGCTGAATACATTACGCCAAAGATGGCTTTTGATAAGCATCAAGTGAAATACGTCTATGCTAAAGGCTATAAAGAAAACGCAAAGGAAACGGATAACAATTTACTTGATGAAGCTCTTCAAACGTCCGCTGCTTTTGACAAAGTATTAGTCTTTGCTGGGTTAACCGATTATGTTGAGTCAGAAGGATGTGATAGAAACGATATGTCTCTTCCGAAGAATCAACTCGATTTAATCGATGCTCTTCTTAAAAAAAGGAAAGAAGTTATTGTCGTCTTATATTTAGGTTCCCCTGTCGAACTTCCATTTGTGAATGATGTAAAAGCGATTCTTAATATGTATTTGCCTGGTGAAGTTGGTGGTGAAGCGACCTATTCCCTCTTATTTGGCGAAAAGAACCCATCTGGGAAATTAGCTGAAACATGGGTGAAAAGCTATAAAGAAGTTCCTTATGGTAACGTTTTCTCTAAGAAGGCTGATGAGGTCTATAAAGAGAGCATTTTCGTTGGATACCGTTATTATTTGAACCATCCTGAAAAGATCCTTTTCCCGTTTGGTTTTGGCCTATCCTACAGCAGCTTTGAATATGATGATTTAGCCATCAAAGATGAAAAGGACGCGATACGTGTATCAGTTAATGTGAAAAATACAGGTTCTCTGTATGGTGCAGAGATCGTTCAAATTTATGTTAAAGCACCAAAAAAAGTCTTTAGAGCTCCAAAGGAATTAAAAGGCTTTGCTAAAGTATATCTAAAGCCAAACGAAAAGAAGAAAGTGGAAATTCAAATCCACAAAGACGATTTACGTTACTGGAACGTCTCTGAAAAACGCTATGTATTAGAAGATGGGGAATACGAAATTCAAGCGTGTTCTAATTCTATGAAGGTGGAATTATCTTCCTCAATTAACATTCAAGGAGAGAATGTTCCTTCCCCTTATAGCAAAAATGTTCAAGACATGTATATGAATTCGCTAGAATCCATTCCCGATAACGTCTTTGAAGAAATGAGTGGTCTTCTAATCCCAGGACCAAGAAAAAGAAAACCAATAACCTTAGAAAGCAGATTCACAGATTTAAAAGGAACGTTCATAGGAAAAATTATGTTCAACGCCGTCTTGTCAGTGGCCAAAAAACAAGAAAAGAAAGCTAAGAAATTACCGGATGGTCCAGAAAGAGACAATCAATTAAAAGGAGCGCTCTTCCTTAAACGAATCTTAGAAAGCAACTCCTTAATAACCATGACCATGTCCGCAGGAACCGCATGTCCTTATAACTTCGCGAAAGGCATGATGGATTTAGCAAATGGGCATATCATCCGAGGGGTGAAGGACATGTGTTCACCAATTAAAGTACCCCCTCTTCCAAAAGATGAACAAAATGCAAAACAACATAAATAAGATAGGAGCAGGCATTTATGGCAAAGACAAAAATAATGGATCGAAGAATCTTCGATAGTAGGGTGCGCGGAAGAAACGTCACCGGAAAAGAGAAATGGTTTGGATATCTTCTTGGACCAGCAGGAGCCCTTCTTTTGAATGCGGTTTTAGCAACGTATCTAAACGTTTTCTATACTGATGTTTTGAAGTTAACGACTATATGGGGTGGCTTGTTTTTAATTATCTTCCCACTTGTATCTAAAATCATCGATGCTATTACAAACATCGTGATGGGTTACATCATCGATAGAACGAGAACCAAACAAGGTAAAGCGCGTCCTTGGATTCTTCTTTCCGCTCCACTTCTTGTCATCACCGGAATTCTTTTGTTTATTGTTCCAACTGGCAATGAAACCATTGAAATAATTTGGATCATTTTGTCTTACAACCTTTTCTATTCCTTTGCCTATACGATGTTCAACATGAGCCATAACCTCATGTGTCCATTATCCACCAGAAACACCATTCAACGTGGTGGCCTATCCGTCTTTAACCAAATTTCCACCATTATGATGAGTGGCATTCTCGTTGCCCTTGTCTTCCCAATGGTTATCATGCCTATCTTAGGAGTCGATAGAAGCAAATGGATTATTTGCATGTCCATCCTCTCTATCATCGCTTTGCCTTTAACTTTGTTGGAATACTATTTCACCAAAGAAAGAGTTACGGAAGAAAACATGTCCAAGGAAGAGAAGAAAATTCCATTCCTTGTTCAATTGAAAATTGTCTTAAGCGATAAATACATGCTTATCATGTTCATTTATTTCTTTATTTCAACTATTGGCTCTTCCTTAAAGAATTTAGGATTGGTTTATTATTGTAATTTCGTTTTAGGAACATATAACGATGGCGTGACCCAAACCATGGTTTCTGTTTTAGGCGGTATTCCAATGGGTATTGGTATCTTTGCTGTTTGGCCATTAGCTAAGAGATTCGGCAAACGTAATGTGACCCTTATTGGATTCCTTATTATGGCTTTAGGCTCAGCAGTTTGCTGGATGTTCCCGACAAATTTGCCTATCGTTCTTGTTGGACAATTCATTAAGAATTTTGGTTCTCTTCCATCTGCTTACGTCTTTATGGCTCTTTTTGCAGACGGTCTTGATCATGTTGAATGGAAATCCGGAATTCGTTGCGATGGTACGGCCATGTCCATATTCAATATTCTTTCTGTCACCACTGTCGGTATCGGTACAGCTGTCTTTAACGCCTTCTTATCCTCTTCTGGTTATCAAGCACCAGAAACCATCAATGGCGTACTCAAAGTGTATGAGCAAAGCGATCTTTGCAAGAATTTGATTACCTTCTCCTTTGTTGGCTTTGAAACCATTTCAGGCTGTGTCCTTGCTCTCTTGCTTTCCTTCTTGAATGTTGAAAAAACAATTGGCAAGAAACAATTAGAAATTCGTCAATTCCAGAAAGAAGAATGCGAAGCAAATGGAGAAAGTTGGGTTGCCCCAGAAATCAAAGCTGCTCAAGATGAAGAATCAAACCCTCATTGAAACTGTGTGATCCATCAAAAGAAGGAATTAAATGAGGGGGTTTAGAAAGCCTAAAAATGGATGATTTTTAACTAACAAAGTATCTATGCCAAACGATGTCGGAAAATAAATTGACAAAGAAAAAAAGACATCTTAAATAGAACGATATGTCCATAGGGAAAAGGAAGATTTATTGCTAAGGAATTTCAACAAAAAAAGAAAAGAACGAACTCTAGATGCAAGCAATAAAATGGGCAAGAGAGATCAAATCCCAAATTAATTTCAAAAACGGATTTTTAATGAAATTCTTTCTAGAAATTGATCCTAGGAAACATCGTCTACTTAGCAATAAACAAGTCATCAAAAAATAGTCAGCCTTAAAATTACCAGCATTAAAAGCCTGAAATAGAGTTTGAGTCAGCTTAGGAAAAAGAAGGAGTGTAATTGGAAAACGCTCTTTCCGGTTTAAAAATTAAAGGCAAAATGTAAAGAAAAGC
>OGRD01001179.1_pt1 | contig 10880 bp, 9 predicted proteins | sample 1553441 | NCBI WGS metagenome assembly OGRD01 (sample SAMEA2580106, study PRJEB22360) | human gut metagenome | biome: human gut; feature: human-associated habitat; material: faeces | place: Denmark | collected 2008/2010
TTTCGCCGATAGAGCGGGGGTGTCCCCTTTCGGCTGCCGGCGTCGTGGCGGCCTCTTCCGAACGGACCTCCATCGTGTAGCCGCCCACCGGAAGCTCCAGCCTGCCTGCCTCGCCGACCGAGGCCTTCAGATCGCCGTAAGTCTCCTGGAGCGCCAGCTTGCCCGTTGCGTCGCGAATTTCGATGATGAATGTGTCGACGTCGGGCTGCGCCTCGTCGGTGCGCGTCTGGGGCTTCGCCGTCTCGTCTGACGTGTCGTCGGGGCGGGTTTCGGTATCGGTGTCGACCACGACGCGCATGCTCATGTCCGCCAGCGTCAGGTAGCCTTTGGCGTTGGGATCGGGCGGAGTGCCCGGCTCGTTGTTCTTATAGGCGGGATCTTCGTTCACACAGCCGGTCGCGAGCAGCGCCGTCGCTGCCGCAGCCGTCAGAATCTTGGTAAAGGTTTTCATATCTCGGTATTTTTATTTGCGTTATTCGGTGGCCTCGTCGTTGAGTTCCACGTCGAGTTCCACGGTCTCGGTGTATCCTTCGCCGAGGGTGACGGTCAGCGTCGCGCTGCCGGCCTTCTTGGCGTCGAGCGTGAAGATGTGGCGCGTGGCTGGGCGTGCCGCTTCGAGCGGCTCGGGGGTGAAGGTGTAGAGCGGACCCTCCGACGTGCCGTCCTGGCTTTGGCCCTGGGCCGTACCCTTCAAGGTGAGCGGCTTTCCGGCCTGCACCCAGACGGCTTCCGCTTCGGCCTCGTCGCAGGGACGGAACGTGAAGATGCCGCCCGCTCCGGTCGTCACGGTGAACTCCGCGTTGTTGTAGTATTTTTTGAACGACTCGGTGGCGCGCACGAGGGTCTGCGCATTGCCGATCGTCGCCGTGATCTGCGCGGTGCTGGTGCGGCGCGCCGCGACCTCCACTTCGGTCGCGCCTGCGTAGTAGGGTTTGTCCGCGCCTTCGGCTTCGGGATCGCCGTAGGTGACCGTGATCGTGTAGCGGCCTTCGGGGAAGGAGTAGGCGGTCTCCTCGGCGTTATACGCCGCGACCGTCGCCCAGCTTTTGTCGAAATTTTCACCCCGGATGCGGAGCGTGAAATCTTTGCCGTCGGGTTTCGCCGCAGCGCGGGTCGCGCCCTGAACCGCGGCCATCGCCGCAGCGGCATCAATCGTGGCGTCGGCCTCGCAGGCGATGCGGATGGTTCCGCAGCCCTCTCCGGCCGGGGTCTCTTTCTTTTCGGAGCATCCTCCGGCCATGACAGCCGCCGATGCAAGCAGGTAAAGCAGTTTTCTCATGGCGGTTATTCGTTGACGATGGATACTTTGATGTTGTCGAGGTAGAGGTAGTGATTGCCGTTGGCGCCGAATATTCCGGTCCAGGACGATACGTTGCCGATACGGTTGACATTCACCTTCCATGAGATTCTGTGGGCGCTGTTAAAGTCGGCCAGGAATGTTTTGGTGTTCCAATTCGAAAGCGGGGTATTCCACGATTTGTCGGTTTCGAGGGCTATGTCTTCCGCTTCGACGGGGTTTTCAAGATTGTCTCCGCCGTTGGGCTGGCCCGAATTGGCCGTGTAGCCGTAATTGAACGTAGGATTGCCGTATGTTCCGCCCTTATTCTTGTTACTGTCCATCATCCAGGAGTCCTGTCCTCCGACGTAATCGAATGAAACCCGGACTCTGACTGTTTTGCCGGATTTGATACCGCTGACGGGCGGCGAGTCGATACGTCCCGGGTAGCGGGCATACGATGAAGCCTTGCCGACTCCTCCGCCTTCGAACCGGCAGGAGCTTCGGATACATTTCCCGGTTTCCCCGCCCACACGGGCCGCCGTCCATCCGATGGCGCCCTTGTCGGACAGCAGGTGTGCATCCTTGTTTCCGGCGCTGCTGCTGCTTGTTCCCGTTCCGACGTTGCAGTCGTAGTCGAACTGGATGATATTGCTGAAATCCTCCGCCAGCAGGTAGGGGACGCTGAACGTGATGTCGTTGTTGCCGAATTCGGTGATCTGCGGCATCGTCAGCGTGTTCGATACGACAGCGCTTTCCGATTCGTACTGTACCGTGACGGCTTTTCCCGAGAGGTTGTCGGTCCACGAGGGTTTGAGCACCATCGTGTATTTGCCCTCGGCGTCGGGCGTGAACTGGCGGACGTTCGTGCCGTTGTCGAACAGCGAGCCTTCGGGGGCGGTGAGGGTGATCTTTCCGACCGCCTCGCCCAGCGTCGCCGTGCCCTTGTCCGCAGGCAGCGAGAAGTTCAGACGCGTGTAATAGCGGCCGATGGCGGGAATGTGGTAGGCGATCGGGGTGGTGTGGCCTTCGGAGAAGTGTTTGCCGGGGATGTTGCGCGGCTCGGATTCCCCGGCTTCGCAAATCGCGGTGATGGTCACCGGCTGCTCGGCGGTGAGTTCCACCGGTGCGATGACGGCGAAGACCACGTCGTCCGCATCCTTCGGAGTGTCGAAACGCAGCGTCAGCGTGTTGTTGCCGTCGGTGAGCGTCGGCGCGGCATCGGGGTCGGCGGCATCGACCGTCATGCGCCCCGTGACGGGCTGCGGAAATGCCAGCGTGATCTCCGAGACCTTTTCGCCCAGGTCGTTTTTCGGAATGCGTATTTTCAGCACGTGAACTTTGTGGCGGAACTGGAACTGCACCGTCTCGCCGGTGTCGTTCTTCTCCAGAGCCGGGGCCTTGACCGGATCGGCCACCATCACGTCCCAGTCGCCGTTGAAGCCGCCGTCCTGCACGTCAGGGATCAGGTAGGTGGCCTGCGTGCCGTCGCTTTCGGACGGAACGGGCGACACGGCATAATAGGTGTAGGTGTCCGCGGGCATTTGCGGGATGTCTCCCCTGAACTTGGCCGTGTTGTAGTCGGTGTTGTAGTGGTAGAGTTTGAAAGCCTGTTTGCTGAAGACGGTCTCGGATCGGGAGTTGACGGCCCAGAGTGCGATCTGGTCGTCGGAAGCCCATTTGACCGACACTCCGTCTTCGCCGAGCTGGGTGCGGGACCTGTCTTCGGATTCGATGTCGATCTTCGGACCGGAGCCTACCGATACGCTGATTGTTTCGGTCGCGGGCCGGGTGTCCGCATCCGAAGAATCGGAGCATGCCCCGAAGACCAGAGGCAGCGCGAGCAAAATAATCCGGAAATTAATTCGCATAGAATAGATTCTTTTATCTGTAATGTGTACAAAAATAGGTACAGGTTCCCGTTCGCGGAAATAAATTCAACGAACGCCGGATTTTTCATCACGAACAGCCTCCTTTTTATCCTCACGGATGCGCCTTTCCGGCGGTGCGGAGCGCAAAAAACCTCCCTGCCAGCCGGCAGGGAGGTTTTGCTTTCACCGGAGCGCAGTTCCGGTCCGGGTGGCCCTCGTTCGCTGTCGGGTCGGCTATTTTACGTACTTGTCGAGCCAGCCGAAGAATTCGCGGTTCCAGACCAGCGAGTTCTGGGGCTTGAAGACCTGATGCGCCTCGTTTTCGAACGCCACGAGCCGCGCCGGAATGCCCAGCGTGCGGGCCGCCGTGAAGGCTTCGAGCGACTGGGTGTAGGGAATGCGGAAATCCTTCTCGCCGGTGATGATCAGGATCGGCGTGTCCCATTTCGAGACGAACTTGTGCGGCGAGTTGGCGTAGGAACGCTGTGCCGTGGCGTTCGCCGTGTCCCAGTAGGGGCCTCCGTAGTCGTTGTTGACGAAGAACAGCTCCTCGGTTTCGCCATACATCGAGTCGAAATCGAAGATGCCGCAGTGGGAGATGAAGGCTTTGAAACGCTTCTCGTGGCATCCGGCGAGGAAATAGACCGAATAGCCGCCGTACGACGCCCCGACGCAGCCCATGCGCTCCCGGTCGGCCCACGGTTCGCGGGCCACGTCGTCGATGGCCGAGAGGTAGTCGCGGATGTTCTGGCCCGAGTAGTCGCCCGAAATCTGGTCGAGCCACTCCTGTCCGAACGAGGGCAGGCCGCGGCGGTTCGGCGCGACGACGATATATCCCTGCGCTGCCATCAGCTGAAAATTCCAGCGGTAGCTCCAGAACTGCGATACGACGCTCTGCGGGCCGCCCTGGCAGTAGAGCAGCACCGGATATTTTTGCGACGGGTCGAAATCGGGCGGCAGGATCACCCACGTCAGCATCTGCTTGCCGTCAGTGGTCTTGACCCAGCGTTTCTGCACTTCGCCCATCCTGATATTGTCGTAGACCGATTTGTTGATGGCCGAGATTTGCGCCAAAGAGCCGTCCTCCGGATTTATCTCGAAGAACTCCGTGGCCATCGAGATCGTGCACATCTCGGCGGCGATCCGCTCCCCGGCCATCGTGAAGGCGTTGATGTCGTGGTCGCCGCGGGTGATGACCTCCACCTCGCCGACCGACGGCGCGACGCGGCAGATCTGGTGCGTCGCCTCGATCGGGGCGATGAAATAGATCAGGTCGTTGCCGCTCCAGACGACGTTCTGGGCGTTGTAGTCGAAGTCGGCGGTGAGGTCCTGCATTTCGGCGGTGTGGCAGTCGTAGACGAACAGGCGGGCCTTGTCCGACTCGTTGCCTGCGCGGCGCTGCGAGAGGAAGGCGATCTTCGAATCATCGGGCGACCAGACGGGATATTTGTCGTAGCCGACCATGACCGCCTGATCGTTGACGGGTTTGCCGGTATTGAAGTTGGTGGGCTTGCAGATGTTTTGCGTCGCGCCGCTTTCGAGGTCGTAGACGAAGATGTCCGAATCGGTCGACACGGCGTAGGCGGTGCCCGTCAGCGGTTTGCAGGTGTAGGCCAGCATCGTCCCGGCGTTGTTCCAGGCGATCTCGGCCATGTCGAAATAGGGCGCCAGCGGGGCGTCCCACTGCGCGTCGGGCATGATGTCCCTGCCGCCCGTCACGACTCCCTTGCCCAGCTCGCCGACGAAGATGTGGTGGTATTCGCCCTCGTCCCAGTAGTCCCAGTGGCGGGCCATCAGGTCGTCGTAGATGCGGGCTTTCGATTTGTCCATGTCCTTGTAGATGTCCGACGAACGGCGGTCGGCCGTCCGCACGGTCTGCACCCACCAGATGTGCTTTCCGTCGGGGCTTACGCCGAAGCCCTCCACGTCGGGAACGCCCTCGCCGTCGCCGCTGCCCGTGATCTGCGTCGCGTCGCCGCCCGAGGCGTTCATCCGCCACACCTGCATCGAACCGCTGCGGTCCGAGGGGAAATAGATGTGCCGTCCGTCGGCGCTCCACTTCGGCGAGAGGCTGTTCGACGTGAAGTCCGTCAGGCATGTCACAGTCTTCGAGTCCATGTCCTCGACCCGGATCGTCGTCACGCCGCGGTTCTCGGCCATGTTGTAGTCGGTCTGCTGGTAGAGGAGCGTCCGGCCGTCGGGCGAGAGCGACGAGCCGCCCGCGCGGCTCATCTTCCACATCACCTCGGGGGTGAGGCGTCCGGCGGCGATCTCTTCGGCCGTCAGCGCATTGTCGATCTTCAGAGGCTCGGGACGCTTGTCGCATCCGCCGAGGCCCATAGCTGCAATAGCCGTCATCAGGAGAATTTTTTTCATTTTTTGAGGTTTCTTACGTATATTTGTTCACAAATTTCCGATGAAAAGATGAACCGTACCGTTTATTTCGCCGACAGGGCCGTGGCGTTCACGGCCGAAGCTCCCGGCGGGGCGTGGTATGCCGTTGCGGCCGAAGCCTGCGGCGGCATATCACGGGCCAAGATACTGAATTTTCTCGAATCGCACAACTCCGTGGCCGTCGTTTCGGACGATCCCGACAGGGCTTTCGCGGCCTTTGCTGCGGAGTTCACGCCGGTCGAGGCGGCGGGCGGCGTGGTGGTGAACGACTGCGGCGAGTGGCTGATGATCCACCGCAACGGCCGCTGGGACCTGCCCAAAGGGCATCTGGAGTGCGGGGAGCGCATCGAGGAGTGCGCTGCGCGTGAGGTCGAAGAGGAGACGGGCGTGGCGGCTCGGGTCGTGCGGCCGCTGTGCGAGACGCTGCACGCCTACTATTTTCCGAAAACTGCGCGCTGGGAACTGAAACGGACCCACTGGTACGAACTGCATGCGTCCGGGTGCGCCGGTCTGACGCCCCAGACCGAGGAGGGGATCGACTCCGCGGTGTGGTGTGCGCCCCGCGAGGTGGCAGACAATCTGCGCGACGCTTTCCCGACGATCCGCTGCGTGGCGGCGGCTATGGGCCGAAATTAGGCGTTTGCGGCCTGCTCTGTGAGCTGTCGGCGCGCGGCCTCCCGGTATTTGCGCGAAATCTCGATGGTCATTCCGCCGATCTCCACGTGTGCCGGGCAGCAGCGGTCGATGCGCGCCGTGTTGACGATGAACGAGCGGTGGATGCGCAGGAAACGGCTGTCCAACTGTGTCTCCCATTGCGAAATGCGGGTTTTGGTGCGGTAGGCGAGGCCCCCGGCGGTGTGAATCCACACTTCGCTGTCGTTCGATTCGACGTAGCTGATTTCCGCGGGGTCGAGCGTGATTTTGCGGCGGTCGGAGACAAAACTGATCGAACGGGCGTAGGGACAGCGGCGTTCGAGGTGTTTTTCGAGAGCTATTTCCGGAGCGATGAGGGCCGTCAGGACCAGCAGGATGAAGGGCGGGTTGAGCAGCAGCCCCGGCATTCCGCCTTCGCCGGCGCCGAGCACCACCGCATGGCCCAGCATCAGCGAGAGGTATTCGATGCCGAGGATCGCCAGCGCAAGGTAGACGGTGTCGAGGATTCCCTGCCGCCGGTTTTCGAACGACAGCTGCGGCACGAAGTAACGCGCCGTGAGCATTCCGGGCAGGAACAGCACTCCGAGCAGGAGGGCGTCGGCGAAGAGATACCCCAACCCCACGAGGACAAAGGCGATGACGAGCGTGGCCGTGAGCCACCAGACGACGGGCAGAAACTGTTTCATGCGGAATTTCCGTTTTTACAAATATAGGTAAATCAGCTCCCGGTCTTCCCGCCCGGCCCCGCAAAAAACGCTCCCGGGGCCGATCGGCGGGATTCGACGGCGTAAGAGCGGGATTCGACGGGCGGTTTTTTTGTGGTTTCGGCCTGCGGCAGCCTATCTTTGCCAGACGGGAATGGTCCCGCGATGACTTAAAACTTTTGCGTTATGTTCGATTTGTTTCTTCAGGGCGGGACATGGATCATGTCGATCCTGACCGTGGAATTGATTTGTCTGTTGTTTGCCGCGTGGAAAGCCCCGGCATGGGTCAGGGAGATCGGCCTGCTGGTGTTGGTGACCGACCTGATCTGGCAGTTGAAAGGGATGTTCAATGCCGCTGAAGTCGTGCAGCAGGTAGGCGACGTTCCTTTGACGCTGGTTGCCGGCGGCTTGAAGGTTTCATTCATATCGCTGATTTACGCCCTGCTGATCTATGCCGCCTCGCTGGTGATCCGCATGTTGCAGAAGCCGCGGATATAGCCCGGTTAGGAACCGGGGCGTATGGGCGGAAGATGGCAGCCGGGCTTCCGGTCCGGTTCTGCGCCCTTTCCGGTTTCTGAACGGATCGCGCCCGGTTATAAAACGGGCGCGATTTAACCGTTGCCGAGCAGTTTCTGCTGCGTGTCGTACGCCTCGGCGATCAGTTCGGGCGGGTAGTCGTACAGCTCCAGAATGCGGATGGCGTTGCGCGTGGTGAGGGGACCGGTGTGCAGGCAGTAGTCGAATACCAGCCGCCCGTCGGCCACCTCTTCACGGAAGTGGTGCAGTTCGTAGCCGTCGCCGCGCAGCAGTTCGGCCAGTTCGATGTCGTGCGTGGCGGCCAGCACGATGTGCGGCCCGCGGTTGAGGCGCGCCAGCACGGCTTTCCCGGCCGCGATACGTTCGGTGGTGTTCGTGCCCTTGAACAGTTCGTCGAGCACGAAGAGGCACGCCGCGGGCCGGTCCGCGTCTTCGAGCAGCCGCTTGACGGTGAGCACCTCCTGCAAATAGTAGCTCGTCCCTTCGGTGATGTCGTCCGAAATGCGGATCGACGAGTGGAGCCGCATGTAGGGCGCCGTGAACCGCTCCGCAAAACAGGTGCAGAGGGTCTCGCCCAACAGGGCGTTGAGCGTCACCGTCCGGATGAAGGTGGTTTTGCCCGACATGTTCGACCCGGTGAGCAGCAGCCCCGTGCCGTCGAGCGTCAGGGTGTTCGCTGTGCAGCCCTCGATCAAAGGATGCACGACCTGCACGGCTTCGAGGTATTTGCCGTCGGTGAACGTCGGGCGGCAGGTCTTCGCGGCGCGGCGCAGGCGCATGACCGAGATGGCCGCGTCGGTCCGGCCGATGAAGCGGAACACGTCGTGGATGGCGTCGCGGTGAGTCGCGATGCTGCCGGTGAAGCGGTGGAAAAGAATCACCTCGATGTTGAACGCGATCTTCACCAGCTCGAATGCCAGCCATCCGACGGCCGCCAGTTCGTTGCCTCCGTCGCCCTGCGTGCCGACGATGCGGCTGCGGTGCTCGACCTCGGCGACCCGGCGGATCGGCCGTGCGGCTTCGTCCGAGCCGGGAACCCCCTCTGCCGCAAGGTACCGCGCGGTTTTCAGGGCCGTGGAAAGCTGCTTTACGGCCGATGTGTAGAGGGAGATGTTGATTTTGTTGCTGTAATGAATATACATGTTGACCGCGTAGATCGCCACGAAGAGCAGCAACAGCGCTGGATAAAACGGCGCGAGAAGCAGCGCGGCCGCGGCCGCAGCGGTCAGCGCGTAGATCAGTCCGATGCGGCGGACCCGGACCGGGGTGTCGAAGATCAGCCGGCAGAGGTCGTAGGCGTCGTCGCCCGCGAGGCGTGCAAGGTGTCCGGCGCACCGTTGCATCAGTTCGTCGTCGTTTTCGAAAGCACCGACCCGGCGGTCGAAATCCGCGGCATCCTCCTCGCCCCGCAGCGTCCGCAGCCGGGCGTAGAGGTATTGCTGGCCGACACGTGAGGTCGTGCGGTCGATCTTTTCGAACACGGCGTTCAGGTCGAGGTCGGCCGTCGTCTCGGCGTCGACGATCTGAAAGACTCCCTCTTCGGCCGGGCAGTTGTAGAAATAACTGCCGATCGGATCGAAGTCATATGCCGCAGACTCCCCTCCGGGACCTCCGGAAGGCTTGAACAGCGAAGCGATGTAGTCGGCCGGTCTCATGTCTGCGGTTGTCTTCTGAAAATTTTTACGCTGCGGAAGCGACGGTCGGGGTCGGAGGCCGTGTCATCCTGCGATTGCTTTTTTAAGCAGGCGTCCTACGCCTGCGCCTGCATCGCGCGGGCGATGCCTTCGGCGATCTGGTCGATGGCGCCCTGGAGTTTGCCGCCGATCATCATCTTCATCATCATGTTCAGTTCGATGTGCAGCACCAGCCGCATGCGGGTGTCGGTGTCGGAGACTTTGTGGAGCTGAATCCAGAAGGCGAAATCCATCGGGATTCCCCCGTCGTCGCCCACGATCTTGACGTGGCGCGGTTCGATGCGCTCCTCCATGCGGAGACGGACGGTGAAGCCTTTGGCCTTGAACGAACAGGTCTCCTCGGTGGCCTGCCACTCCTCGACGCGGTCGGCGACGGCCGGGGTGAGGTTGTCGAAGCGGCTGATGACGGCGTAAATCTGTTCGGCGGGACGTAAAATCCGGTGTTGTTTCGAAATGTATTCCTGCATATTGCGCGTTGAAAATTATAAGTTGAAAGTTTTGCGGGTCCGGATCATTCCGCCGGCTGCGGGGCGGCCCAGAAACGGTCGGCGTCGGAGGTCCGGACGGTGGATTCATCCAGCGAGAATCCCTCGAACCCCGGGGGCAGCAGGGCGATGGCGCGGCCTTCGTATCCGACCTCCTTGTCGTATCCGGTCTGCTCCCAACAAATGAACCAGTAGAGGTTCTTGGCCCAGTAGGAGAGGTAATTCTCCGGGTCGCGTGTTCCGAGAAGCCGGTGTACGGCCATCGGCTCTCCGGCGACGGTGCGTTGCCGCATCTCTTCGAGTGAGAGCGCTTCGCCTTCGGGCGAGGCGACGTAGGATTGCATGTCCGAGTCTATCATCGCCCATTTCTCGCATTCGGGCAGCCAAACGAGGTTGACCACGTGGCAGTCCCGATCGAGCGAGTCGGCCGGAAGGCACGTCACGAAGCGGTTGACGATCCCTTGCGAGAGCAGCAGCTCGTGGAGCAGGATCGAGTGCAGGCGGCAGTTGAAAGCCGGTTCTACGGTACGGGTATACTCCCACAGTCCGATTGCGTTGCGCGTTTCGGGGTGGACTTTCTGATTGGCGTGGGGAATGTTCCGGGCGACGAACTGCGCCAGCGCGCGGGCGTTGTCCCAGGTCGTCGCGGCGGGATTCACGAGGGTGTCGAGCCGGAAGTATTCGCGGATTTCACGGGCGCGGGCGGTGTCCTGTTTATAGGTGAAGCGATACTGCACGGTGTCGGCGGCGTAAGGGCCTGCGGCGCGGAGCAGCTCCACGCGCTGCTGTTTTTCGAGACCGGTCAGATAGTCAATGGCCTGTTCGCGGAAGACGAAACGGGCCAGCAGAAAGATTGCCAGCAGCAGGCCGATGAGCGAAAGCAGAGCGATACCTGCGATTTTGAAGAGTTTTTTCATGGGCGGCGATTATGTCCGCTGCAAAGATAGGGATTTTTCCGGTGGCGGCAAACGAACGGGACGAACCTTTGCGGGGTTCGTCCCGGGATGCGGTTGCGAAGCGGCAGGGGCCTTGCGGAAACGGGGGCGGGGCCTTGGAAAAACGGGCCGGCGATATGGAGAGGGGGGGGGCTGCGCGCGGACAGCCCCCGACGGCGTGATCCGGGCTGGCGGTCTTTGAATCCGGCCGGCTCTGAATCCGGCTTTTCAAGCCGGCGGTCAGTCGATCTCGAAGGTGCGTGCCGTGTCGCTGTCTACGGTGATGCGCACCGTCATCGTGTTGTCGGGCAGCAGCTGTTCGATCTTCTC
>OGRD01001187.1_pt1 | contig 10829 bp, 12 predicted proteins | sample 1553441 | NCBI WGS metagenome assembly OGRD01 (sample SAMEA2580106, study PRJEB22360) | human gut metagenome | biome: human gut; feature: human-associated habitat; material: faeces | place: Denmark | collected 2008/2010
TCCTGTCAGGTGGGGCAGCCCGACGGCAACGGCTATGTCTTTGCCGCCTACGACGCCGGGGCCATGCTGGACACCATCGGGCAGGCGGTGGGCCTGTACCACGGCGATGCAGAGGGCTTCCGCATGGTGCGGCGGCGGGGAATGGAGGGCGATTTCAGCTGGGATCGCAGCGCCGGGGCCTACCGGAATATTTATGGAAAGCTGCTGGGGCGGTAAGCCCCGGATGCAATACAGGAGGATATCTATGACTTATACGAAGGAAACATTGCAGGAGGCCATCGTGCAGAAGCTGCGGCTGAACTACGGCTGCACGGAGAAGCAGGCCACCGACGGAGAGGTCATGAAGGCCTGCGCTCTGGTGCTGCGGGATGTGATGGCCGGCGTGATGCCTTCCATCTTTGTGCGTCAGGTGGACAGTCAGGAGAAGCGGAAGGTCCACTATATGTCCATGGAGTTTCTCATGGGACGCAGCCTGATGAAGAACGCCTACAATCTGGAGCTGCTGGAGCCGCTGACAGGGGCCGTGGAGGCGCTGGGCTTCAAGGCGGCGGATATCTTCGACATGGAGCCGGATGCCGGTCTCGGCAACGGCGGTCTGGGCCGTCTGGCGGCCTGCTATCTGGACAGCATGACCACGCTGGAGATTCCCGCCACCGGCTACTCCATCTGCTACGAGCTGGGTATCTTCAAGCAGAAGATCGTGGAGGGCCAGCAGGTGGAGCTGCCCGACGACTGGAAGAATCTGGGCGATGCATGGCTCATGCCCAAGCCGCAGGAGACGGAGGAGGTTCACTTCGGCGGCAAGGTCCGCACCCGCTGGGATAACGGCCACCTGATGGTGGTCCACGAGGACTATACCCGCGTTATGGCCGTGCCCTGCGACATGGAGATCACGGGCTACGGCACCGAGCACGTCAACCCCCTGCGCCTGTGGGACGCGAAGTCCCCGACGCCGGTGGATATGAGCCTGTTCTCGCAGGGCGAATACCTGCGCGCGAGCGAGCAGGAGGCGATGGCGGAGACCATCGCCAAGATCCTCTATCCCGAGGACAACCACTATGAGGGCAAGTCGCTGCGCCTCAAGCAGCAGTATTTCTTCGTCTCCGCCACGATGCAGTCCATCATGCGCAAGCACATCGAGGTCTACGGCACGGCGGCGAACTTCCACGAGAAGAACGTCATCCAGATCAACGACACGCACCCCGCGCTGGTCATTCCCGAGCTGATGCGTATTCTGATGGACGATGCGGGCTTCGACTGGGATACCGCGTGGAATATCACAAAAAATTCTGTCGCCTACACGAACCACACCGTGCTCGCTGAGGCGCTCGAGCGCTGGCCGCAGCAGCTCATGGAGACGCTGCTCCCGCGCGTGTGGGAGATCATCACCGAGATCGCGCACCGCTATCAAAAGCAGGTCGAGAACTTCTACCACGACCCCGCCAAGACCGCGGAGCTGGCCATCGTCTGGGACGGGCAGGTGCGTATGGCGAACCTGTGCATCGCGGGCGGCATGGCGGTCAACGGCGTCAGCGCCCTGCACTCGGATATTCTCCGGAAGGACGTGTTCCGCGACCAGTGCGTCATGGAGCCGGACAAGTTCAAGAACGTCACCAACGGCGTGGATCACCGCCGCTGGCTCAGCCAGATCAACCCCGGCCTTGACAGTCTGCTGAAGGACACGGTGGGGGAGGGCTACCTCACCCACGCCGGTGAAATGAGCGGTCTGGAGCGCTGGGCTGACGATAAAGAGGTGCTGCTGCGGCTGGGCCAGATCAAAAAGGCCAACAAGGATGCCTTCGCCAAGTGGGCCTATCGCCAGCAGGGCGTGGTGCTGAACACTGACGGCATCTTCGATGTGCAGGTGAAGCGCCTGCATGAGTACAAGCGCCAGCTGATGAACGCCCTGCATATCATCTACCTCTACCAGCAGCTGCGGGACGATCCCAACATGGCTTTCACGCCCCACACCTTCCTGTTCGGCGCCAAGGCTGCACCCGGCTATGCCGTGGCCAAGCGGATCATCCATCTCATCAACTCCCTTGCCAATGAGATCAACAACGATCCTGTCTGCAAGGATAAGCTGCAGGTGGTGTTCCTGGAGAACTACCGCGTCTCCATGGCGGAGATGCTGATGCCCGCCAGTGAGGTGAGCCAGCAGATCTCCACCGCCGGCAAGGAGGCCAGCGGCACCGGCAACATGAAGTTCATGATGAATGGCGCCCTGACCGTCGGTACGCTGGACGGCGCTAATGTAGAGATGCATCAGGTGCTGGGGGATGACAATATGTTCCTGTTCGGCCTGCGCTCTGACGAGGTGGCCCACCTCCAGCACAGCTATGATCCCCACCTGCTGTATGACCGTGACCCCATGCTGCGCCGTGTGGTGGATCAGCTGAAAATCGGCTTCTCCGACGGCGTCAGCTACGAGGATCTGTGGCAGCGGCTGGTGTTCGGCGCGGACTGCCCGCCGGATCAGTATATGCTGCTGGCCGACCTGCCCTCCTATGCCGAGGCGGAGCAGCGCATGATCCACGCTTATGCCGATCAGGAGAACTGGAACCGCATGAGCCTGATCAATATTGCCCGCAGCGGCATCTTCGCCGCCGACCGTTCCATCGCGGACTATGCCGACACCATCTGGCACGTGCCGTATAAGAAGTAATGCTAAAAAATAAACGCCGCAAACGCGGCGTTTATTTTTTAATAGTTGGGGTCTTGCAGTTCTTTCCTGATTTGGGCGAAGGCGGCGTCCTCGCCCTGCTCCTTCAGCATCAGCAGCCACCGTTCCAGCAGCGCCGCCGTGTCGGTATGCATGTAGCGCCCGGCGTCGGTGTGCTTCAGGTCCTTGCTACGCTGGTAGTACTCCCACGGCGAGGCGTCGGTGTATTTCTCCTTCTGATACACCCGGCAGGCGGCGATGCGGTCGCAGAACATCTCTGCCACGTATTTTTTGGGCATCTTGCACCCGCCGATGTACACGCTGCCGTCCTCTCGCAGACAGTAGTCGATCCAGTACTCAAAGTGGTGGAGGTTGCGGCCCTTGTGGTGCAGCCACGACAGGCTGACGCCGTTGGCGATGCGCTCGGCGTCGTTGGGACTGCGGTAGCCCTGATAGTATTTGGCGCTGCGCCAGAACTCCGTGGGGCTGTATTTGCTGAGATCATGGGTCAGTCCCTGCCAGTATAGTCCCAACCGGAAGCAGTATTTCCGCACCAGATGGCGGTGTCGGTTCACGGTACGCAAATGCTCCAGAATATGCAAGGCGGCGCCTCCTCTCTTGGATACTCCCTATTATAGCACCGCCCCGCCCAAAGGGAAAGGGGAACTTGACTTTTTTCCGGGAGTGTATTATACTGCATACATATTGTGTAACGGCACGGAAGGGAAGCAGTAAGCGGAGTGCGGAAGCTAAGAGAGGGAGCGGTGGGTGTAAGCTCCCGTGATGCGCCGCCCAAGTCGTCCCGGAGCCTTGGACTGAACACGGCAGTAGGTCCCAACGGTATGCCCTCCGTTATCGGGGCGGGGCGCTTGCCCCATGAGTGCGGGATTCATCCCGAACAACAGGTGGTACCACGGATCACACTCCGTCCTGTTCCGCATCGGCGGAGCGGGGCGGTTTTTTTGATGATAAAATCCAAATCAGAAGGAGAGAACATATGCGTAAAGAATTGCCGAAGGTATACGATCCCCGTGAGGTGGAGCCGCATATCTATCAGATGTGGATGGACAACGGCTGCTTCAAGGCGGACGCCGACCCGAAGAAGAAGCCCTTTTCCATCGTCATGCCTCCCCCCAACGTCACTGGCCAGCTGCACATGGGCCACGCCATGGACTCCACGCTGCAGGATATCCTCACCCGCTTCAAGCGGATGCAGGGCTATTCCGCCCTGTGGCTTCCCGGCACCGACCACGCCGGTATCGCCACCCAGATCAAGGTGGAGGAGCGACTGCGGGAGGAGGAGCACCTGACCCGCTATGATCTGGGTCGTGAAAAGTTCCTGGAGCGTGTCTGGGCCTGGAAGGAGAAGTACGGCAACCGTATCGTGGAGCAGCAGAAGAAGATGGGTGCCTCCTGTGACTGGTCTCGCTCCCGGTTCACCATGGACGAGGGCTGCTCTCAGGCGGTGCGTGAGGCCTTCTGCGAGCTGTATGACAAGGGCCTCATCTACAAGGGCAGCCGCATCATCAACTGGTGCCCGCACTGCCTGACGGCGCTCTCCGACGCGGAGGTCGAGTACGTCGATAAGCCCGGTCCCCTCTGGTATATCCGCTACCCGCTCGCCGACGGCAGCGGCGACATTGTCGTCGCTACCACCCGTCCCGAGACGATGATGGGCGATACCGGCGTCGCGGTCAACCCCGAGGACGAGAAGTTCAAGCACCTCATCGGCAAGAAGTGCATCCTGCCGATCATGAACCGCGAAATTCCCATCGTGGGCGACGAATACTGCGAGATCGGCTTCGGCACGGGCGCTGTTAAGATGACCCCTGCACACGACCCCAACGACTTTGAGGTCGGCCTTCGCCACAACCTCGAGGTCATCCGCGTCATCGCCGACGACGGTACGATCAACGAAAACGGCGGCAAGTACAACGGCATGGACCGCTATGAGTGCCGCAAGGCCATCGTCAAGGATTTAGAAGAGCAGGGCTACCTCATCAAGACCGAGCCCTACTCCCACAACGTCGGCACGTGCTATCGCTGCCACAACGACGTCGAGCCCCTCATCTCCGCGCAGTGGTTCGTCAAGATGGAGCCGCTTGCCAAGGAGGCCATCCGCGTCGTGAACGACGGCACGATCAAGTTCGTGCCTGAGCGCTTCACCAAGACCTATATCAACTGGATGGAGAACGTGCATGACTGGTGCATTTCCCGCCAGCTGTGGTGGGGTCACCAGATCCCCGCGTGGTACTGCGACGACTGCGGCCACATCAATGTCAGCCGCGAGGACCCAAGCAAGTGCGAAAAGTGCGGCAGCACACACCTCACCCGCGAGGAGGATGTGCTCGACACCTGGTTCTCCTCCGCGCTCTGGCCGTTCTCCACGATGGGCTGGCCCGATACGACCTCGGCCGACCTCAAGTACTGGTATCCCACGTCCGTCATGGTCACGGGCTATGACATTATCTTCTTCTGGGTCGCGCGCATGATCTTCTCCGGTATGGAGCAGATGAAGAAGGAGCCGTTCAAGACCGTCTTCATCCACGGCCTCGTCCGCGACGACAAGGGCCGCAAGATGTCCAAGTCCCTCGGCAACGGCATCGACCCGCTGGAGATGGCGGAGAAGTACGGCGCGGACGCGCTGCGCTTCAACCTCATCACCGGCAACTCTCCCGGCAACGACGCGCGCTTCTACGTTGAGAAGTGCGAGGCCATGCGCAACTTCGCCAACAAGATCTGGAACGCGAGCCGCTTCGTGATGATGAACCTCACCATCGACCATGTCGAGCTGCCCGAGCAGCTGGAGCTGGAGGATAAGTGGGTGCTGAGCAAGCTCAACACGCTCGTGAAGGAAGTCACCGACAACATGGACGCCTTTGAGATCGGCGTCGCGTCCGCAAAGGTCTACGACTTCATCTGGGACACCTACTGCGACTGGTTCATCGAGCTGTGCAAGGCTCGCCTGACCGGCGACGACGAGTGCGCGAAGATCAACGCGCAGAACGTGCTGTGCTATGTGCTGATCGAAACGCTCAAGTTGCTGCATCCGTTCATGCCGTTCATCACCGAGGAAATTTATCAGGCGCTGCCGCATACGGCAGAGGATAAAGGCGAGTTCATCATGCTGCAGAAGTGGCCGGAGTACCGCGACGAGCTCAGTTTCCCGCGGGAGGAAGAGGCGATGGGGCTCATCATCGACGCCATCACCGCCATCCGCGCCCACCGCAACGAGATGAATGTCGCACCCTCGAAGAAGGTGCATTACACCATCGCCACCGCGCACGCGGACACCTTTGCGCGCGGCATTTCGTTCTTCAAGCGCCTTGCCTCCGCGAGCGATGTGACCGTTGCCGACGCGAATATCCCCACGCCGGACGGTTCGATCGAGGTCGTGACCCATGCCGCGCGTGTGCTGATGCCGCTCGCTGAGCTGGTGGACTTCGAGAAGGAGCTGGCCCGCATCGCCAAGGAAAAGGCGAACGCGGAAAAGCAGCTCGCCGGCATTGAGAACAAGCTCTCGAATCAGGGCTTTATCGCCAAGGCACCCGAGGCCGTCGTCAACGGCGCTCGCGAGGACGCGGCCAAGCTCCGCGCTCTCATCGAGAAGCTCGACGCCTCCGCCGCCGCGATGAAGAAGTAAAAGGTCATGAAAAAGCACCGATGCAGGAGGTCCTGCGTCGGTGCTTTTTCCATACAGATGGAAACTATTTCTTTTTCAGCTCTCGGATACACATGACAACGATATAGATCAGATAACCCAGGAAAATAACGACTGCGGGAAGGATCATAACGGCAAAAAAGAAGGCTGCGACGGATTGCATGAGCGCCTGATAGACGAGCTCTCCCATAAAAGTTCCTCCTCTCAAATTCCGGATTGTCTATGATATTTTTATGGTAGCAGAGAGATGTGAGATAGTCAACGGCAAAGTGAGGGCTTTTCAAGTCCCCGTTCTTTTGTTATACTTACCTTATTATCAAAGGAGGGTGACATCTATGCAGAAGATCGAATTCGGCTCCACCGGCCTTGTGATCGAAAAGACCGGCTTCGGCTGCCTGCCCATTCAGCGCATCAGCGAGACGGAGGCGGTGAAGCTGCTGCACAAGGCCTGCGACGGCGGCATCAACTTCTTCGACACCGCCCGCGCGTATTCCGACAGCGAGCAGAAGGTCGGCGCGGCCTTTTCCGGGATGCGCGACCGGATCGTGCTGGCGACCAAGACCGGCGCGCAGACCGCCGAGGGCTTCTGGCGCGACCTTGAGACCAGCCTGCGCACACTCAAGACCGACTACATCGACATTTACCAGTTCCACAATCCGGCCTTCTGTCCGAAGCCGGGCGGCGAGGACGGTCTGTACGACGCGGCGCTTGAGGCAAAAAAGCAGGGGAAGATCCGCCACATTTCCATCACGAACCATCGCCTTGCGGTGGCGCAGGAGGCCATCGACTCCGGGTTATACGCCTCGCTGCAATTCCCGTTCAGCTATCTTGCCGGGGAACAGGAGCTCGCATTGGTCGAGGGCTGCCGCGCGCACGGCATGGGCTTTATCGCGATGAAGGGCATGGCCGGCGGCCTGCTCCGCGACGGCTTGACCGCGGCGGCCTGGATGGCGGTGCAGGAAAATGTGGTGCCCATCTGGGGCGTGCAGCGGGAGAGCGAGCTGGATCAGTTTTTGCAGTGCATCCGCGAGGGTACGGAGCTGACGGACGAGCGCCGCGCAACGATCGAGCGCGACCGCCGGGAGCTTTGCGGCGAGAGCTGCCGCGGGGGCCGCTAGGCCAGAACCTGTTCCCCCGCCGGGCTCTTGGCGGCGAGTTCTGCCGCGGCTGCGGCTACTGTATGCCGTGCCCCGCGGGCATTGAGATCAACCAGTGCGCGCGTATGTCGCTGATGCTGCGCCGCGCGCCGGCGCAGGCGTGGCTCACCGAGGAATGGCAGGCCAGAATGCACCAAATCGAGCAGTGCAGGCACTGCGGACATTGCATAGCAAAGTGCCCCTACGGCCTCAACACCCCGGAGCTGCTGCAGGCAAACTACAAGGATTACTGGGAGGTTCTGGCACAGAGCCGGAAGTAAAACCACCGTACCGTCAGAACAAAGAGCATATCGGGAAAGCGCAGGGAGACTCCCTGCGCTTTCTCAATGCTTTTTTGCCTTTGCGCTCAGCGACCTGACTCGGATGGCGAGAACCGCCACACCGCGTGCCTGCTCTTCCGTAAAGGTATCCTCACGGCCTGCCATGTGGCGCATGAGCGCGGAGAGCGCATCGAGCTTTTCCGCACCCTCAATGAGCTCTGCCGTGCCGCTGCCGATGACGGAGGCATAGTAGTAGCCGTAGCCGCAGGCGTGGTCGGCGGACTGCAGCTCGAGCTTGTGACCTTCCCTGGCGCTGTGGCAGTAGAAGGTAAAAACGCCGTCCGCAAAGCGGTAGCCGAAATTGAGCGGGATGATGTAGGGGAGTCCCTGTTCATCAAGCATGGCAAGGCGAATAACTTTACATTCATTGACAATGGAGAGGATCTCCCGGCTGTCGGTGATCTCGCGGTCGTTTCTGCGCATGGCACTGCCTCCTTATATCAGGCCGTTCGGCCCTTGATATGATAGCAGCATTTTACAATGTCCGATGGGAAAAGAGCAAACGAAAAAAAGACAGAACAGGCAAAAAGAAACGGAATGGCACATTCTTTCGACAAAAAAACGGCCGCGGACAGGCTATACTGAAAGCGCACAGAGGTGCAGAACGAGCAAGAGGAGGTCGGGACATGGAGGTTCTGACAAGAACAAACGGAAGAGAGATGACGCTTGCGATCAGCGGAGATCTGGATCACCACGGCGCGCACGGCGCGATGCAGCAGATCGACCACGCGCTCGACGCGGCGCTGCCGCTGTCGCTGACGATGGACCTTTCGGGAGTGTCCTTCATGGATTCCTCCGGGATCGCCGTGGTGCTGCGCGCACACCGCCGCATGGCGGCGCTCGGCGGAAGTCTGATCGTTACCGGCGTGCCGGCGCAGGCCCGAAAGGTTTTCGACGCGGCGGGGGTGCCGCGTCTGGTCACAATGCAGTAAGGAGGAAGGATATGAAAAAGAGCAGCAACTACATAAAACTGGAGTTTCTCAGCCGCAGCACGAACGAGGGCTTTGCCCGCAGCGCGGTCGCGGCCTTTGCGTCCCAGCTCGACCCGACGCTCGACGAGCTCGGCGACATCAAGACGGCGGTGAGCGAGGCGGTGACAAATGCCATCGTTCACGCCTATCCCGATACGCTTGGAAAGATCGTGGTTCGCGTGCGCCTGCTGGACGGCGGTGTGCTGGAGATCGCAGTATACGACTGGGGACGCGGCATTGCGGACGTGGAGAAAGCACGCGAGCCGCTCTTTACGACCGGAGGCGAGGAGCGCAGCGGTATGGGCTTCACCATCATGGAGAGCTTCATGGATACGCTCAAGGTCCGCTCCCGCCCGGGCAAGGGGACCGTCGTGACCATGCGCAAAAGGATCGCGCAGCGCGCGGGCCGCGCATGAGCACAGCCGAGACCTTTGCCCTGCTCGAAGCGGCGCAGAGCGGCGACGAGGAAGCCGGCGAGCGTGTACTGCGGGAGAATACCGGCCTGATCTGGAGCGTCGTGCGCCGCTACAATGGCCGCGGCGTGGAGACGGAGGACCTCTATCAGCTCGGCTGCATCGGATTTCTAAAGGCTGTTAAGGGATTTGACCTTACATATGGAACGCAGTTTTCCACCTACGCCGTACCGAAGATCGCGGGAGAGATACGGCGATTCCTCCGTGACGACGGCGCGATAAAGGTGAGCCGGACCCTGCGCGAGCGGTCGCAGAGCATCTATAGTGCGCGGGAGAAGCTGCGGGTGCAACTCGGACGCGAGCCTGTCCTCTCTGAGCTTGCGGAGGAGACCGGCTTGAGCGTCGAGGAGATCGCGGATGCCGACCTTGCCTCTGCCGCGCCGGAGTCCTTTCAGCAGGAGATGGGCGACGGGCTGACGCTGGAAACGCTTCTCGGCACGGAAAGCCCGGAGGAGAGCCTGATCGAGCAGCTTTCCCTTCGCGCGGCGATCGACCTGCTGCCGGAGCGGGAGCGCATGACGATCCTGCTGCGCTTTTTCAAGGCGCTGACGCAGGAGCAGACGGCGCGGGTGCTTGGCGTGTCGCAGGTGCAGGTATCGCGGCTGGAGCGTCGGGCGCTGCAAAAGCTGCGCACGGCGATGGAGACGGAGGGATAGCGTCCGGATCGGACTGAAGCTCCGTCAGAAGCGGCCAGAAGCGCTTCGGCATGTGCGACATGCGGAGCTTCGGATTTTCCCGTTCGCGGATGGCGATGGTATCGTAAAAGCAGCGCCAGAGCCGGCGATAGCGCTTTTCCGCCTCGTCGGGCGGAGCCATGACGAACTCCTCCAGCGATACGATGGCAGAATGACCGTCGGCATAAAAGAGCGCCTCGCGGTGCGTGCGGTCATAGAGGAAAAAGGTCTCATCGTGGCAGCGCTGGCAGAAGTGACCGCGCAGAAGCGGCAGAACGCGGTTTTTCGGTTCGATCTCCGCGGCGAGCACGCCGCCGATGTCGGAAAAGCGCACGAAGCCGCGGTATTGCTCCAGCTCGCCGTTCAGCTGCCGCACAGCGCGCAGCAAGGGATGGTACGTTTCATCGGAAAGGCGCTGCAGCAGCGGCTTTCCCTCGCGGTAGAGCTTGGCGGCAAAGCGATAGATGGCAAGCTCTTTTTCGGGCAGGCATGTCCAGTACGCGCGGCGCAAAAATGGTCCGACCTCCGGCGAAAAGCGCCGGAAGCCTTCGTATACGCGGCGTGCGTGCGCCGCATCCGTCGTGACGGCACGGACCTCATACAAGCATGGCTCGAGCTCTCCGGTGCGGAAAAACGCGGCGGGGAGCTGTTTTTGCGTGTAGCTTTCGTAGATGCAGCACAGAAGTCCATCGAAGCTGCCGTCGTATTCATAAACGACCTCGCGCCATGTCATAAATAACTCCTCATTATGCCGGCTCAAAGAGTGAGAGCTGGTCGAGCGGTCCCGCCGAGAGCGAGGCACGCTCCGTGGCGGTCAGATTGCGCCGGACCCCCTCGAGCGAGAGCCGCAGCGGTGCGGTGCTTCGGCCAGAGCAGGTGAGAAAATAATGCGACCGCTTGATTCTACGGCT
>OGRD01001197.1_pt1 | contig 10769 bp, 10 predicted proteins | sample 1553441 | NCBI WGS metagenome assembly OGRD01 (sample SAMEA2580106, study PRJEB22360) | human gut metagenome | biome: human gut; feature: human-associated habitat; material: faeces | place: Denmark | collected 2008/2010
AAATAAATATATCTTAAAATTAGAAAAAAAATAAATATTTTGTTATAATGTGATAAATAATTAAAGAGAATAGGAAAAACAAAAAATAATGAAGAAGAAATTAACAGTTAGAGATTACATTTATATTGGAAGTATGCTTTTTGGAATGTTTTTTGGAGCTGGAAATCTAATCTTTCCAGTTTTAATGGGACAATTATCAGGAAGTAATGTATGGCTTGCAATTTTTGGTTTTTTAATCACGGGTGTTGGATTACCTTTACTTGGTGTTGCCGCGCTAGGAATTAGTAAAAGTGATGGCTTGTATGAACTATCAAGTAAGGCAGGTCGACCATATGCAATGTTTTTCACCCTTGCTTTATATTTAACAATAGGACCTTTTTTTGCAATACCAAGATGTGCTACTACATCTTTTACGGTAGGTCTTGAACAGTTGATACCAAGTGATGAACACTTATGGTTATATCTATTAATATTTTCAATTGTTTTTTTTACAGTAGCATTAATCTTTTCACTTTATCCAGGTAAGATTCTAACTTGGATAGGTAAGATTCTTAATCCAATATTTTTGGTATTCTTAGCCATTTTAGTAATAGTAGTAATGTTTACTAAAACAAATCAAAATCTAACAATTGAACCAACGGGTAATTATATAACAAAACCATTTATGACTGGTTTTCTTGAAGGTTACAATACAATGGATGCTTTAGCAAGTCTTGCTTTTGGTATAGTAGTAGTCAAAGTAATATATGATCTTGGCGTGGAAGATGAGAGTATTGTTGCGAAAAGCACCCTAAAATCAGGTATTATTAGTTGCGTATTAATGGCGGTTATATATGTTGCGGTGACATTTATTGGAGTTCGTAGTAGATATGTTTTAGAACCCGCTGAAAATGGTGGTGCAGCTTTTGCACAAATTGCCGAATATTATTTAGGTAAAGGTGGTTTGATTATTTTAGCAATAATGGTTACTGTTGCTTGCCTTAAGACCGCAATTGGTTTAATTACAAGTTGTTCAGAAATGTTTACAACAATATTTCCTAAAGGCCCGTGTTACAAAGTTTGGGTGTATATATTTAGCGCAATATCGTTTACACTTGCTAACTTAGGATTAAGTTCAATTATTAAAATTTCAATACCAGTATTAATGTTTTTATATCCTCTAGCAATAGTATTAATTTTGCTAGCATTATTTGGGAAATTATTTAACAATAGTAAGATAATCTATAAATGGACAATCGGATTCACAATAATTGGCGCAGTATATGATTTTTGTTGTGCATTACCTGCTGATTTTTTAAATTCAATCCATTTAGTAAAGCCACTCGAATTTATAAGAAAAATACTCCCTCTTTCACAGTATGGCTTGGGTTGGATATGCCCTACATTAGTGGGTTTATTTATTGGTATAGTAATATTACTTTTCAACAATACTGAAAAGAAGGATAAAATAGTAGGGGGATGATGACGTATGTATATAATGATAAAATACATAATTAAATTTAAAGACAGAATATATATAAATTTTAGGAAAAAGATAAATAAGTTGTTAACATATGCAATACTTTGGATTCTTGCGGTAATTGTCGCGACTTATTTAGCATTTTATGGATATGGAAGAGTGATTACCTGGTATGACTACTTCTTTGGATTGCTATTATACATTTTTTCAACATTAGCTTATATCATATACATTTTTTGGTGGTTATTTCATGATTATAGTTTAGGGTTAAAAGGTGAAGTAAAATGGTCAATAAATAAACTGGAAGAAAGTAGTGTGTGGAAATATAAACTAACTGCTAATAAACGAAATCATTGCTATGAAGAAGAAGGAACAATCGAAAAGGTTGAAGAAAACAAACGATTCATCATCATAACTACTGATACTAATCGAGAACACATAATAATAAAAAAGAAACTAACCGAAGAAGAGGTTAAGTTTTTACAACAAATTAAGAAAGAGTTAAATGAAAAACAGCGAGAAAATAATGAAATATCAAATACTTAAAAATGGAAAATTATTAGAAAAGGTGAAACAGCTTTCAGTTGAACAACTATTAAAGATTGTTGTATGTCCTAATTATCGAAATGAGATGAAAGGATATATGATACATATTGTGCATTTGTACATCCCACTACTATTGAAAATGCTAAAAAGTTGATTACTAAAATAAAAAAAGTAAATCACCCAGTGTTGGTAGCATCAGATATGGAAGTTGGACCTGGGACAGCAATTGTAAGAGCTACAGAATTTCCATCAATTCGAGCAATCTGTGAAACAGAAGAAGAAAGATTAGCGTACGAAACAGGAAAAATTGCCGCAATAGAATCAAGAGAAGCGTTATACGATTGGACTTTTGGACCATGTGTAGATATTTTAAAAAATCATTTTTCACCAATAACCTCAATAAGAAGTGCTAGTGAAGATTATAAAGAAGTAATTAAATACACAAAACAGTACATTCTAGGCTTACATGATAATGGCTTAATTGCCACTGCAAAGCATTTCCCTGGCGATGGAGCTTGTCTATTTGATCATCATTTAACTACTCCAATAAATCCTCTTTCAAAAGAAGAATGGAATAATAGTTATAAAAAAGTATATGAAGAAATTATTAACTCAAACATTAAATCAATAATGTTGGACATATTGCGTTACCATGTTATGATGAAAAAGATGAAGAAACTAATTTTTATCCTCCCGCAACCCTTTCATATAGATTAATGACTAAGTTACTAAAAGATGAATTAGGTTTTGAGGGACTTATAATATCAGATGCTACAGAAATGAGTGGCTTTTGTGGATACATCAATTACTATGAAGCTTGTGCCCGATTTTTAATGAGTGGCGGCGATTGTTTATTGTTTGCACATCCTGATGAGGAATTTATTATGAAAATGTCTGAATTAATCGATAAAGGGATTTTGAAATTGGATATCTTAGTGAATAGAGCATATAGAGTTATTAGTTTTGTAAATGATTGTTATAATATATCTACTGATATAAAATTTGATATAGAAGAACATCAAAAAATTGCTAGAGAAGTAGTAGAAAAATCTGTCAAAGTTTATAGAGATAGAAAAAACATCTTGCCTTTATCTAAAAAGTATTTAAAAATTGCTCATATAGTTATTGCTAAACAAATAAAAACAGATATTATCGGGGAATTTACCAATGAACTTGCCAAATATGCGGAAGTTACTGAGTTTATTGATCCAGGTTGTAGCGCTATAAAGAATCTTGCCAAAAGCAAGGTATATGATGCGATAATATGTACGATAGGATGTTCACAATGGTATGGAACAAATCAAATAACGCTATCGGGAACTGTTGCAAGAAATATGATGAATGGTTGGATGAAATATGAAACACCTACAATATTTGTTGATTTTGGCAATCCATACATTCATGAAGAATATGATGCAATGATAGATACGCTCATTTATACTTATGGTTATGCTAAAGATAGTTGTAGAGTGGTCGCTAAAAAAATATTTGGAGTAAGTGAGTAAAAATATGAATGAACTAAATATATATCAATTAATAGGAGAAATCATTGAAAACTGTCAATGTATTGAACATGACTTAAAAATTATTTATGCAATAGCTAAGCCTGGTGATTTTAATTATAATTTAGAAGATACTAAAAAATGGAACTTAGGCGAAATAATTGCAAAGATTGAAGAACTAGATCACAGAAATATCTTCCCTTTTGATCTTGACGATAAAGATTATGAATTACTTAATTCAATTAGAAATGAAAGAAACTTTGTTTGCCATGAATGTTTTCAAAGCTATGAATATATAGATGACTATCATTTTAAAAGGGTAGAGTATGAAAAAGTAGTAAATCGAGTAGCTAATTTTCATAAAATTAGTAAGCGGCTTTCACAAGCAATTGGAACAATTAGAGTGGCTATTGTTAAAGAATACAGAGGTTATAATTAAACAATTTTAGTAAGAAAGTATCTATTTACTTTCTTGCTTTTTTCATATAATAATTGACTAAAATAAATTGCTATTTATGAAATCGTTTTCAGCCTAAAATAGGTCTTTTTTCAAATAATATTATTTGATTAAATTATAAAAAAGAATATAATTACTTTGTTAAAATTTAAACCAAAAAAGATAAATATAACAATGGAGAATTAAATGAAAAAAGTACTTATTGAACTAAATGATTTAGTTAAAGTTTTTGATGATGAAAAAGTAGTAAATCATATAAATCTACAAATATATGAGAATGAATTCTTGACAATTCTTGGACCATCTGGCTGTGGGAAAACAACTACCCTTAGAATGATTGCGGGATTCGTAAAACCTGATGAAGGTGAAATTATAATAAATGACAAAGTGGTAAATGAATTAGAACCATATGCAAGACCTGTTAATACCGTATTTCAAAAGTATGCATTATTTCCCCATTTAAATGTAATAAAGAATGTATCTTTTGGTTTAGATAATAAAGACTTCAATAGTCTATACGAATTCTTTGGAAAAGATAAGATTATAGAAGATATAAAAAATGAAACTAAGAGTGATAAAGTAACTAAAAAACAAATCAAAAAATATCTTGATAAGAAGATTGAAGAAGAAGCTAAAAGAGTACTAAAATTAGTTAAACTTGAAGGCTATGAACAAAAGCGTATAAATCTACTTTCAGGTGGTCAACAACAACGAGTAGCCCTAGCCAGAGCACTTATAAATAGACCACAAATCTTACTTTTAGATGAACCTATGGCAGCTCTTGATTTAAAACTAAGACAAGATATGCAATATGAACTAAAAGAAATGCAAAGAAAGTTAGGAATAACTTTTATCTTTATTACTCATGATCAAGAAGAAGCAATGACAATGAGTGATCGTATCGTTGTCATGAATGGTGGAATTATTCAACAACTTGGAACCCCTAAGGATATATATAATGAACCAATAAATCGTTTTGTTGCCAACTTTATAGGTGAAAGTAACATTATCGAAGGAATCTATATTGATGAAAACCATGTAAGATTTATGAATCAAGATTTTGAATGTGTTGGTTATAAATTTGAAAAAGGAGAAAAAGTAGATGTTGTCATTAGACCTGAGGACTGGGATGTAGTACCTTTAGAAAAAGCTAAACTAACAGGTAAAGTAACTTCAAGTATCTTTAAAGGCGTATATTATGAAATATGTGCAGATATTTTAGGAATGGAAATGGTTATTCATGCCTATGAAGATGTACCGGTTTCATCTACCATCGGCCTTAGTGTAGACCCTTATGAAATTCATTTAATGAAGGTAAAGCAAAATGAACAATAAATTAAAGAAAATGGCGACACCTTATTTAATATGGCTATATGTGTTAGCACTTGCGCCAGCAGTATTTATGTTCATATTAATGTTTTTAGACACTGAAGGAATTGATACCGAGGGATTAAAGTTTACCTTTAAAAATTTCGCCCAATTAAAAGAACCATCTACAATTATTGCATTATTGAATAGTTTGAAATTTTCAATTATATCAACAGTCATATGTATTTTACTTGGGTATATTACCGCATATTATTTATATAAATCACATTTAAAAAATAAATTTCTTTTACTAACTATTCTAATATTGCCAATGTGGTCTAATCTTTTATTAAGAACGCAAGCATTAGCTAATATAATGGAACCTAATAATATATTTACTAGCATTTTTAATATAACGGTAAAAGAAGATGCAAAAGGACTTGCAGGGAGCGAACTTGCAATCATTATTGGATTAGTATTTACCTACTTGCCATTTATGATTTTGCCAATTTATACTGCTCTTGAAAAAATTGAACCAATGTTAGAAGAAGCATCATTAGATCTTGGGGCTGATGAATTTAAAACTTTTAGAAAAGTAATTTTGCCATTATCATTAAAAGGAGTAGTAACGGGTTCAGTTATGGTATTTTTACCTTGTATGAGTGGCTTTGCTATTCCAGAAATTTTAGGTAAGGGTAATATCGTAATGATTGGTAACTTAATTGAACAATTCTTTAAAAATATGAACTATAACATAGGATCATTACTTGCCATTTTGATTTTAGTTTTGATTCTACTTTCTATTTATTTAGTTAATAAATTTGATAAGGAAGGAGAAACAATACTATAATGGAAAAACTTAGTCCTATCAGTAATAAACCCATTGCGACAATGAAAGAGTATGGGTATAAAGATCATACAACTTTGAAAAAGATTTTAAAATTATTAGGTTTAATAACTGTTATTATGGTAGCAGTAATGTTGTATCTTTCAATATTTATCATTTTTATTTATTCATTTAATTCTAACAAGAGTGTAAACGAATTTGGCGAATTTACTTTAAAATGGTACAAAGAAATATTTAAACATCGTATGTTAAGAAATTCAATTATTAATACCTTTATAGTTAGTATTATTGCAACCATTTGTTCAGTAATTCTTGGAACTTTAATCGCTATAGGTATTCATTTTTCTTCAAAGAAAAGAAAAAGACTAATAATGTTATTAAACAATATCCCACTACTTAATGCGGATATCGTAACAGGTATCAGCCTAATGTTAATATTTTCAATATTGTTGAAAATATTTCCATATATATTTGGATTTCCAACATTATTAATTGCTCATGTATACTTTACTCTTCCATATGTAATTTTAAATGTTTTACCTAAATTAAAAGAAATGGACCCTAATTTAATAGATGCTGCATTGGATCTTGGAGTAAAACCAATTAAAGCTATTTGGAAAGTTGTTCTCCCCACAATAAAATCAGGTGTATTATCCGGTGCTCTTATGGCCTTTACGATGAGTTTTGATGACTTTGTAATCAGCTATTTCACTACTGGTAATGGGTTTGACAATTTATCTATTTGGATTTATGGCTCAATTGGTAGAAAAGATTTAACACCTGCTGTTTATGCGTTTAATAGTATTGTTATTTTTGGCGCAATGGCAATCCTTTTAGCTGTTAATGCTTTAAAAATCAAAAATGAAAAGAAGAGGGAAAAGTAATGCTAGATAAGAAATTTTTTAAAATTATATGTTTTATCGCTTTGTTATTAACTAGTGTTATTTCTCTTTCAAGTTGTGCAAATAACAATCAACTATTATTACTAAATTGGGGTGAATATATAAATGAAGATTTAGTAAGAGAATTTGAAGAAGAATATAATTGTAGTGTTTCAATTAGTGTTGCGGAAAGCAATGAGTTGTTTTACTCAAAAATAAAAAGTGGAACAACCGCTTACGATTTAGTAATTCCATCAGATTATATGGTTGAAAAAATGTATAATAAGGGACTACTTCAACCAATTGATTTTTCCAAACTCCCTAACTATGATGAAAACAATTTATTACCAGGAGCTAAAGCTATCATTGAACAATTAGAGTTAACTTTTGAAGATGCTAGAAGTTATTTAGTTCCATATCTTTGGGGTACCTTTGGTTTGATGTACAATAAAAATAAAGAAGGATTGGAAGAAAGTATTGTTAATAATAATGGTTGGGCAGCTTACTTTAATCATGACTTATTGCCAAGTGGTACTAAGGTAGGTATGTATAATGTGCCAAGATTTACTTATGCGACAACTATGTTTTATCAAAATATGAGTCCAAACATTGTAACTAAAGATACAATAGCCATAAGTAAGAAAATTCTAACATCAACAAAGTTTAACCAATGGGGTACTGACCAATTAAAAAAACAAATAGCAAGTGGTAATTTAGATCTTGCTTATATGTATACAGGAGATTTCTTAGATCAACTTTATATTGAATTGCAAAATGGTACTAAACTAGAAGATATTAGTTTTGATATATATATTCCCGACAACACCATTGCTTTTATGGACAATTTAGTAATTCCCAAAAAAGCTCGTCATGTAGACCTTGCTCATAAATTCATCAACTTCATGATAAAAAAAGAAAATGCATATTTGAACTCATCGGTTGTTGGTTATTGTACACCATACCAAGCTTCATATGATATGATTGTAAATTGGCAAACCGTTGATGAAAAATGGAAGCTATATTTTAACGAAGAAGAATATGGTAGTGATTGGTTGAAAAATTGGAGTTATGCAATGCAAACATATTATCCACTACCAAAAGCAAGTGATAAAGTAAAGTTTAAAGGTACAGTACTTTCTAACAAAAACATAACTAATGATGATTTAACTGATATAACAAATATGGTTAATAATGCAAAGGTAAATTAAAAAAGTTCACAAAAGTGAACTTTTTGTTTTTTATAACTTATACGATAACTGAATGAGCTATATATGTAAGGTGGTCACCTAAACGTTCAAGATTAGAAACTAGGTTAATAAAAATACCACTACTTTCAGCTTTACAGATACCTTTATTTAAACGTTCGATGTGAGCATCAATTAAACGTTTACGAAGATTATCAATACCTTCTTCAACTTCATCAACTTGAATAAGTAGTTTGTCATTTTTAGAAGTTACTACATCCTTAGTTAATGAATAAAGTTTTTCAATTTCACCTATCATATTTTTAATTTCAGTCATAACTTGATCTGAGAATTCAATATGTTTGGTAACTTCATTTCTAGTATATTTAGTGAAGTTATCGGCGATTTCCGCAATCCTCATAATATCACCTATGCTATTATGAATATTGGAGATATATTGTTCTTCTTGAACAGTACATTTTGCGGAAACCTTGATTAGATAATTGATAATATTTTGGCTTATACGATTAGCTTTATCAATTCCTTGTTGTATTTCATCAACTCTCGATACATCACGCTCGACAAATGATTGATAAGATAATCTAAATGAACTCATTGCAACATCTGATAGTAATATCATTTCTTTTTCTAATTGAGTGATAGCAAGTGATGCTGAATTAATAATACGTTCATCAAGATAAGTGATTTCAAGACTTTCTTTCTTATCTTTAATAATTAATTGTGATAATTTAACAAATAAATTAGAGAAAGGTAAGAAGATTATTGTGCAAGTTACATTGAAGAATGTGTGGAACATTGCAATTTGAGTTGCAGTAGAGTTAAACCATTTTTGGAATGTAACGCACATGAAATTTGGAAATAGTATTAAGAATATAAAGAAAAGAACTGATCCAAACACATTAAATAATAGATGGATTAAACTAGCTCGTTTAGCGTTTGGACCAGCACCAAATGAAGACATTAGTGCAGTAACGCAAGAACCGATGTTTGTACCTAAAATTATGTATAAAACTTCGTTTCTTCCTGTTCCAATTGTAAGTCCCGCAACTGACATTGCAATAATAACTGAAGTTGTGGCAGAACTAGATTGAACAATTGCAGTAACAAGTATTCCAATAAACAATAAAAAGAAAGGATTAGTAACTACTTCAAAAATTCCTTGAAGAGTTTCACGATTTGTTTGCATGGCATCAGACATAATCTTTAAGCCAATAAAAACAAGTCCAAGCCCCGCAATTATATATCCAACTTTCTTTGTACGATCTTTTTGGCATAACATAGCAATCATAATACCAATAAAAGATAGTAATTCAAGATATGTTGTAATTGGGAAAGCACTTAGCGCTGCTATTTGAGCAGTAATAGTAGTACCAATATTCGCACCCATAATTAGAGCTGTTGCTTGTGCCAAATTGATTAGTCCAACGTTTACAAAACCAACAATTAAAACGGTTGTTACTCCTGAGCTTTGAATAAAGGCAGTAGTTAAAGTACCAATACCAACATTTACCAGTTTTTTATTAGCCGTCTTATTAAAAATCTTTCTTATTTTAGAAGTAGCTAATTGTTCAATATTGGCTGTTAGCATACTAACGCCTACTAAAAATACGCCAGTACCAGCTAGTACTTTAACAATAAAAAATATTATTTCTTGTGTTGTCATAATTCCTCATAGTATGTCATTAAAATTTTCCCCTAAATATTATACACCTTGACAAGTAATATGTAAAATAGTATAATATTATAAAGTTTATAAGTAATTACTTATGAGGTGTAATATGACAATTAGACATTTAAAAGTATTTGTGGAAGTATGCGAAAATTCAAGTATTACGAAAACAGCAGAAATCATGCATATAGCCCAGCCCGCAATAAGTCAAACCATTGCGGATATTGAAAAATATTATAATGTAATTTTATTTAATAGAATAAATCAAAGATTAGTTATAACTGAAACTGGTAAAATATTACTTCAAAAAGCAAAAGAAGTAATTGCTAACTTTGATGAATTTGAAAATCTAGCAATTGCAACATTGGAGAATCCCATAATCCATATTGGGGCATCTTTAACTTTTGGTATTACGCATTTGCCAAGAATAATGAATTATGTAAAACAAAACTATCCTAATGTTCAACTACTAACTACTATTAATAATTCAAAAGAAATTGAACAAGGAGTTTTAGATGGAACAATTGACTTTGGCATTGTTGAAGGTAGTATCTCTAACAAAAATATTAAGATAGAAAACTTTGTTGATGATAAATTATTAATAGTTTGTGGATATGATTATCCAATAAACTCCAAAATAACAATCACTGAACTTGCAAAAGAAAAATTATTGCTGAGGGAAAAAGGAAGCTCATCAAGAGATCACTTAGAGCATTTATTTAATTTAAATGGTATTGAGTGTTTTCCAGTAATGGAATCAATTAGTAATCAAACAATAATAGAGGCTACTAGAGCGAATTTAGGAATTGCCGTATTACCTGAGGCTTTAGTTAGAGGTCATATTATTAATAAAAAGTTAAAATCGATTGAACTACAAGGTGTTGAACTAGTTCGT
>OGRD01001198.1_pt1 | contig 10758 bp, 10 predicted proteins | sample 1553441 | NCBI WGS metagenome assembly OGRD01 (sample SAMEA2580106, study PRJEB22360) | human gut metagenome | biome: human gut; feature: human-associated habitat; material: faeces | place: Denmark | collected 2008/2010
TCTCCGGTGTGTGAGGAAAGAAAATGATACATCTTCTGGATATTGACCCCGGAAATTGGCGCATCGATCTGGCCGTTTCCGAAGCGCAGAAGCCGTTTGTTTCCGACAGGGCGAAGCTGCTGGCGCGGGCGTATGCTTACCGCGCCCGGCGCAGCCCGGCGTTTCTGATCTGTGCGGATGATCTCCCCGTCGGCATGGGGCTTTATTATGACGAGCCGGAGCTGCAAAGCTACGATTTGAGTCAGATGTTCATCGACGCGAGGTATCAGAGCCGCGGGTACGGCAAAGCGGCAGTGCGGGCGATTTTGGACGAACTGAAGGCGGACGGCCAGTACGATAAAGTCACTCTCTGCTATATTGAGGGAAACGAAACCGCGCGAAAACTCTACGAGAGCTTCGGCTTTGTGGAAATCGACCGCGACGGAGACGAGATCGTCATGCAGCTGCCGCTCAAAGCCTCCCTTGCGTAAAGGGAGCCTTTGAGAGCGACGCCACTTTTGTTGGGTAACGTCCGTTTCTGTTTCAGAAATAATATAAATAAGCCAAACGGCGAGGACGGAAAGGTCACGCCGTTCGGCTTTTCGTTTATATACGTTCCTTGAGGAAGCCCGCCATGGCGGCGTTGGCGCGCTGCGCTCGTTTCCGGGAGCATCGCGGCAAAATCGCGGCTGAATTTGGCCATTTCCGATCATGGATTGTCATTGCCCTATTGCAAATAAAAAGTTTTTTCAGTACAATATAGAAAATTCATAAAAAATGTGAGGCAGGATTATGAAAAAAATCTCCGAAGAGTCGAAACTCCTCTCCGGCGTTTTAGATCTTATTGCGCGTCATTTTGGAGAAAATGTCGAAGTTGTACTGCATGATTTCAGCGCAGGTGTGAATTCGCCGCAATCTCTTGTGGACATTCGTAACGGACATGTTACGGGGCGAAAGATAGGCGATTGTGCAAGTAAGCATGGAATGCAGGCGGTCAAAGGAGAGATGATTGACGGCGACATATACAATGAGATTATATATACAGAAAGAGGGACAATTCTTCGCGGCTCATCTTACAGCATAAAAGATGAAGATGGGAAAGTCGTCGGTAGCATTTGCATCAACCAAGATATAACGGATTCGGTCAAATATGAAAACTATCTGCGACAGGTAAACGGATATAATACACACCCCACCAATACGCAGGACGTTCTGGAAGTTATGAATGAAGTCGTTGAGGAAGCTTTTATTGCGGTGGGAAAACATCCGGCAACCATGACAAAAGAAGATAAAATCACGTTTATCAAGTTTCTTGACGACAGAGGAATGTTTCTTATATCAAAATCTGGTCCCCGCATTTGCGAAATCCTCGGTATATCAAAATTTACTTTATACAACTATTTGGAAATTATCCGCAGTGGGACACATGAACAGGGCTGAAAAGCCCTGTTTTTTCTGTACAAATTAAATAAAAAAGTTTGTTTATAGCGGTGCATTCAAACAAAAAATAATACTACGGGTTGACTTTTGCGAAGAGAGCTTGTAAATTAAAAATAGTTCGAACAGATGCGCAAAAATCAGAAAAAAATTTAGAATGAAAGGGATTAAAAAATGAAAAAACTGAGTGCATTGCTTTTGACGTTTGTCATGCTAATTGCTCTTTGTGCGTGCGGAAGCACCGCTGCCCCCGCAAATGATCCCGGCCTTACTGAAAACACCACGTCTGCGGAAAGTGTTGTATGGAAAATCAGCTGCGTTGACGCTGAAGGCTCCGATTATATGAAAGCTTTTACTGCAATGTGGGAGCGCATCGAAAAGGAAACCAACGGTTATATTGATGTTGAACTGTACTACTCATCCTCGCTTGGGGAAGAAGCAGAAGTTCTGGAGGGAATGCAGATCGGAACGATTCAGAGTGCACAGATGGCAACATCCGTTATGGCGAACTATTCAGAGTATTTCTATGTAAATGATCTTCCTTTTCTGTTCGAGAGCCCTGAACACTGTGAAGCTTTTCTGAAAACCGATGCAGCAAAAACTATGAGCCAATCTCTTGAAGAATACGGTTTCTATGTATGGTACTGGGGCATTCTTGGCTATAAGCAGCCCAACCTGAATAAATCGTGCATCAAGACGCTTGACGATTGCAAGGGCCTGAAATGGAGAGTAATGGATACGGCCGTTCAGGTAAAGACGGTTGAAGCTTTGGGCGCGAACCCTGTGGTTATTGCTTACAACGAAGTATACAGTGCACTGGGCAATAACACCATTGATGCTTGGATGAATGATGCCGTTGCCTTTAAAAATCTATCGACTCCGGAGGTCGCGCCCTACTTTACGCAAATACCTCTCTTTACCTCCATGCAGACTTGTGTTATCAGCAAAGCGGCTTTCGATAAACTGCCTGCGGAAATCCAGGAAATTGTCTATAACGTGATTATGGAAGACGAGCCGGAGGTCATTCGTACCTCTTGGAAACAAAATAGTGCGATTGAAGAAGATCTGAAGGCAAACGCATTTAAAGAATACTATATCGTCGAGGATGTTGCGCCCTTCTTTGAGGCGGTTCAGCCTGTCTATACTTGGATGGAGTCTGAGCACCCCGCAACAGCGGAAATTATTGCTGCCATAAACGAGCTGCGATAAAGAATTACATTTTTCGGGATAGAAATGGGCTGCATGGCAGCCCATTTCCTTAAACCTAAACAATATGGTATAGGAGCAGCGATTGTATGAGAAAACTCTGTGACATCCTATATAGAATTACCGGAGTTATCGTCGTGACGCTTATGATAGAGATCATTCTGATGACATTTCTTCAGGTATTCACCCGCTATATCATCAATGCGTCTATCCCTTGGGCACAGGAACTTATCGTCTATTCTATGGTTTGGATGGTGTTGCTCGGATGCAGCATGGGGATGCGCAAGCATGAAGTGGCATGCATGGATTTACTGATCGGTAGGCTACCACCCAAAGGTCAAAAGATTATAAGAATCATCAACAATCTTATTCTTGTTTCGTTTTTGACGGTGCTTTTATTTATCAACAAAGATGTTGTTGCAAACGCCATGTCTCGTCTTAGCGGCATGATGCGGATTCCCATGGGGTATGTGAATTTGTCTTTGTCGATCAGCTGCGCGCTCACGGTTTTGTACCTTGCGGTTGATCTGTATGATGATTTCATCAGTCTGCTTGGTAAAGGGGAGGAGAAGACAGAATGAACGCGCTGCTGCTTTTTGGTGCACTGTTCCTTTTTATTTTGATGGGAATCCCCATCGCGTGGTCTGTAGCGCTGTCTTCCTTTACCTACATTCTGGTCAACGGGCTGCCCCTGGCCCTCGTGGCACAGAAAATGGTCACATCCTTACAGGGATTCGTATTTGTTGCGCTGCCGTTGTTCCTTTTGACTGGCGACGTGATGAATACTGGCGGACTCACGCAAAAGCTCGTCAATATTTCGCGCGCGTGCTTCGGAAGGTTTAAAGGCGCGTTGGCATATATCAATGTGTTTGTCAGTCTATTGTTTGGCGGCGTTCAGGGTCTTGCAACGGCAGACACGGTTGCCATTGGAAGCATGCTAATCCCTGCTATGGAAAAAGAGGGTTACAAAAAGGAATTTGCAACAGCGATAACCTGTGCATCCTCGCCTCTGGGAGCGATCATCCCTCCGAGCGTGATAATGATTATCTATGGTTCGGTGTGCGAAGTGTCCATCGGCAACATGTTCCTGGGGGGAATTGTGCCCGGCATTGTGTTGGGCGGCGCGCAGATGCTTTACGTCTATTATCTTGCTCACAGCAAAAAGCATGCAGACTATATTCCCCGCGGTCAGATCTACAGCAAAAAGCAAAGAATACAGTGGCTGAAAGAAGGCTTGCCTACCATGGTGCTGCCCCTGCTGATTGTAGGCGGCATTTGTGGCGGCGTTGTTACGGCTACGGAATCCGCTGTCGTTGCGCTGCTTTATGCGATCTTTCTGACAATTGCCACGCATGAACTGCGCTGGAAAGATATTCCCAAAATTCTCTGGAACGGCACACGGACGATTGGCTCGGTTATGATCATCCTTGCAACATCTTCTGTGTTTGGCTACATTCTGACGTTGGAGAAAATCCCTCAGCTTGTGGTTCATGCTCTCTTGAGTATTTCCGGAAACAAGTACATACTCCTCATAATTATCAATGTATTCCTTCTTCTCGTCGGAACATTTATGGATCCCACTCCTGCGGCTATCATTCTGGGACCCATTATTATGCCGGTTCTCAAACAGTTTGGTATGGATCCCATCCAAATCGGCGTTATGATGTGCATGAATCTGATCATGGGACAGATTACGCCGCCGGTTGGCTCCTGCTTGTATTTGGCGTCGGGGATCAGCAATCTTTCGGTTGCGCGTATAGGAAAGGCATTGCTGCCGTTCTATGCAATCGCTTTCGCTGTTATTTTACTTGTATCGTTTGTTCCTGCATTTGTCATGACATTGCCGAACCTCTTCGGCGTTTAAGGAGAAAAATGGAAACAGCATTTTATTCTGAAATAAAATGCCAGCCGGCGGCACTTCGTGCCACGCTTGCGGCATATGAGAAAAACGATTTCGCGCTTATCAAAGAAGCGATTGCCCTTATTTCTCGGGCGCCTGCCCTTGTTATGAGCGGAATGGGCACATCGTATAATGTGTGTCTATGTGCGTTGAAGGGACTTGCTGGTATCCAACGGGTAAATGCGGTGCAAAGTTATCAGCTCTTGCAGAACGACTGTGCTGAGATTCGCGATGGCGATTTGCTTCTCCTCATATCGCAGTCCGGCGAGAGCGCCGAAATCGTAGAGCTGTGCAGCCGCCGCAGGGGAAAAAACCGGATCATATGTATTACAAATGATGTGCATTCAAGCCTCGCAAAAGCGGCGTCCCTTGTTTTGCCGCTGTACTGCATCGAAGAAAAGTCTATTACAAACTGCACATTTACAGCAAGTCTCGCGGTTTTGCAACTGCTGTGCGCTTGTGCACAGGGAAGATCCTTACACGCTCTTGCATCCGAGCTTTTGAAAGCATCTGACGAGGCAGAATACTTTCTTTCTTCCGAGTCGGAAATATTTGCCTTGGCAGACAGCTTTGCCGGGATAGATCGTGTTCACTTTATCGGACGGAGCGGACTTGAAATGAGTCTCGCGGAGCAGGCGGCTCTGACGTTTAAAGAAGGAGCAAATATAAACGCTGCCTGCTTTAGTGCAGGTTCTTTCCGCCACGGACCGATGGAACTGTGCGGAGAAAAACACACCGCAATACTCTTTGTCTCAGACAATGAAAGTGCCGATGCGTTAGGGCGGCTTGCGCGGCTGATGCGTGCAAATGGAAGTAATGTGATTTTTATATCCAATAAACCGTTTGATGGGCGCGGCTTGCGTATCCAAGCGGGAAGCCCGGAAGCGTTTGCGGCGGTAGCAGCAATAATTGTTGAAATGCTTATTGTTCGGTCGGCTCAGCAGCGCGGAAAAGAAGCTGGCGTTTTCACAATTGCAAAAAAAATCTGTAAAGAAATTTGATTTGGAGGAAATTATTATGGGCAAGTTCAAGGGTATCATGATTCCGATTACCACACCGTACGACACCAACGGCGAAATACTGTGGGAGGAATTTGAAAACCATATCGAGATCGTTCTTTCTGCTGGCGCACATAGTATTCTTGTCCCCAGTGGAACGGGGGAGTTCGCAAACCTTCCTATGGATACCAGAGTCGAATTGACGGCTCGTGCGGCAAAGGTTATTAATGGGCGAGTACCCCTTGTTGCAATGATCAGCGATTGCTCTACGGCGAACGTGTTGGAGCTTGCAAGACGTTCCAAAGAAGCTGGTGCTACGGAAGCCATGCTTACTCCACCGTATTTCTCTCACTTGAATCAAAGAGCGATCAAGGCGTTTTTCACTGAAGTCGCGGATAAGATCGATATACCTCTGTGGATTTATCATCAGCCTGGCGAGACCAAACTAACGGTCGCGCTGGAGGATTTGGTTGAACTGGCAAAGCATCCGAACATAATCGGCGTAAAAATCGCTCCGGCGGAAGATTTTCTGTACTTTACACAAGCCGTACGGCTGCTGAAGGATAACGACAGCTTTAGCCTGCTTAATGGCGAGGACTTTGATTTGATGGCTTCAATGCTCATTGGCGGCGATGGGGGAGTCTCTTCTCTGGGGAATATTATTCCCAATGAGGTTATCAACCTTTTCAACGCGGCTCAGCAGGGGGATTGGGTTACGGCTCGCGCTATGCACGAAGTTCTCATGGATGCGTTTGATGCCGTTGTCGATGTTTCAACCGGAAACTACCAGAGCGCAGTGAAAACCGTTCTTATGGCGCAGGGCATTTATTCCACAAATGTTATCAGCAGCCCGTTTCTTACAATCCTTCCGGAAGAGCAGGAGACCGTCCTTGCGAAAGCAAGAGCGGCCGGTATAATTAAGTGATGCCCCAAAAGGTCCTGGTAGGGTTTGACAGTAGTGTGGATCGCACCGTCAAACCCATACGGATAGCTGGGACGCCAAACCAGTACTTTGCTACCATCGAAGACTATGGAAAGCATATTACTTCAAAGGCAGGTCTCAGCTGTTCCCTCCAGAACGAGGTAATTAAAAGCCAGGCCGGGGGGAATAGTGTGTTTGTTGCGCAAAGCTTGAATGCGCAGGGATATGATGTGTATCTTGTAGGGCTTTTTGGCGAGAAAGCCATCGCACCGGAATTTGTGCCGCTGGCAGACAGAGGTATCGAAATATGCTCCTATGGCGATAGCCAGTTCTGTGAGTGCTATGAATTTGATGATGGGAAAATTATGATTTCCCCTCAGATTTATGATTTAACGGAGCCTTTTGGAAAAGTGACGGCGGCGATGAAAGACCGTGTGGATCTTTTGCGTGAGGCCGATCTTGTGGCGCTGTTGAACTGGGGCGAAGTCCCTTGGATGCAAAAGCTCTGGGAAAGCATATCTTCCTATATGAATGTGGGAGGGAAAGAGGATCAAAAAATGGCTTTTTTTGATCCAGCGGATGTTTCTTGCCGTTCGGCAGACGAAATACAGCAGATGCTTGGCTGCATACACAAAGCATCTTTGGCTCGCCATTGCGTGCTGAGCGTCAATGAAAATGAAGCCTTCTGCATAGCCCGAACCGTTTATAAAGAAGAACTCCGGCTGGAGGCCATTCTGGAAAGACTGGTGCAGGACGGGTATGCCGATGAAGTGGTCATTCATACGCGCTATAAGGCACTTGCTTTTGACGGTATTGACTATGCTGAGGAAATGACAGATTACGTAGACAAACCGCTTTTTTCAACAGGCGCAGGGGATAATTTTAATGGCGGCTACTGTGGAGCGCTGTTAAAAAAAACAGCCCTCGCAAAGCGTTTGCAAGCGGCCAACTATGCATCCCATCATTTCCTTACAACCGGACACCAAGCGGGAGCAGAAAATTTTGATTGAATAAAAGAATAGGGACTGAGGGCTCTTGGAGCACCCAATAATCAGCATTATCCCGCAGTGAAAACACTGCGGGATAATGTTTTTGAGGAGATGATACTTTGAGAAATGTTTTTCTGAGCCTGCGCAGAACATGTACCAACCTTTTTTAATATGTTATATATGCGCCTTGAGAAAATCCGCCATGGCGGCGCTGCGGCCGTTTCCGGGAGCATCGCGGCGAAAGCGTGGGCGAGCTTTTCCGGCTCGTCCATGTCGAGAAGCTCGGCCTCCAGACCGTTTTTCTTCAATGTCGCGGCAAAGTCGCGGCTGTAATGGCGGAGGAAGTCACCGCGCGCCGTCACGAGGAAGCAGGGCGGGAGAGCGGCGATCAGCGACGGATTTTCGGGGTCGATGTATTCCCGGAACGGCGCATGCCGCCAACCGCGGCCATAGACTATGTTCGGGAGGAAAATGCCGATGTTGTCAAAGCGGGTCGTATAAAACATGCCGGAGATGAGTCCCAGCGCCGCGATGTCCGGGGAAAGCTGCGGCACGCCGGCGGCACGCGCCATGGCGGCGTTTTTGCGCATCGCCGCGAGATACACGCAGAGATACGCGCCCGCGCTGTCGCCGCAGAGAAAGAGCCTGGAAGCGTCCCCGCCAAAGTCCGGGGCGAGCGCGGCGGCGCGCTCAATGCCCGCAGTCAGAGCGCGGAACACCGTGAAGATATCCACATCCGGCACGAGCGGGTATTCAAGACAGAATACGACAAATCCGCGGCGGCACATGTCCGCACAGAAGAGACGGTTTACCTCCTTCTTCCCGAGCAGAAACCCGCCGCCGTGGATGTTCACGAGCACCGGCAGGGCTTCCTTTGCCTCGCGCGGGCGGAATATGTCCATCCGGTGACAGGGCCGGCCATCGCCCATGTAGTCCGCGTCCGCCGTGAGGAGCACGTCCTCCGGGAACGGATTTGCCGCGTCGTGCCGCGCGAGAAAGCTCTCGAGCTGCTGCTCCTGCTTCGCCGTCTGGGAGCGGATCATTTTTTCCAGCATATCTGCCGCCGCCTTTCGTGGGATTTCCATGACGTGATTATAACAGAAACCCGCCGCACACACAAGCGCACGGCGGGCAGGATTGCTTATTCAGGCAGTTTGATACCGAGCTCGGCGGCGACCTCCTGCAGGGTGTCGAGCGCCGTTACGATCTGCTCTGGCTTGTGCTCGGAGATGACGCAGAAGCGCAGCCGCGCCTTGCCGCGCGGCACGGCGGGATAGACCGCCGAGGGCGCGAACACGCCGCGCTCCAAAAGCGCCATCGAGAGCGCGAAGGCGTCCTCGTCTCGCCCGACGAGGATCGGCAATATCGCCGTTTCGCCCGCAAGACAGGTGTTGAAATGACGCTTTTTCGCCTCCTCGCGGAAGCAGCGGATGTTCCGGTGCAGGTTTTCCATGATGGAGGGATCGTCCTGCAAGAGGCGGATGGCTTCGAGCGTCGCCGCGGCGAGCGGGGGCGAAATGCCCACGGAGAACACGAACCCCGGCAGGTTGTAGCGCAGATACTCGATGAGCGCGCGGCTGCCCGCAAGGTATCCGCCGCAGGTGCCGAGACCCTTGGAGAGCGTGCCCATTTTAATGTCGATATCGTCCCCGGCAAGACCAAAGTATTCGTCCACGCCGCCGCCGGTCCTGCCGAGCACGCACGCCGAGTGCGCCTCGTCGATCATCAGGAAGCAGCCGTACTCCTTCTTGATGCGCACGAGCTCCGGCACGGGGGCAATGTCGCCGTCCATGCTGTACACGCCCTCGGCGACGATGAGCACCTTGGCGTACTTATCACGGCAGGAGCGGAGAATGGTCTCGAGCGCGGCGGTGTCGTTGTGCGGGAAGGGGCGGCTCTCGGCGTCCGAGAGGCGCGTGCCCTCGTGGATGGAATTGTGCGCGAGCGCGTCATAGATGATGAGATCGCCCTTGCCGCAGAAGTTGCCGACGATCGTCACATTCGTGGAATGTCCGCCGACGAGAACAACGGCGTCCTCGGTATGCTTCCACGCGGCGATGGCATTTTCCAGCTTTTTGTGGATGGGCTTCTCGCCGCCAAGCAGACGGCTGGCCGAGGCGCTGCACCCGTAGTGCGCGGCGGCCTCCTGCGCTGCCTTGACCGTTTCCGGGCGGCCGGACATACCGGCGTAATTGTAGGAGCTGAAGTTCAAGATCTCGCGCCCGTCGTGGAGCGAGGTATCGCGCAGCGGCGAATCGTTGCAGAGAAAGTACGGGTTGCCGGTCTCGTCCGCCGTGTGCAGACGCTGCTGAAAGGCGGCGTATTCCGGCGTATCCTCAAAGCGCGTGATCGGCGTTACGGTCTTTTTCTCCTCCGGCGCGGCTTCCGGCGCGCCGCCCTGCTCGAGACGGAGCAGCAGGAGAGCGGCGTCCTCCACGCAGCGGCAGAGAGCGTATTCCTCCTCCGGCACGCGCTGCCCGCAGAGTTCTTCGAGATGCACCGCGACATCGAGACTGTCCAGACTGTCGCCGCCGAGCTCGTCGAAGAAGTCGGCGGTGTCGGAGATGGTGTCGGTGCGGATCATCAGCGTCTGCGCGAACGTTTCGCGCACAAGCTCGCGCAGCGCACAAAGACGTTTGGCTTCCTGTTCGTTCATGGGAAAACTCCTTTCGGGGTGGTTTTATTCGGCGTACATTTTGCCGAGAATGGCGTTGGCCGCCGTCGAGGGCAGCAGCCGCATGAGAAAAATGACGAGCCGATAGACAAACCCGACGGTGCAGAACACCTTCCGGCTCTTTGAGAGCGCCGCGCGCCCCAGCGCCGCGCCGACGACCGAGGCGGCTACACCGCCGCGCTCCTCCTTCTCCATTTTTGCAACGCTGCGCGAGATGCGCCCGCCGTAGGCGTCGTCCCCGGCAAAGCTGCGCGCGCGGGCGTCGGTGAAGCCGGTGCGGGTGTCGCCGGGCATCACGGCGCTGATGCGGATGCCGTAGGGCCGCACTTCGTTGCCGACGGACATCGTAAACGAGTTTATTGCGGCCTTGGAAACGGAATAATAGGTCTGGAAGGGAATGGGCGTCACGGCGGCAACGGAGCTTGTGTTCACGATCCTTCCGCCGCGCTGCGCGCGCATCACGGGCAGCACCGCACGCGTCACGCGCACCATGCCCCAGAAATTGACCTCGAGCTGGCGCTTGGCCTCCTCCACCGACGTGAACTCCGCTGCGCCGGAAATGCCGAAACCGGCGTTATTGAGCAGTATATCGATGCGCCCCTCGGCGTCGAGCACCGACTGAACCGCCGCGGCGACGGACGCTTCGTCCGTCA
>OGRD01001201.1_pt1 | contig 10747 bp, 7 predicted proteins | sample 1553441 | NCBI WGS metagenome assembly OGRD01 (sample SAMEA2580106, study PRJEB22360) | human gut metagenome | biome: human gut; feature: human-associated habitat; material: faeces | place: Denmark | collected 2008/2010
GGCGCCGAATTGCGCATGAATGCGGCAACGCAAATTTTCATCGAGAAAACAGCAAGATTTCTGTGGAAAATTCAAGAAATAGAGGCAACTACCGTCGGGTTTTAGCCCTTTCATGAGAGGATTGAGCGTCGGCGGCATGGAACCGTCGTGGGCAAACGCCTTTTGAGCTTCGGAGACGTTGGCTTTTTCGGCGTCTGAGAGCGGGCCGACGAGCTGTGCCATGCACGAGCATCCGCACATATCAGGACAGGACCGTCGAGCCGCAGAAGATCGAACTGCTGCTGCGCGCCGCCATGTCGGCCCCTTCGGGAAAGGATCAGCGGCCGTGGGAGTTCGTCGTCGTGAACGAACGGCCGATTCTCGATTCGCTGGCCGCAGCGCTGCCTTATGCCAAGATGTTGGCTCAGGCGCCGTGCGCCGTGATCGTGTGCGGAAGTCCGGCCCGTTCCTCTTATTGGTATCTGGACTGCTCGGCTGCGGCCGAGAATATCCTGCTGGCCGCCCATTCGCTCGGGCTGGGCGGCGTATGGACGGCGGCCTATCCCTATGCCGAACGGATGGAGGCCGTCCGTTCGAATCTCGCCCTGCCGGAGGGAATCCTGCCCCTGTGCGTCATTCCGATCGGTTATCCGGCTGCCGTCGGAGAACCGAAGCGGAAGTTCGACGCCGGACGGATTCATTACAACGGGTGGTAGGGCTTCCTGTTGCCGCGACCGTCGCCGGAATCCGGTGCAGAACCTCCTGCGTCGAGCCGAACGAGCACGGTGCGTTTTCTTGCAGAATAGAATATTAATTCGTACTTTTGCCCTGCCTTTCGGACGAAAGGCGGCTGCTCGGATGGTGGAATCGGTAGACACGCCGGACTTAAAATCCTGTGGCCAGTAATGGCCGTGCCGGTTCGATCCCGGCTCCGGGTACAGGAAAAACTGCCTAATTCATTGATTTCAATGAATTAGGCAGTTTGTAATAGAGGGATTTTCCCCATATATTCCCCACGCGTGAGGGTGATTTCTCGTTTATGAATACTGATTATTTTCGGAAGCCATACATTTTCATACACTTCCGCATTTTACGATGATTTCAGAGCAATAGTCTTGTTTATCGTAAAACTTCCACGCGTCGGGCCTTGAGCGAATAGGCTTCGCCGCCAGAGAGAGACGAATCAATGCCCATCCCCTTAACCGTCTTGATACGTTCGGGAGCGATTCCCTTGTCGATCAGGTAGTCGCGCAGGGCTTCAGCGCGCTGCTGGGTCAGTCGCTTGTTGATCTGCTCCGTACCGCTGTGGTCGGCATATCCATAGATGCGTACCGGGGTGTCGGGAACTTCGTTCAGCAGGCGGACCATGGCGTCGAGTTCTTCGGCGTAGGTCTTCGTGTCGATTTCGGCGCTGCCGCGAACGAAATGGATAGTCGGCATATAGTACCATACGGCCTTTTCCACCGGCGTTTCTACGGTGCGTTCCTGCATCACCACGTGTGGCTCCATCTTCACCACGACCGTGTCAATGATGCGTCCGCGGTCTTTCGGGGGAGCGGCATAGCGAGGTGCGTACATCAGGTGATCCTTCTTCTTGTGGCGTGCACCGATCTTCCACACTACACCTACCGAGAAATGCATCATGAAATTTTGATTGTCGCGAGGACGATAGGTGGCGATGCCGTCAAATACGTTCTGGTGTATCCAGTTGATGCCGTAACGGGCTTGCAGGTCAATGGCACGACCTGTTTTCCAACGCAGCATGGCTTCACCTCCAAGGCTGACTGTCAGCGGATTGAAGTGCTCCACGGCGAAATGGTGGCCTCCGTTCCGGGTGAATATGTCGGGGTAGAATTTCTGGAAGTAGATTCCCGGGCTTACGGATACAGTCCATCGGCGTTTTCCAACGGGTACGGGCCGAATCAGGTTGTTGAGATTGATGTCGGCATGGAGCGTGAAGTTGATGCTCCGCACTTTGCTGTAAAGGTCCTTGTATTGCATGCTTCCGGACAGCGGTGACGGGCGGTAATCTCCCCAGCCGTAGGGATCGAGCCAATAATCCTGTTCGAAATCCTTGGCTCCGGTTTTGCCCTGAGCATAGCCTAAATTGGCGCGCAGGCCGATTACCGGCGTGAACTGGTAGCCTCCTTGCAGATCGGCCATGATACCCCAGTAGAGTTTGTCATAGGAGTTGCTCTGGAAATCTCCTGCGAAGAACGGCAGTCCGATGTTTGCACCGAAACTCCATCTTGCATATTGGTTGTAGTGTTCCCACCGTGTCGGTTGCTGTTCCGTGCTCTTTCTGGTCGGGAGCTCCTCGGCCCGGATATTTCCGCCCCAGAACGTCACGGTGCACAACATGGCAGATAGGAACATCCGTGCGATCAGTTTACTCATTGTTCCTTGTTTTTAACGTTAGAAAAAGTGCGGGGAGTTGTGGGTATCTCTCCCCGCACATCATCGTTTTTTGTTAGTTGTTGACGATTACGACGTCGGCGAAGTCGGTCATGGCCGAATTACCCTTGGCGTCCGAAATCTTCACTGCCAGCTGTACTTTGATCGGCGTAGGAATAGTTGCGGTATTGAAACTGCTCCAAAGGGTTGCGAGGTCGGTATATCCCATTGCAATTTTCAGCACATTATTCTCTGTACCGGCGGTAACGGTTGCTGTTCCGAAGGGAGAAGTCACAATGGCGCGGGTATTCACCGAATTGGCGATCACCTCAACCGTATAGCCCTTGGAGGCGTCGAGGATGTCGGCGATGATGTTTGCGTTGGCGCTGGTCACGTAGAGTTGCTCTTCCAGTGCGGCGGAGTCGTATTCCGTGCCACCGACATTCTTGGTTGCCTGGAGCGTCAGCTTGCCGTCACTGTAGGCGGGAACCCACCGAACGGCCTGGATGCGGTTCTTGATGGCTTCGATGTCGGCCTCCACGGTATCCATGCGGTCTTCGAGTGCCGTGATTTTGCTGTCCATGGCGGGAAGGGTCGTGTTGTTGATCGTGTCGATCAATGCTTGCAGAGCCTGGTCGGCAGCCTTATAATCCGATTCGAGTTGTGCGATGGCGTTATCCATAGCAGTCTGGGTTACCTTGTCGGATACTGCATCGGCGATCGCCTGCGTCAATTCGGTCTTCATCGCTTGCATGTCGGCCTTGATCGTGTTGATTTCGACTTTCAGCGTTTCGATTTCCGCCTTATTGGCCGTGATACCGTCCTTATTGGCGTCGATCAGCACTTTCAGGGCAGCCTCTTTGGCGGCAAGATCTATGGTGAGCTGGTTTACGCGTGTGGTTAGGGCGTCCAGCGCGGTCTGCGAGGCGAGGCCTGCGATCTGAGCCGTCAGGTTGGCTACGGCGGTTTCGAGAGTGCCTACCTTGCCGTCCAGCGTAGCGAGTTCGCCGGTCAGCGTGTTGACATCGGCGATTACTGCGGTGAGTTGCGTCGCCATTGCGGCGAGTTTGCCGTCCACCGTCGTTTTATAGTCGTTCCAAGCCGTGGTCATTTCGCTCTTGAAGTCGTCGATGCGTGCGTTGAGTGCATTCTGTGTGTTGGTGATGAGTGCCGTGAGCGAGGTTTCCTGCGTTCCGAGTGCCGTCGTCAGGTCATCGATGCGCTGGCCGAGTGCTACGTCGGCGGCTTCGAATTCCGCTTTGAGGTTGTTACAAAGCGTTTCGAGTGCCGTGATCTTGCCTTCAGCCGTGTTGATGCGGGTCTTCAAAGCTTCCACATCGGCTGCGGTCGCCGTTTGGCTGTTTTTCAGATCCTCCAGTTTCCCTTCGGCCAAAGTTTTCCACGCCTTCAAATCAATGATGGCCTGTTCTGCCGAGGTCAGACGACCATCGAGTGCCGTGATTTTCAATTCGGCATCGTCGATGCGTGCGTTGATAGCCGTAATCTTGTTGTTCACCTCCTGGAAATCGAGCTGAACCGCAGCTTTGAATGTGGTTAGATCGGTTTGCAGGGCCGAGATGTTGTTTTTGGCGGTTTCGAGTGCGGTTTCGAGTGCCGTCAGGCGGGCCTTGGCAGCATCGAATTCGGCCTTCATCTCCTGTTTGATCAGATTATCGGCATTTTTGTAAGCGATCTCCATCTGTTCGATGGTGTTGTTTACCAGCACCTGGTATGCATCGATGGTGGCGCGAAGTTCCTTTTCGTTGTTTTCGATCATTTCGCGGTGAATGCGCAGATCATCGTCGTAATCTTTCGTGCACGAGGTGAATCCCATCATACCGCAGAGTGCGATGACGATGGCATAGGAAAGTTTTCTTTTCATGATTGAATCTGTTTTAATGGGTTTGTAGTGTTTTTATTTTTTTCGTTTGTTGATTGTCGGACGACTGGAGGAGAACAAACTGCGAAGTCGTTGCCAGCATGTCGGTCGGGGTACCTTGTTTGTCGAGATGTGCAAGGGACGTCCCTCTTCCTGTTCGCGGCGTTCAACTTCCTGATAGAAATCAGCCAACATTCGTTGCACTTCCTCACTGGTCATTTTTTTCGGTTTAGGAGGGTCTGTGTTCATGGGGCCTCGGTTTTAGAAATAATCTGGGATTATCCCCTTTTTCCGGAGGCAAGCGAAATTTTGCGAAATTCTTTCAGGATTTTCTCCAGTTCAAGACTCGCCTTGCGGGCGCGCCTGCCGGCGGCTTTGTTTCCGGTGTCGTTTTGTCGTTGTCCGTCAGCGAGCAGAGCCTCGCTCCGCTCCCGGATGTTTTGCAGCATCATTTTCATAGGCATTGTGGTTTAGCGGTTGTGTGTATTCACGAAGTCGTATTTTGGCAATTTACTCGGTGGCAAGTGTTACGTTTCCTTTATAATAGAAGACCAAAGAACGTTTTTCGGGGTCGGTGAGTTTACAGCGGATCTCAAATTGAGTGTGGTCCTTATTCAGACTTTTGATATACAGGATGTCGCCTGCCACTCCAAAATCGGGGTCATCGCCTCCCCAACCTTCCAATATTGTGATTCCGTTTGTTTGGGCTTCAATATACCAATACCATCCCTTATAATCCTGAACTGCCAGTAGAGGATCTACCTTCGTAAGGTCCAGACTCACCCCGTCGTGTTGCATGGAACATTGCAGACACAACTCCATCGTGTTGTCTTCTGCCGGAAGTATATGAATGTCGTAATTACCTTTGTTCAGTTCATCTTTAGCGACAGAGACAGTAAAATTGGAGTAGTTCTTCCCGGAAAGTACGAAACGGTTGGTCTCCGGTTCGGGATTGTCGTTGTCTTTCTCGCATGAAGCCAGTGTGCACAAGGCTCCACAAAGAAGTAATAAAGAAAAAAGTTTTTTCATAGGAATTTGAGTTTGGGTTATATAAAATGTGTACCTTTTTTAGTTTCTATTGTTTTTCGTCTTGTTTGCAAAGTTCGCAGAATAGGGCCGTCGGTGTTAATAATCTTGATGTTGATTTTTATACTGGGGGCGCGATTTACTTGGTTGTGATTTGAATTTCCTGCGCACGATTATTTCTAAATTTCTATAAATTAGTGATATGCGTGATTTGTCGGGTGCAAAAAGCATAGGAGGAGTACGAATATGAAAAAGCCGCTCCCCGGGAACGGGAAGCGGCCTGAATTCATCGGTCAAAGGGTTATTTTCGGTTCCGTTTGCGGTATTCCATAGGGGTCATCCCGAAATGTTGCTTGAAAATCCGGTTGAAATAGCTCTGATATTCAAAACCGCAACGGATAACAATATCGCCGATGGCGTTGTCGGATGAGACGAGCAGATTGCGGGCGAATTGCAGCCGTGCCTGCCGGATATAGGTTGCCGTATCCATGTCCGTGATGCTCTTGACCTTGCGGTTGAGTTGCGAACGGCTCATGCAGATTTTATTTGCAATGGTCTCGGAGTTGAACGTCGGGTCGGCCATCTCTGAGTAGATGATTTGGTGCAGACGTGTCATGAACTCCCGATTCGCTTCGGGTAGCTCTTGAGGGGGCATGTTTCCTACTTGCATCTGCCGTGCATATTTTTCACGCAGGATGCGTCGCTGTTCCAGCAGTTTCCGGATCTGTAACTGAAGTTCTTCTGTATTGAACGGTTTGACCAAATAGGCGTCGGCGCCCGTCGCCAGACCGGCGAGACGATCCGGCTCATCGCTTCGGGCCGAAATAATGATGATGGGGATATGGTTGAGAGTTTCTGAATTTCGGATGGCACGGCATAGTTCATAGCCATCCATCTCGGGCATCATGACGTCGGTGAGGATGAGGTCCGGCATGTAGGCTTCGGCTTTCGCCAGCGCTTCACGGCCGTTACGAGCCAGAAGCAGGTGGTAATCGCTCCTGAGTTCGCTGCTGATGTAGCTGGCAACATCGGAATTGTCCTCCGCGATCAGAATCGTATTCTTCTGTTTATTGTCGGAGTTTGTCACAGAATTGTTTTCCGGTATTTCATCGACGATGGAACCCGATTTTTCAGGGGAATTGTTTCCCGGGATCCATTCGCTTAGAAATCCTTTGCCATGATGCAATGGCAACCGCACGATGAATGACGAGCCTTGTCCCTCGATACTGAATACTTCGATTGTACCTCCCATCGCCTCGGTCATCTGGCGCACCATCGACAGCCCGATGCCCGTGCCGAGATATGCTTCGGGATTGTTCCCTTGGTAAAAAGGTTCGAAAATGTATGGCAGGTCTTCCTGGCTAATTCCCATGCCTGAGTCTGCAATGGTGATGGCGGCCTGTCCTTTGTTTGCTGTGACGGTTATGAGAATTTTGCCGCCTTGAGACGTGAACTTCACCGCATTGATCAGCAGGTTGCGTAGAATTTTCTGCATGTAATCCGGGATGAAATCCATTTTAAGCGAGGACAGAGTCGGTGCAAACTCGATCTCGATGAGTTTCTGTTCTGAACAAATGCGGATATTCTCCAGTATCAGATGCAACAGAGCTATGATATCACCCGTATGCCACTCCGGGGTAGTTATGGCGGAACGTATTTTGGCGATACCCAACAGTTGGTTGATCAGTTCCAGCAAGGTGTTGCTTTGCCTGATGATGACCTGCATATCCTTGTTGCAGGCCTTGTCGCTGCTTGCTGCCATCTGACGTTCGGCCAGGCCGAGGATGACAGTTAACGGTGTGCGGAATTCGTGCGTGATGTTCGTGAAAAAATTTTGCTGCATGGCGGCCATACGCCGTGTGGTCTGTTGTGAACGGATCTTCATGCGCAGGGCGTAGACCAGAACTCCGAGTATCATGAACGTCAGCAATATGACAATACCCGATGTAATGGTTACTTGTCGTCTGCTGCGTATTTGTCGTTCGTTCTGTTCATTCAATTCGGCGATTTCGCGTGCTTTCTTATCGCGCTCGTAACGTATTTGGGTTTCATAAACCATGCTTTCGTTTTGGTCTGTCAGTAGACTGTCGCGGTATTGATGGCTGAGTTTGAGTTCATGCAGTGCATTGCGGCATATCCCTAATCGTTCGTAATATTCTGAGCGAAGCAGATGGAGTTCTTCCAAATGGCCGAATGAGTGTATTTCACGTGCTGTGATCAATGCTTCGTCGAGAATTTTTTTTGCCTTAGGAAGATTCCCGCGTCGAAAATGGAGGCTGGCCAGGGCTGTACACGATTTGAGCCAATTCCATTTGTCGGGAATTGCTTTCAGCAGCCGGTAAGAGATGTTGTATTCGCCGAATGCCAGTTCATAGTCGCCACGGCACTCGTGAATCTGACCGAAATGAGTGTGGCATAATGCGATGCCGAGTTTAGATCGTGCCCGTTCATTGTGCTCGAGAGAGCGTGTGAAGCACAGGTAGGCAGAGTCGTATTGTTGACGGTATTTATAGATGCTACCTAAATTGGCCCAGTTGATCGCCTGCCCTAATTCATTACCCATTTCGGTTTCGATCTTCAGTGCCCGACGGAAATAATGTTCGGCTTCATTGCGGTTGTCGAGTGTTTTGTAAATGTTGCCGATACCATTCAATGCATAGACATAATTCTTGCGGTTTTGACGCGTTTCGTTGCCGGTATATTTTCCGGCTATATGTAAAGCCTGATGATGGGAATTTGCTGCTTCGGAGAGCATTCCCATTCGTCGCAGATCTGTACCGATATTGTTGTAGGCATCAGCAATCTCGAGCGTGTCGGCCAGTTCTATTGCCAATCTTAAGCCTCGGTTATGAATGGCTAATGCTTCGGAGAAACGTGATTTTTCGCGGTAGCGTTTCCCCAGTTCCCGGCATACGAAAATAAGTCCGATATGGTTTTGTTCGCGGGAAAACTTTTCCAGCCATATTTCCATTGAATCAAGGTTGCGATTGGCGCGCACGAGGCTGTCTATGCATGCGCGTTCTGCGAAAGATTGTGCCGGGGAGGAATGATTGGTACAGGAAACTTGAATTATGCCAAGAAACAGTAGAACGAATATCGTTTCACGTGAAACTCGGGGTAAGGAAAACATAATAGAAAGATTTATTTTTCACATATGCAAATATAACGATTCCCCCCCCCCTGACAAAAAATGTAATTTGAAAATCGACTACGTCTACGAGAAATTACGTATTTGCGGATGTCTTTGAACTTTGATTTGTGTCGATTAACCCGACTTGCATGGCATAACGCATTAGTTCGACCGTATTGTTAATACCCGTTTTACGGAAGATATTGGTTTTGTGTGTGTCGATCGTACGCGGGGATATGCCGAGCCGGTCTGCGATTTCTTTTGTTTGCAAACCTTCGCAACATAAGCGAATGATTGTTCGTTCGCGCGAGGTGAAATGTATTAGTGGTACAGTTATCTCTTTTGCGATAGTTTCGATTCCGTTATGGATTGCGCTGTTGGAGTGCAGCGGCAATAATGCAAGCAGTCGCTCTTTTAACTTGAGAGTTTGTTGGAGCATGGCATTGTGGCGTTGGCGGAGGACCAATAATCGCCCGATGACGGTTAATGCTATAATACAGAGAATAATGATTATGATTAGGACGATTAGCATGTTTTTTCTGTGCTGGATTTCATTTTGCTGTATGGCGATGCGGTGCTCCTTTTCTGCCAATTCGTATTTTGCCTGGAAATTGCTGAGTTGCCGGGCTGTCTGTTCGGAAAAGATTGTATCGGCCAGTGTCGTATAGAGCTCCAGATGCCGCAATGCCGCAGAGCGGTCGGTTGTGCGCAAAGCGCGCCATAGGCCGTACTGCGCTTTACTTTCGATGAAGCGGTTGCCGTTTTGCGCACAGAGACGAACGCTGCGGTGGAAATAATCTGCGGCTTCGGCATTGCGGCCTTTGTGCAGAGCGATGTTCCCGAGCTGGTTGCAACAGACCGCTTGAGAGTGGATATTCCCATTTCGTTCGAATACGGACACTGCTTCTTGTAGAAGTTCCTGAGCTTCATCGTCGCGTTGTAGTGCTGATAAAACGGCGGCCAGTTGTGACTGACGAATTGCCGTCTTTATTTGGCGCCCTCCTGCACGGTCGAGAGCGAGCGCTTCGGTGGCGTAGGGTAAGGCCTCCTTTGGACGTTGGGATTTCAGAAGAATGTCCGATGCCATGCCCAGACGAATAGCAAGTATTGCCGGCCTGTTGAGCGTTCGTTCTATGGCGATGGCTTCGAGTATATACTTTTCGGCTGTTTTGGGTTGTTCGGTCGCCAGATAGAGGGCTGCCAGGTTATTGAGTGAAGAACTCAGCCGTTCCGCATCGCCTAAACGTTTGTCAATCCAGTAACAAGCCTCCTGCCAAGGCAGGGCCCGCCCGAAATCGCCTCGTCGCTGAAGACTGGCGCTTAATAGGTTTAAGCAATCTGATAAAAGAATATCATCGCCCGATTCACGGCAGAGTGGCAGCGCTCCCCCGGCCCAGATTGTAGCCGCTTTATAGTCCTCGGTGTCGAAAGCGTATTCTGCCATCCAATACGTTATAAGTGCCTCTATTTCCCAATGCCGGTTCCGGGCGGAGAATTGATAAAGTGAGTCGGTCAGGCCGAGGTTGTAAAATTCCTCGAAAAGTTGGTTGGCAGTAGCAGTCCGTTCGGAACCGTTCGTGTGACGGAAAACGGAATAAAGGGAATCGATCGTTTGTGCCGAAAGCGTCGAAACGTACAATAGAAAGTAAATTGTATATAAATATTTCATATTTAATATAAAACAATGACAAATATACAATAAAGATGATTATTGTTTTAATTTAATAGCCTCTTCGAGCAGTTTTTTGGCTTTGCGCTCCTTAACGGTCGCCCGCTCTAATTGCTCGGCCCGCCGCCTTACGGCTTCCTCGTAGCGTTCGACTTGGTTTCGAACGGTATCACGGATAGCTTTGTACCGTTCGTACCGAAATACCGTTTCCAACTCCGTCAGCTCCTTTTCACCAATTTCCCCGCATATCTTCACGTAACGGTATTTCAGGTCATTTTTTGCCAACTGTTGATTACTTACCGAGACCCGGTAAATAAAACCAATAAGGAGGACAATTATTACCGCCATAACGAATATTACCAGCGCGGTTTTCGAGGATTTAATGTCGAGCGTATAGATGTGGCGGTGTTCCTGTACGGGCAGGGTGTCGGGTTTTGCCAATGCTTCGACGGCCTGCCCTACCTGCTCGATCAATGTATGTGTCTGCCTGTTCTCCTTGTCGATCACCTCCAGTCTCCCTGCCAACTGCGCCAGCAGTGTGTTGTATCTGTCGGCAAATTCCCGCTCCTGCTCGGTTTTTACTCCGGGCAAGGCCGTATGCCGTTGCAGATGTTCGAGCAGCTGTGCAACCTGCCCCTGCGAGAGCTCCGCGGCCTCTATCAGCCGCTCG
>OGRD01001204.1_pt1 | contig 10727 bp, 8 predicted proteins | sample 1553441 | NCBI WGS metagenome assembly OGRD01 (sample SAMEA2580106, study PRJEB22360) | human gut metagenome | biome: human gut; feature: human-associated habitat; material: faeces | place: Denmark | collected 2008/2010
CCTGAATATCCCGGTGGGGCTGCGGCATTTATGCGCTATCTCGCACAGAATGTGAAATATCCTACGGTTGCGCAGGAAAATGGTACGCAGGGAATAGTCGTAGTGCAATTTGTGGTAGATGCGGACGGCAGTGTCACTAATGCGCATGTGATAACAAGTGTTGATCCCTATTTGGATGAAGAAGCCCTTCGGGTAATAAAATCAATGCCCCGATGGACACCGGGAAAGCTGAACGGTAAACCCGTCAGAGTGAAATATACAACTCCAATTAAATTTAGATTGCCATAAGAAGATGAAAAGATATTTGATAACAATGTGTTTGGCAGTAGGCATAGCTTTGCCTGCTGCTGCCCAGTTTACTCCTATCAGGATAGGGGAGAATGCCAAAAAAGTAATATTAAACAAGTATGACACCAACTATGCCTTTCATGATGGTCTGCTTGCCGTGAAGAACGACGAGACCGGTTTGTGGGGATTTATAGACGAGCAGGGGAATAAAGTGATTGATTACCAATGGGATTATAAAAGTTTCGGTTATCCTCAATTTGGAGGTGGAGCTTGCCTGGTATGCAAGTCCGGTCGTGACATGTGGGGCCGCACTGAGACTTGGTACGTCATTAATAAGCAAGGGCGGGCTATAAAACTCAATGCGAGGATTATAGATTCTGCTCCTTTCAACAAAGATGGTTATGCCTTGATTGTAAAGACGGTGAATGACAGATACTCCAAGTGTACTTACATTGACAGGCAAGGCCGTGAGGTATTCCCGGCGCTTGTCCAGACGATGTTGACCGTGGGCGCGCAAAGCCCGGAAGAGGTGCGTCCTTTCTCCAATGGCTTGGCGGCCTTCTATGATATGGAGAAAAGGCGTTATGGATTTTTCGATAAGGCTGGCAAAATCATTTGTCCGGCCATCTACCTGAAGGTACAGGACTTCAGCGAAGGCCTGGCTGCTGTGAAAGTGACCGAGAATGGCGGGCGGTGGGGATTTATTGACGTATCGGGCAAGATGGTGATTCCTGCTAAATTCAGTAAAGAGCCCTATCCGTTCCGTGAAGGAAAAGCCTCTGTTGCAAAGAGAGAGGGCGGAGTGGTGATGATTGACAAGACCGGAACGGTGATAAGCCCGGAATTTGAGGATATTCGCAACTTCTATTTGGGATATGCCTATGCACAGTTCAAAGACAGACGATATATGGATATTGTCGACGAGAACTTTAATGTAGTCAGGGCACAGTTGGAAAATAAAATGTTGGATCCGACCAGGCGGAATGGTGAACCTATTGAGTTCATCAATGGCTATTCCACTTGGGCAGGTAGCCCGGGAGCCTCTTTGCCTTTCCTGCTGAGTCCTATAGGGAAAATGCTTCGCTTTAGCTCTGATTGGGGAGAAAGCATAGATGTGAAGCATCGCACGGAGAAAGTCATCCATGTGAAACTGAAGAAATATGATGGATTCATTGATTATGACGGGAACATTGTGTTTTATTTTGCAGAAGACGAGTTTTAGGCATCCACAGTGTGCGGCTGTTTGTGTTGCGTATAGAAAACAAGCAAAGAAGTAATGCTGGCTATACCTACATATTGGTAAAACTACAAACAGTAACACATATTAAGTGTCGTAGTTTGCGTGTTCGGTTTGCGATACATATCTTCGCGGCATATTCAGAAAATATCTGTAAGAGAAGTGAATAGGAGTAGGAAGAAGAGAGCCGTTGTGGCATGGGTGCTGATTTTGTCGCTCATGCCATTCTTCGTGGTGAAAGCTTTTCATCACCATGAGGAAGGTCATTCCACTTCCTGTTCCCATGCCGATCATCCGCGCCATTCGCCGGACGATTGTGCCATTTGTCACTTCTCTCTTTCTCTTTTCACGGAAGCACAGTCGGTTGACTTCCATTATATCTTAATGCCCATCCTTTTTGAGCAAGTAGTTTATCAGGATAAGATTGTCTATGCACTGTCTTATTCACATTATTTGCGCGGTCCTCCCACTGCTTGATTACATAGTTCTTTATTTATGCGGAGGCAGGTTTTGAGAGCTTGTCCCCCTCATTGTTTTATTCTAAAAAGATTGTAATCAATGCGTATAGGAATTATTCCGGGCGTGTTAGGGGTGTTATGTACAACTCTTTCCGCCCATGCGCAAGAATCCGATTCAGTCCGTAATGTAGCTTTGCCTGAAGTAGTGGTGGCGGAAACCTACCAACAACTTCAGAATAAGAAGATTGCACTTACCCTTGAAGTGGCTGACCGGGATTTCTTGCGGAAACATTTTACAGGTAACTTTATGCAGGCGATGGAGAATATTCCGGGCGTGCAAGCTATGGATATCGGCTCGGGTTTTTCTAAACCGATGATCCGGGGAATGGGCTTTAACCGGGTTGCCGTATTGGAGAATGGTATCAAACAAGAAGGTCAGCAGTGGGGAGCAGATCATGGTCTGGAACTCGATGCTTTCAATGTAGATGCCGTGAGTGTGATGAAAGGACCTGCTTCGTTGCTTTATGGCAGCGATGCCATGGGCGGAGTGATTGACATTTCTCCCGTACAGGTTCCGGCAGAGAATATGTTGTTTGGTGATGTAACGCTTCTAGGAAAGTCTGTCAACGAGACTTTCGGCGCTTCGCTGATGTTGGGCATCAAAAAGAATGCCTGGTATACGAAGTTGCGTTATTCCGAACAGCGATTCGGGGATTATCGTATCCCGGTGGATACGATAATCTACCTGACTCAGAAGATGCCGGTCTATGGTCGTCGACTGAAGAATACGGCAGGGTGGGGGGGTAATATTAAATTCTTTACCCCTTATTCTGATAAAGGGTATAAGTCGGTTTATGCCGTGTCCAATGTATTTCAGAAGACAGGTTTCTTTCCCGGTGCACATGGAATTCCCGATGTGTCGCGTCTGGAAGATGACGGTGATAGCCGGAACATAGAGCTTCCCTATAGTAAAGTGAACCATCTGAAAGTGACTACTCATCAGCAATATGTTTGGGAGAAGTTTATCCTGTCGGGTGATATGGGTTATCAGAATAATCATCGTGAAGAATGGAGTGCATTCCATACCCATTACGGCAGTCAGCCTTTGCCACAAACAAATCCGGATAAGGAACTGGGTTTTAATCTGAATACTTTCAGCTTTTCTGCGATAGGGCGGCTTATCGGTTCTTCTTTCTGGGAACATCGGATGGGATGGGATTCTCAGTTTCAGAGAAACACAATTTCAGGCTATTCTTTTCTGCTGCCGGAATATGAGCGTTTCACTACCGGGGTATCCTGGCTTACAACGTATCGTCCGGACAATGTACTTGCTGTTAGTGGAGGTATACGGTATGATTATGGGCGTATACATGTTTTTGCCCACGATGATCCATATCTGGCAACTTATCTGCAAGAGCAGGGCTATAGTGATGAACAGGTGGAATCCTACCGTTGGAATAGCCGTCGTGTAAACAGAAGCTTCGGAGACTATTCTCTGTCTCTGGGAGTGGTATGGACACCTTCTGTACTGCATCAGCTGAAGGTAAACGTTGGGCGGAGTTTCCGTCTGCCGGGTGCGAATGAACTGGCTTCGAATGGGGTACATCATGGTACATTCCGCCACGAACAAGGGGATGCCACACTTTCTTCCGAGCAAGGCTGGCAAATGGATGCTTCTTATCAGTTGAAGTACGGACGATTGTCTCTGTATGTTTCTCCGTTCGTCAACTGGTTCAGCAATTATATCTTTCTGCGCCCTACGGGGGAATGGTCCGTATTACCCCATACAGGACAAATTTATCGATATACACAGACGGAGGCATTGTTTGCAGGAGCGGAGGCAGGTGCAGAGGTTCGTATTTCTTCTGCTTTCAGTTATCGCATATCCGGTGAGTATGTCTATACCTATAATTGTGATGAACATATTCCTTTGAGCTTTTCTCCGCCTGCCACTTTGCATAATACGCTGACTTGGCAGAAGAAACGTTATATGCTGTATGCCGAATGGCAAAACATAGCCCGTCAAAATAGGGTGGACCGTAACGAAGATCGTACTCCGGGTACGAACCTTTTTCATATAGGTGGCTCTCTTGATTTACCTGTTGCCGGAAATAAGGTGGAGATTACTCTGACCGTTCGGAACATATTCAATACGCGTTATTACAATCATCTCAGTTTTTACCGCAAAGTGGAGATCCCTGAACCGGGACGAAACTTTCAATTATTAATTAAAGTACCTTTTAAAAAACGATTCAAATGAAAACAAAATTTTATTTCCCGATGATTCTTTCCCTTTTAGTGATGGTTATGTCGTTGTTTACGGCTTGTAGTGATAGTGATAATCTGCTTAGTGATACTACAAAGCCGGTAATTGATCTTAATTCACCCACCGAAGATCAGGTGCTGGCAATAGGTAGTGAACACGGTGTGCATTTTGAGATGGAGCTATCGGATGATGTTATGCTAAAATCGTATAAGATAGAGATTCATAATAATTTCGATCATCATTCGCACGATACCCGGGTTACGGGGACTACCGTGGATTTCACTTTTAACAGGGCGTATGATGTGTCGGAACAAAGAACGGCGCATATTCATCATCATGATATCGTGATACCCGCTAATGCTACTCCGGGAGATTATCACCTGATGGTTTATTGTACGGATGCTGCCGGAAATGAAGCTCATGTTGCACGCAACATAGTGTTGAGTACAACGGGAGGGGATGACAGACATCATTAAGAAGAGAATGATTAGGGGTTAATTACTTCATAACTCACAGGACCTTTTTGCTAAGCCTTCAGTGTTGCATAGTAGCATGATGAATGAAGGAAGTATCCAAGAGGAATTAATAGATTAAGTGTATGGATTTAATATATTAAGTCTTCGAAGCTTGATATCCGGTTCTCTTTTGTTATTTTTGCACTGAAAATTAGGATAAATATGGAAAATCAGAGACCTTTGATATTAATATCCAATGACGATGGAGTCATTGCGAAAGGTATTAGCGAGTTGATAAAGTTTCTCCGTCCGTTGGGAGAAATCGTAGTAATGGCGCCGGATGCACCGCGTTCGGGCAATGCGAGCGCGCTGACAGTGACCGAACCTATTCATTATCAGTTGGTACGTAAAGATGTAGGACTTACGATTTACAAATGTTCCGGTTCTCCGGTAGACTGTGTGAAGCTTGCCTTCCATACAGTGCTCGACCGCAAACCGGATTTGGTAGTCGGCGGTATCAATCATGGAGATAATTCTGCCGTGAATGTACACTATTCCGGTACGATGGGGGTGGTAATTGAAGGTTGCCTCAAAGGAGTTCCCTCTATTGGTTACTCTCTTTGCTGTCACGATCCGAACCCTGATTTTGAACCTTCGGGCCCTTATATCCGCGAGATTGCCCGTCAGGTTCTGGAAAAAGGACTGCCACCGTTGACTTGTCTCAATGTGAACTTCCCGAATGTAAAAGAGCTGAAAGGTGTCAAAGTATGTGAGCAATCCAAAGGACAATGGACGAATGAATGGGAAAACTTTGCACATCGTGGCGATACTCATTATTATTGGCTGACCGGTGAATTCCAGAATACGGACCCCGATAATGAGAAGAACGACCATTGGGCACTCGATAACGGCTATGTAGCCATCACTCCAACTACGGTGGATGTTACGGCTTACAATCTTATTGAAGAGTTACAATCTTGGTTTTAGAGAAGTTGAGAATTGAGAGTTGAGAATTGAGAGTTAGTTGTACTATGACGCTGCATAGTAACTCTCAATTCTCAACTCTCAACTCTCAACTTCATAAAATTTTAATTTTATGAAGTATTACTTGATTGTCGGTGAAGCTTCCGGTGACCTGCACGCGTCTCACCTGATGGCTGCTTTGAAGGTAGAAGACCCACAGGCGGAATTCCGCTTCTTCGGGGGAGACCTGATGGCTGTGGTTGGCGGAACGATGGTGAAGCATTATAAGGAGTTGGCATATATGGGATTTATCCCTGTGTTGCTGCACCTGCGTACCATCTTTGCCAATATGAAGCGATGCGAGGAAGATATCGTTGCCTGGCAGCCCGATGTGGTGATATTGGTGGATTACCCCGGTTTCAACCTGAGTATAGCCAAGTTCTTGAGGGCGAAGACACATATCCCTGTCTATTACTATATCTCTCCGAAGATATGGGCCTGGAAAGAATACCGCATCAAGAATATCAAGCGGGATGTGGATGAATTGTTTTCTATTCTGCCGTTCGAGGTGGAATTCTTTGAAGACAAACATCACTACCCGATACATTATGTAGGTAATCCTACGGTAGATGAAGTGACCCTCTTCCGTGCAGAGCACCCTGAAACCTTTGATGACTTTGTTCGTGAAAACAACTTGAATTCTAAGCCGATCATTGCTTTGCTGGCAGGTAGCCGGAAGCAGGAAATAAAGGATAATCTGCCCGATATGCTTCGGGCAGCTTCTGCTTTTCCGGAATACCAGTTGGTTTTGGCTGGTGCACCCGGTATTTCTCCCGATTATTATCACGAATATATAGGTGATGCGAAGGTGAATATCCTTTTCAGTCAGACCTACCGCCTGCTACAACAAGCTGAGGCGGCGTTAGTGACTTCGGGGACTGCTACATTGGAGGCTGCTTTATTCCGGGTGCCGCAAGCTGTTTGTTATCATACGCCGATAGGGAAAGTCGTCTCTTTCCTGCGCCGCCATATACTGACGGTGAAGTACATTTCGCTGGTAAATCTGATTGCGAACCGTGAAGTAGTGAAGGAACTGGTAGCTGATACAATGACAGTTGAACAAGCACGTGCCGAACTGGAACGTATTCTATATGATAAAGATTATCGGCAGCGAATGCTTGATGGATATGGATACATGGCGGCACGCTTGGGTGATGCAGGTGCTCCGAAGCGGGCGGCACAAGAGATGGTACGCTTGCTACGAAAGTGATTCTTCTTACATAATGAAACCTCTTTGGCTTCAAAAGACCATAAAATTGTTAAAAGTGATAAAGCCGGTGCAGTAATAGCCCGGCTTTCGTATTTTATAGTCAGAACATGCGATATTTTATGAACTAAACAATTATTACGGTAACAAACAAGAGGACTTTAATTATGAAGAAATTACATTGGTTATTTATGATGATGTGCCTAGCGGTGCTACCTGCCTTGCAATCGTGTGATGATCTCGACGGCGGATACTCAATCGGGGACTTTTCTTATCCGAACTGGGCTACTATACGTGTAAAGGGGAATGCTTTCTATATGGAGAGTGATACTTGGGGAACACTTTGGCCCATCAATACGGATATGGGCTGGTATCAGCCGGTAGACGGACAACGTGTGGTTACGGTGTTCAATCCTATTTATGATAATTATGAAGGATATGACCATGCTGTGAAGATCTTGCGTTTTGAGCATGCCCTGACGAAAGTAGTGGAACCGTTGACTGCTGAGAATGAGGAAGAATATGGTAATGATCCGGTACTGATTTATAAGGGAGACCTGACGGTCAGTGGTGGTTATATGAACATTGTCTTTATGCAGAACTTGCCGAAGGATCCTGATACGAAACATCGTATCAGTCTGGTGCAACCTGCTGAAGCTACAGCAGATGCTGTGAGTGAAGATGACGGATATCTCCATCTTGAACTTCGTTATAATAACTACGGTGATGTAAGTGGACGCCGTGCCGCCGGATTAGTTTCTTTCAATCTGAAAGAAGTATTGACTCCTGAGATGAAGGGTATCAAGCTGAAACTTAATTCGGAAGTGAATAAAGAAGTAGAAATAGTATTTGAAAAACAATCAAGTAATGCTGAAGAAGCTTCGAACTTAGATTTCTCAAAGATGCAATTGAAGTAGAGTAAAGTGTTTTGTGTGAAGCCGGGTGAATGTGAATTCCTCCGGCTTTTTTATTTTATAACAAGGTCAATACATAGAGGTAAACCACTGCCGCGGGGATTGCCAGCAAAGCGCTGTCGAAGCGGTCGAGCATTCCTCCGTGTCCGGGCAAGATATGTCCCGAGTCTTTAATACCTAACTGGCGTTTCATCAGTGATTCTGTTAGATCTCCCCATGTGCCGAATATAACAACGATCAATGCCAGTCCTGCCCATTGCCAAATAGGCATGAATGGGAAGTAATGTGCAAATACAAATGAAGAGGCTATAGAGAATACGCCGCCACCGATGCTTCCTTCCCAGGATTTCTTAGGGGAAATGCGTTCGAACAGATGATGCTTGCCAATCAGGGAACCTACACAGTAAGCACCTGTATCGCTCAACCATATAAATACGAAGATGGAAAGCGGCAGGATAGGGTTATAGGTCACACTGCTATACTGGAAAGCTAATACATTGAGCAATGCAAACGGGAGTGCCACGTATAGCTGGCTCAGCATAGAAAAAGCCCAATTGCCGATAGGATTCTTCTTTTTCAGATAAAGTTCTGTAATCATCAGATAGAGCAGTAAAGCCAGATAAGGCAGAAATACCTGCGCTCCGATGGTTGACTGGCAGAAACCCATTACGGCCAGGAAGAGATAAGCGCCTCCAAGGGCGGTGATCGTCTTATTGATTTGTACTTCACCGCTTTGGTTTATCAAGTGCCCAAATTCGTGTACGCTCAGTGCACCGATAATGGTGAACAGGATACCGAATGAAAGGGGGCTGTATAGGATACAGCCCACCAATACTACTACGAATAACACACCTGTGATGGCGCGTTGTAAGAAATTGCTTTTCACGGTAATTCCGTTTTTTAGTTCTTTATTCTTTTGCGGGTCCGGGTCGCTCTACAGAAACTTTGGTTCCTTCTGCGGAAACCTTGGTATTACCGGTTTCATTTCCGCTTTCAACATTGTTTTCCTCTTCCGCTTTTACTTCTTTTTCGCTCTTCGCGGCTTCTTTTGCAGCTGCTTCTTCCGCTTTCTTCAGGTCTTCTGAAATCTTATTGGCACTGATCTCCTCCGAACGGGAAGCCCAGGGACGTTTTCCAAAGATTTCTTCCACATCTTCTGCAAAGATCACTTCTCTGTCTATCAGTAACTGTGACAGTCTCTGGTGTCCGTCCTTATGATCGGAGAGTATCTTCTTCGCACGCTCGTACTGTTCGTTCACCATGTTTTTAACTTCCTCGTCAATCAGTTCGGCAGTCTTTTCACTGTACGGGCGATTGAAAGAATATTCTTCGTTATTGTAATAACAAAGGTTAGGCAGTTTCTCACTCATACCGAGGTAGGCAATCATGCCGAAAGCCTGCTTCGTCACACGTTCCAAGTCGTTCATGGCACCGGTTGAGATACGTCCCAGGAATAAATCCTCGGCAGCACGACCACCCAGTGTGGCACACATTTCGTCGAGCATTTGCTCTTTGGTAGTGATCTGGCGCTCTTCGGGCAGATACCAGGCGGCACCCAGTGCACGGCCACGCGGAACGATGGTCACCTTGATCAGTGGGTTGGCATATTCCAATAACCAGGAGATGGAAGCATGTCCCGCCTCATGAATAGCAATGGAACGGCGTTCTGCCTCAGTGGTAATTTTCGTTTTCTTTTCCAAACCACCTACGATACGGTCTACGGCATCGAGGAAATCTTGCTTACCTACGAATTTCTTGCCATGACGGGCAGCGATAAGTGCTGCTTCGTTGCAGACATTGGCGATATCAGCACCGGAGAAGCCCGGAGTCTGGCGTGCCAACAAGTCTACGTCTACCGTATTATCTATTTTGATAGGACGCAAGTGTACACCGAATACTTCTTTACGTTCGTTGAGGTCGGGGAGGTCTACATGTATCTGACGGTCAAAACGTCCAGCACGCAGCAAAGCCTTGTCCAGTACGTCTACACGGTTGGTAGCAGCCAGGATGATTACACCACGGTCAATTTGGAATCCGTGCTCAAGGACGATTCCACCGACAAGCTGGACGGGCGGCTGTATAACTTCAGGGGGCCCACCAGCTTTGTCAACATCCTGCTGGCCGCCTCGGTGGAGCATGCCAACATCGCCAATAATCACTATATTGATTACGGCGTGAGCGGCCGCCGCTCCACCCGCGATACCCTGCAGCGCGCGGGCATCGCCTACAGCGGCTATACCTATACGCACATCTTTGAAAAGGACGGCGTGAAGATCGGCTTTGCCGGCATCCGCGAGAGCATGTGGCATCAGAACCGCGCCACCATGACCAATGAGATCAAGGCGCTTAAAAAGGCGGACTGCGATTACATCGTCTATGCCTGCCACTGGGGCACGGAGTACGACGATAAGCACAACGACCTCCAGCAGGAAATGGCGTATAGGGCGGTTGCCGCGGGTGCGGATATCGTGGTTGGCAATCATCCGCACGTCGTGCAGGGCTTGACCAGCGTGGGTGGCGCGGTTGTGTTTTATAGCTTCGGGAACTTGATGTTCGGCGGAACGCATGATTTGACGACGTTTGATGCAATGGTCGCGCAGGTGTGGCTGCGGTTCAAGGGGGAGGAGTACGTCGGGTGTGAGGTGGATGTGATTCCGATTTTGACCAGTGGAGGAGCCGCGGAGGGCGTGAATGACTTCCGACCGGTGTTGGCGGAAGGGGAAGATTGGGTTCGGATTTGGGAGAAGGTGCAGAAGGACACACCGTTTACGATGGAAGAAACGATGTATTTCGCGAAGTAAGGCGGGAAAAAGAGGATAAACACGCGGAAAAAGTAGGGAAAAGCGACCAACTCAATCGCGCGGAGGGGTCAAGGGGGG
>OGRD01001206.1_pt1 | contig 10705 bp, 10 predicted proteins | sample 1553441 | NCBI WGS metagenome assembly OGRD01 (sample SAMEA2580106, study PRJEB22360) | human gut metagenome | biome: human gut; feature: human-associated habitat; material: faeces | place: Denmark | collected 2008/2010
TGACAAAGTCGTTGGCCATGCAGACCATATTGACGACGAGCTGGATCACGATCAGTACCGCGGAGAGCAATACCGTTGTAATAACATCCTTAACCGTCCACTTTTTCTTTTCGTCCATAAATCCATTCCTCCGTTTTCTGTTAATTTATACTACTGTTAAGAATCCGAGCATCCACGCAGATATAATTTGCAATGCAAATAAAATAATCGTAAGTACCGATACTCTGGTTTTTCTCTTTACGGCATGGCTGATTCCCGTGAAAAACCCGCAGATGGCCGCTGCAATTCCTACACCTGCTACTATGTTCAGCTCCGTCGAAATAATTGTGTAAAGAGAAAACCAATGAAGCATTCCGACAATCCCCGCCGCACCAAGAATGAGCCCACATATGGGAAGTATGATCCTTTGCCATTGAAAAGAGCTGCGTTTGCAAACGATCTTTGAGCCCAATACGATCAAAATGGCAAGCCACAGAACCGTCAGCAGGATATAACTTCCCAATGACAGAAAGCTGCCGGCAAAGCCGTTTTGAGGTCCTGCGGGAACATAGTCATGCGCCAGTCGGAACGTCATGCTCGTCACCCTACCGTCCGATACAGAGAAAGCAAGGCTTCTTTCCTCCGGGATCGCCTCGGCACAGTAGAACTGATATTCTCCCACAGGTTCGTACAGTAAATCCTTATCGGCAAGGGGCGTTTTCAGCCGGAGATTTTCTTCTCCCTCTTTTGAGATTTGGATTATTTGCATTCGCGCCTATATCTTGCCTGCATATGACCAAGCGGATCGTGTCGGAAGATAGTCGCCAAATAACATAGAGAAGTCACGTGATCCTACTTCCTGCTTCGGCGGTCGCGCATCCTGCTCGATGACCGCCTCCATGATGGCGGAGCAGTAATCCGTTTCCATCACATTGGTCAGGATTAGGGTCATTACTCTATCGTCAGTCTAAAATCACAGCAGTCTCCGCCCTGTCCGAGCGTCTTTGTCCGTCCCCATTTGAGCTTTGGATGCATATGCCCGTAGGCCTCGTCATCCGCGCGGCAAAAGCCGGCCACAATCTCCGGGCAGCCGTATTTCACACAGGTGTCCTGATAGGGGCAGGCCAGCATGTCGAAGCACATTTCCTCTTGCTCTGTTCGTATCCAATTAGCCCGAAAACCGCAGTCCTCTCCAAAGGAGCTTTTTGTCATTTTGGCAAAGAACCTCGGCACCAGCTTATACAGACCCGGTATCTTCATTGCCCCTCGGATTTTTGAACCAACGCCCGCTGCCCGCTTTTCATAATATCTATTCAGAAAAGCCGCCGCTTCCTCGCGGGAGATTCCGTTTCCCGTCATGGCGTCAAAGGCGGCGATGGCAGGATAGATGCGTTTCCTCGTATGCATATACATCTTTTTCGGCTCGTCGGCGTTTTCATTTACGATTTCCGCATAACGCCTCCATGCATCTTCTATGATCGCGTCTGTCTTTTCCGCGCCATACTGTTTTTCCATTGCAGATACCGCTCCGGTCAAGTATCTTTTGTCTAACCTTCTATCCATGTGCTTTCCCGCCTTTCAGCGTCCAGCCGATTGCCTGGCTGCGCATTCCCACAAAGCGCCTGTACAGGCCGTCTTCGCGCATCAGCTCCTCATGGTTTCCGCGTTGAACGATCCTGCCGTTCTCCAGCACGATGATTTGATCTGCCGCGCGCACGGTGGACAGACGGTGGGCAATCATCAGGATCGTTTTGCCTTTTGTCAGCTCCCGGATGGCCTTTTGCAGCTCCTGCTCGTTTTCGGGATCCACGCTGGCTGTAGCTTCATCCAAAATGACGATGGGTGCGTCCTTCAGAATTGCCCTTGCAATGGAGATTCGCTGCTTTTCTCCGCCGGAGAGGCCGGAGCCTCCTTCGCCGATCTTTGTCTGATAGCCATCGGGCAGCGTCATGATAAAGTCATGGCAGCAGGCTTTCTTTGCGACAGCTATGATTTCATCCTCGCTTGCGTCCGGTCTGCCAAACCGGATATTGTTCTCGACGGTGTCCTCAAAGAGATACACATTCTGAAATACGATGGCGAAATTCTTTAGAAGGCTGCCGCTGGTATATTCCCGCACATCCCGGCCGCCGAGCGTGATCTGTCCTTCCTTCACATCCCAGAAACGGGCAATCAGACCGACCAGCGTGGTTTTTCCGGCGCCGGAGGGACCAACAATGGCGCAGGAGCTTCCCTGGGGTACGCTTAAGCTGATTTGATGTAATACCTCCTTTTCCCCGTATCCAAAGGACATATTCTTCACTTCGATATTGAAATTTTCCGGCACAAGATCAGCCCCGTTTTCGTCCAGGGATGGAATGTCCATGATGTTATCCAGCCGGTCCAGGGAAGCCTCCACCGCGCGGGCAATGGAGGACATACTGCCCGCCACCTCCACGGCGGCATAGATCATGAAGCTGGACACGAGAAGCAGCAGGCACTTCTCCGGCGTGATGCTTCCTCCTGCCAAAAGATAGGGCGCAAAAACCAGAATAGCCGCCCGTGCGAGCTTGAACACCGTCTGATAGAACGCCGTCATTTTGGAAAACGCCTTTTCAAGCACGATATTTGCCTCTTTGCTTTCCTCAATTGCGGCGTCAACTGCTTTTCCGGTGCGTTCCGCCAGCCCAAACGCCTTGACTACGCCCATGCCCTGCACATATTCCAAAACGGCAGTGACCAGGCCAGCCTGGGCTGCCTGACGGCGGGGCGCGTGTTTCCTGCCGACCTTGCCGATAAACGAATAAACAATGAGCGCCACGGCAAGCCCGGCCAAAGAGATCAGCCCGATCCGCCACTCATAGATCATAAGCCAAATGCCAATCACGATGGCGTGGATAAACCCTCCTGCCACATTTTCCATGATGGTAACGGACAACTGCTCCAGATCGCCAAGAGTGGTCGTCACCGCCGCAGTGATATCACCGAGCCTGTTTTCATTGAAATAGCCCATAGGAGCCCTTTTCAGGCGTTCGCCGATCTCCATGCGCTTTTCCGACCCGAACGCGAAGCTGCCAAGAGTTCTGGCGTTGGCAGAGAGATTGACAAATACAATTCGCCCTACAATGGAAACAATCATGATGCCAAGCGAAATCCAGATCGTGCTTTCAGGCATAACATCGCCTGAAAGCTGCTTCAGGATTCCTGTGAGCACCGCTAGAATGGCCATGATTGGGATCATCTCAAAGAACGAGCTGACAAGGTATGCAAGGAAAGAGCGGATAAGACGCTTTTTCTGTAAGCCCGAGAACAACAGAAGTCTTTGAAACAACCTTATCATCACGCCACCTCCTCCGCGGTATCCTTGCCCTGCATATGGGCTTTCCACAATTCCTTGTATAGATTGCTTGTTTCAAGAAGCTCCTCATGGGTTCCTTCCGCAGCGACATTTCCTTTATCCACGACAAGGATCTTGTCTGCTTTTGTAATGGTAGACAGCCGATGCGCAATGACGATTAAAGTTTTTCCTGCTACAAGCCCTGCGATGGATGCTTGAATAACGGCCTCATTTTCAGGATCGGTAAATGCCGTGGCTTCATCCAGCACCACGATCGGGCTGTTCTTTAGGATTGCCCTTGCAATGGCGATCCGCTGCCTTTCTCCGCCGGAGAGATGGCTTCCCGCATCGCCCGCCAGCGTATCATAGCCCTCCGGCAGAGCGGCGATGAAATCGTGACAGCTCGCTTTTTTTGCCGCTGCTTCGATTTCTGCGTCTGTGGCCTCCGGTTTTCCGATACGAATGTTTTCCCGGATAGACAGATGGAACAGGAAGTTATCCTGTGATACATATGAGACAAGCTCCATTATCTGAGGGAGAGGAATGTTCCGCACGTCCACGCCGCCAATACGGACGCAGCCGCTCTCCGCCTCCCAGAAGGAGGTGATGAGCCGCGCAATGGTAGATTTACCGGAGCCGGAGGGACCCACAATGGCCGTCATACCGTTTTTTGCGCAGTCAAAGGAAATTCCATGCAAAACCTCCGTCTCTTTGTATCGGAAGGTAACATGATCAAAGGATACGTCGGCGTCCGCAAGGACAGCTCTCTCGGTCGGCCGCACAAGCTCCGGCTCATCCAGAAGATTCCCTACCTCTTTTACGGTGGAATCCACCATGGCCAGGCTGTCGGTGTACTGCAATGCCTGAATCAGTGGCTTTACGAGCCCAAGGGCGAGAATGATACAGGTAATCAGCGTACCCGCTTCGACTCTTCCATTTATAAAGAGCCAGCTCCCCAAGGGCAGCACGCCCACAAGCGTTGCCGTCAGGATGGAAAGCCCCATCACATAGTAGCCGTTGGTCTGCTTGAACCAGGTCACTTTGGCTGTCTCGTTTTCCGCCACGGCGTCGGCGTATTTTTTATATGAGCGTTCACCCTGATTGAATGTCTTCACCACTTCGATGCCGCCGATGTATTCCACCGTTGCGGCATCCATGTTTTTCCCTGCGGCAAGTACTCTGGCATATCTCTTCTCGTAATCCTTCATCATTCCCATATAGCAGAAGGCACCCACCGGAATCGTCACAAGAGAGATCAGCGCGAGTCTCCAATCAAGGCTAAAGAGGTAAACGAGCATTAGAACTGGGATCAGGATGTTGGCAGTGAGCTCCGGTACCATATGCGCCAGCGGAAGCTCCAGCTTTTCCACGGTGTCCACGATGATCGTTTTGAATTTCCCGGACGGCGTATCAAGGATCGTTCCCATGGGGACACGGGAGAGCTTCTCTGTTATCGCCATGCGGATATTCCGCAGAATGATAAAGGCAGACTCATGGCTTTTCATTGTAGAAAAAGTTCCGAACCACACCTGCCCGAGATAGCCCGCAAGAGCAATCAATGCCAGAAACGCCAACTTGCTGAAAGCATAGTCTTCGTGGCAGATCATAATGATCCCGCGGGACACCGCGATGTAGGGGATCATGCCGCAAAGTGCCCCCAAAACCGCAAGTACGACGGAACCGATCAGTTTCCCTTTGCACGGCTTCGCAAAATCCATCAGAATCGTCATCGCCGAGTTTTCTTTTCCCGCCATCATTCCTCACCTCGCAAAAGTCTTACAATCTTTTCTTTCTGCCCACCGGAAAGATCCTTCACGATTTCTCCGTCCCGGATGAACAGTATTCTTGTGCAAATCCGCGTCATAAACTCAATATCATGTGTGATGATCAAAAGTACCTTGCCTTGCGTCGCAAGGCTTCGTGTCAAGATGCCAACCTCTTCCATGCTTTTCAGATCCAGTCCGCTGGTAGGTTCATCGAACACCAGCAGCTCTTTGCCGCAGATATCGCTCACCACAACCGCAAGGCGCTGCATCTGCCCGCCGGAAAGAGACAAGGGATGCCGTTCCTTATACGCCAGCAGATCCACCTTTTCTAATGTGCGGTCAATCTCGTCTTTGTTCGGAGCTTTTATGCCAAGCGCGCATTCCGCCGCCACGCTGTCGGTAAAGAGCTGGTGCCCCACATCCTGCATGACCATGTATGCCTTTTTCCGCCTCAACCGTCGGCTCATCGGTTTTCCAGCCCACAAAACAGTGCCGGCGCTGTTCTTTTGCAATCCGCAGAGCATTCTGGCGAGGGTCGATTTCCCGGCGCCGTTGACGCCCGCAATGGCGATGATTTCTCCGCGGCATGCCTGAAAAGAGATATCATTCAATACATTCCGGCCGCCGAGACGGACGCTGATTTTCTGAGCGGAAAGCAATCCATCGGCAGCGATTGTTTTCACACCGCCCGATTCGGATACCGACAGATCCCTGACACGCAGTCCCATTCTGCGAATATCTGCTTCAGGCAGCGCCTTGAACGCTGAAGCCTCTATGTCCGATGCAATCCGGCCATCCTGCATATAAACGACGCGATCCACAATGTCCATCAGATACCAGATGCGGTGCTCTGCGATCAGAATGGTCTTTCCTGATATTTTCGCCCGTTGGATCAAATCAGCCAATTCTCCGATGGCCTTCATGTCGAGATTGGATGATGGCTCGTCAAACACAAGGACATCGGGAGCCGAAGCATATACGCTGGAAAACGCGATCTTCTGCTTCTCGCCGCCGGACAGTTCAAAGATATTTCGGCCCCGGAGCTCGCTAAGATGCAGCTCCTCCGTAAGTTCATCTAATCGGGAGCGCAGAGCCTCTCGCGGAATGCCCCGATTTTCAAGCCCAAACACGATCTCGCTGTCCGTATCCGTATTGAAAAACTGCGTTCGAGGATTCTGAAAAACCGTCCCTACCGCATCCGATAGCGCAGCAATCTCTGTCTCCCGGGTATCCATACCGTTTACGTTCACCTGCCCCGAAAGATTGCCGTGGAAGAAATGGGGAATCAGTCCGTTTGCGAGCCGTGTAACCGTTGTTTTTCCACATCCGGACGGTCCGCAAAGCAGCACGCATTCGCCGGACCGAACAACAAGGTTCAAATCAAGGACTCCGCCGTTCCCGCTTTCAGCGTATGTAAAAGAGACATTTTGAAACGATATCATAATCAAAACACCCCTTTCATGCCCGCGTATATCATGCCGGCAACGAGCGCCGCGTAAGCAATTACCACCAGCAAATCAGCAAATGAAAACGCGATTTCCTCTATACAGCTTCTTTCACCTGTGTGCTCGATGCCTCTTGTAATCGCTGCCTGCGTAATCTCGTCCGAAATTCTGGAAGCAGAAACAAGCAGGGGAACATAGACATACTCCATCGTCTGTATAGGATGGCTAATCAGCCCAGCCGCGGACGCTGATATCCCTCGCAGCGCCATGGCATCCCGTATGGAGGCCCACTCTTCTCTCATGGTCGGGAAATAACGGAGCGTAACAGCAAGAGCAATCGTGAGTCCTTTCGACAATCGAAGCTTTGTGATCGCCGCAAGAAATTTACTTACGCTGGTCGTTGCAATCAGAAAGCTGCCCAGCATAAAACAGGGAAGAAGCTTGCGGATATACACTACAAACATATAGACGATTCCGCCGAAAGTCACGGGCAGCCTTGGTACGATAAAAAGCTGGATCAGCAGAAGCGTGAGAAAAAAAGCTGCGTATTTCAGCGTCCTTTTCAGATTGCCGGAAACGCTCAGAAGTACAAGCGGAATCCCCGCAAGCACACATTCCACCGCGATGCTTTTATTCATAAAAACGGAAACGCTTGTGACCGCGAGAATCAGAAGCTTCGTCCGTGGGTCGAGTCTCATTTATACGACTCCTGCTTTTTCAAAGTGTTTTTTCATAAGCTTCTTTCCAATCAGTCCGCCGATGATCGCGCAGACAAGTGTCCCGATAATCATTGCGGGGATTGCCCACCAGGTAGCCCCAATCGAATGAATCACTCCTTCAAAGGAGGAGAAGTCACCTTTATTCTTCATAAAAGCATCAAACTGTGCGGGCATGACAAGCATTGGAATGTATGCCCCCATCGGCGCAAGCGCCATGACGCAGTAGGCAAGCAGGTTTTTCTTAAAGGATTTGAAATCAGCGGAAGCGCAGATAAAATCCGCGATCACGCCGAAAACCAGGAAGAATACGGACATCATCCAGAACATTCCCGTAACAAACAGCATAATCGCCGCGATTGCACCGAGAACGGAGAGAGCTCCCTTCTTCGGTATTTTTGCCACATAGAGCATGAAAACTGTCCCCGTAAAGAGCGCCACGATCATTGGCATAAACGGGAAAGTGACCGGCGTCATCTGCGCAACCCCGCCAATCACAAACGCCACCACAGCATAGATGAGCGAAAAGATGCCCACCGATATAAAGTCCCTTGTTTCCAGCTTCTTCGCATCTGTTTTAAGCATAATAAATGACCTCCAATTTTATATTGTTCAGTTAGAGTACGCTAACTCGCGTGTAAAAAATTAAAGTGCTTGTGTGATTGTGCATTATTCCAGCCGGAGCAAGCCTTTCCAGCCAGAGTTGAAAAACCTTGCAAGCTCCTCAACATACCGCATAGCTGCTTCTTTGGGCATATCATGGGCAATCGTCTCACATACCGCCGTAAAATAGGCGCTGGTAATCATGTGGTGAAGCTGCTTTGTCATTTTCCCAGAGAGCTTTCCTCTTTTGCGGAGAAGTGCGTAGTATTCCTCTGAGCACTCTACCTCCAGTTCCACAAGCTCCTCCAAAAAATTCGCATAGCGCGTACCTTCCGCCCGGCAGAGGATCAGCTTGAAGGCATCAAAATGGGCGTACATATATTCCACAAAGACGCGCAAATACTCAGTGGACAGCTTCAGGCTGTCCTTCGTCTTCTCCTCGGAGACAAGATCGAAATGGGCGGCCTGTGCGGCTTTGAACTGCTCCAGCAGTCCCTTTGCTGCCTCGCCCACAAGATCTTCAAAAAGCGCGGCCTTATCCGGGTAATAGCCGTAGAAGGCGCCCTTCGTGAAGCCGGCTTCCGCGACAATTTGGTTTAGAGATGCATCCTTGAAGCCTTTTTCCAGGAATTCTTTTTTCCCAACTTCGAGGATCTTCATTTGAGTCTCTGTACGTTCCATTGGCGCCTCCCAATATACTGGTAGTATATACTGCTGGTATATTATAGCCGCACTGAAGGAATCTGTCAAGGGGGTTCGCGTGTGTTCCATTCAGCTCATTCCGCGTATCGCCCGATCATAGAACGGCGCATGGATACCCCAAATCTTCTTTTTCATACACTTCCGATCACCGCTTTAGCGACCAGTGACCCCCTCCATCAATTCCCTTGGGGAAATGTTTCTGATCTGCTCCGGCGGGATGCGCGCCGGATATCTGCCCTTTTCCAGAATATCGGTCAGGTACTGATTATCCAGGATCATATCGTCCCGAATGAGCTGCCAATTCGCTTTTTTCCTGTAAAGAATCTTGAAAATCAGAAAATTCACCACCGGCCCTATGACTGGCGCCTGCACGCCAAAGCCCTCCGTATGGCGAAAGCGGCAGCCCGTATCGGTCCGCTCTCCCTCAAATGAGATGACGGCAGTTTTTTTATCGCTCTCGAAGGCAAAGGAAAAATGATCCCTGTCCCTTTCCGCCCGAATGATCGTGCCGGTGACGTCATAATCCATGCCCATGACGATTTCATGAAAGCGCACTTTATCTCCGGCTTGAATGCCGCCGCTGAGCAGTTCGCATTCCAAATGCAGCGGACTCCACTTGACGAACTCCTCCTCAAAATGGTCCACCCACCACTCCAGCTTTTCAAAAGGGGCGGCGATCTCTGTTGTTTCGGTCAATGTTACCATATGCTTTTCTCCTTCATCGTGCTTTTTCTCCTTCATCCGCGTCTTTTCCCTGTTTGTGTCCATATATGTCCCGTGCCGGCACGCCGTAAAGCCTATGCTGCACAGGGAGCCCGTAATCATCCACGCCACAAAGCGATAGATGTCGCGCCAATCCCCGCCCGGCAAGCGCCGAAGCCGTTTATCGGGGCTTCCCCTCCTTTTCTTTGTTCAACCTCCAGGTTTCTGCCGTCTCGCTTTTAGTTAGCGCATTCTAACTAATTGGCAGAAGAAACGGCAGACTATTTTATGAGTAGTCTGCCTTGAATCCGCCTTGGTCAGACACCGGCCTTGGCTATCCCAGCGCCACATCCAGCGTCATCATGACGCTAAAGCCCACGGCAAAGAAAATCGTGCCGATGTTGGAGTGCTTTCCCTGTGACATTTCGGGAATCAACTCCTCTACCACCACATAGAGCATGGCGCCCGCTGCAAAGCTCAGCAGATACGGCAGAGCCGGAATCACAAGCTGCGCCGCGAGAAGCGTCAGCACCGCGCCGATAGGCTCGACAACGCCGGAAAGCACGCCGCCGAGAAACGCTCGGCCCTTGCGCTCCCCCTCCGCCCGGAGCGGCATGGAGATTATAGCACCCTCAGGAAAATTCTGAATGGCAATGCCGAGGGACAGCGCCAGTGCGCTTGCCGCAGTAATCTGCGTATTTCCCGAAAGAAAGCCTGCATACACCACGCCGACTGCCATTCCCTCCGGGATATTATGCAGGGTCACTGCCAGCACCATCATGGTGGTGCGGTCCAGCCTGCTTTTCGGTCCCTCCGCCTGATTGCTTCCCACATGAAGGTGGGGAATCAGATGGTCGAGCAGGAGCAAAAACAGCACGCCGACCCAAAAGCCGATAAAGGCGGGGAGGAACGACAGCTTTCCCATGCCCTCCGACTGCTCAATGGCGGGGATCAGCAGACTCCAGATCGACGCCGCCACCATCACTCCGGCGGCAAAGCCTGCAAGCGCACGCTGTACCAAATCGCCGAGGGATTTTTTCATAAAGAACACGCACGCCGAGCCGAGCGTCGTCCCGAGAAAGGGGATCAATATTCCGAGAAAGGTTTCCATTTGCTTCACCGCCTTTGCGTTGTGCTTTTATTTGTTTTTTCTGAAGCCCGCCTCGTCACGATATTCGGGATGCTCCTTCAGATACGGGTCTTTGTCGCCGCAGATAGTATAGTCGCATCGGCAACCGTCCACGCAGGTGGTCGTCCGCACCAGCCTTGCATGGAGCAGCTCCATGGACGCAAAGTCCACGTTGCACAGAGCGGGCATAATATCCGTAAGACCGTGCCTTATAGCAAACTCCGCCGCCGGACACGATGTGAACTCATAATAAATCGGCTTATCTTTATCGTAAGGCGCAACCGACATCTCATAATCGTGCCATTTGTCGCAGCCGCTTTTCGCACGAACAAACGCCTTGTACATCA
>OGRD01001209.1_pt1 | contig 10699 bp, 8 predicted proteins | sample 1553441 | NCBI WGS metagenome assembly OGRD01 (sample SAMEA2580106, study PRJEB22360) | human gut metagenome | biome: human gut; feature: human-associated habitat; material: faeces | place: Denmark | collected 2008/2010
TTATTCCCATGGAAATTATCTAGAACTTTCTCCTTCCGAAATTGACGTTCTTAAAAATCTTAAAACTTTAAAAGATAAAGGAACCATTCAAAAAATCATTGTTCTTCTTAATAGCGTCAACCAAGTGCAATGCGACTATGTTGATTTAGAAGAATACGGAATCGATTCTCTCCTTTGGGTGGGAATCGGCGGAAGCAATTGCACGGACGGTATTGCTAAAATCCTAAACGGCAAAGCAAATCCATCTGGAAAATTAACCGACACTTATTGGAAAAAACATGCTTACAACCCGGTGTATGCAAATTTTGGTTCTTACACTAACGAAGGCGATCCTATCTCAAACGCAAACGGTGGAAAAAGTAACCGTTACGTCGTTTATCAAGAAGGCATTTATAATGGCTACCGCTATACGGAAACACGTTATGAAGACAAGGTTTTAAAGACGGATAACGTTGGTGATTTCTCTTATAAAGATATAGTCGCCTATCCTTTTGGATATGGTCTAAGTTACACTACCTTCTCTTATTCCGATTTCCAAGTCAAAGAAAATACGAAAGAAGATACCTATGAATTGTCTGTCAAGGTAACAAACACAGGTAAGGTTTCTGGCAAAGAAGGAGTGGATTTCTTTCTTCAAAAACCATATACAAAATATGATCAAGACAATCACGTCGAAAAAGCGTCCATTGAACTTGTTGACTATGCAAAAACTTCTTTACTAAAACCAGGGGCTTCGGAAACGGTTACCGTCACCATTGAGGGAAGAGAACTAGCTTCCTATGATTCCTATAAAGCAAAAACATACATCCTTGATGAAGGAGACTATTATTTTGCGACTGGAAAAAACGCTCATGAGGCTTTGAACAATGTTCTTGCAGCAAAAGGCTACGACACCTCCAAAGGAATGGATGAGAATGGAAATGCTCAATTAACCTATAAGTTCAATAAACAATTCTCTGACACTATATACTCCCATAGCAAAGCCACTGGCGAAGCAATCACCAATCAATTCGATAATGCGGATTTGAACCTTTACGAACATAGGGGAGATAATTCCGTTAACTATATCACTCGTTCAAATTGGAATGGCACGGTAAAGTTTGGTTTAAATGAAAATAACGCCAAACTCCCTAATAACGTCAGAGTCAAAACCAATTCCGAAATGATTCAAGACGGAAAGAAAAAATCCGAAACAATCCAACCTGACGATATTCCAAATCCTTCGTATGGAGAAGATAATGGCTTGACTCTTGCCTCCATGATGTCAATGGATGAAAAAGGTAATCTTTTCTACAAGGAATATGATGATCCTGAATGGGATAAACTATTAAATGAATTAACCTTTGAAGACACGGTTATGTTGCTTTCAAACGGCTTAAGAAAAACGGCAGGAATTGAAAGCATAAGCAAACCACAAACAATCGATGGTAACGGTGCTTTAGGCCCAGTTGGCGGAACTTCTTATAGCTATGAAGATAATGCAACCGTTGCCACAAACCGCTTCACTTTCTTATATGACGATCCTGATTCGGATGCCTCGCCTATATCTTATCCAACTCCATCCTTATTAGCGGCTACAAGAAATAACGATTTAGCGGAAGAGTTAGGCGAATATGTTGGTGAAGATTGCCTCTGGGCAGGCTATTCTGGCTTATATGGCTTAGGAATCAACATCCATCGTGGTTCTTATAATGGTCGCGCTTTTGAATATGCCTCTGAAGATGGCACTCTTGCTGGAAAGGTGGCCGCAAAAGAAGTCCAAGGCATTCATAAGATGGGCGTCTACGTCTATATGAAACACGCTATCTTAAACGATCAGGAAAAGAATCGTGAAGGCGTCAACACTTGGGCGAATGAACAAACCATCCGTGAAAACTATCTCAAACCATTCCAAATTGCCATCGAAGAAGCGGATGCCGAAAACGTTATGACAGGATTTAACCGCATTGGCGTTACTTGGACGAGCCAACAAGGTTTCATCAACTCTGTTTTAAGAAAAGAGTTCGGTATGAGCGGATTTGCCGTATCCGATTATTGGCAAGGTGGCTATATGGATATGGTTGGTGGAATCCTCGGCGGATGCGCTTTACCTGATGGAGATAATGCCGTTAGTGCAGATAAATCGGCCTTATACAAATATAAAGAAGGCTATGGTACTCTAACGAATGCGATGAGAGAAGAAGCGCACCGTATTCTTTATACCGTCCTTCGTTCTAATGCCATGAATGGAATTGATGTTTCTACCATTTTCCGTACCGTCACCCCTCCATGGATGAAAGCCTTAAACGGTGTAAGCATTGCTGTTGATACTGTTTTCGGATTAAGCGTTGCTTTCTTTGCTTTCGCTCTCGCATATGATGAAATTCCTGCTTTTAGGAAACTATTCCAAAAGAAAAAGAAAGAATAAGAGCCCCATAAGGGAAAATGAATCATGAAAAAAGGACTACCTCTTGCTTTAACCTTATTTACATTAACTCTTTTATCTTGCACTCAAAACGAAGAAAAAACTTCTTCAACGAATGAAGAGTCCATCTCTTCTGAAATGCAAGAATCGAGCCAAATCGAATACGGATCGACCTACTTTTTCGATTCTTCGAAAGAAAACGGGGACGGAAGTGAACAATCTCCGTTCTCTTCTTTCGAGGATATAAAGAAAATCAATCTTGAAGCAGGGGATAGGCTTCTTTTCAAAAAAGGCAGTTCTTTCTCTGGAGGAATCACTTTAGAGGACCTTCATGGAGAGAAGAATAAACCAATCGTGATTTCTTCTTATGGAGAGGGGGCTCTTCCAAAAATTGACGGCAACAATCATCTAGGGACAGGGATCGTCTATATCAAAAACTGTTCCTATTTGACCTTTCGTGACTTTGAAATATTCGATTCTTCAAAAGAAGAAGGGGATCGTAGGGGTGTTTTGGTGGAACTATCCAGTAACACCGCTGAAATCAAGACATACGATTCCATCCATCTTGAAAACCTCTATGTTCATGACATATATGGAACAAGCGATGCTCAAAACATGGGAATGAGCATGGCTTCTAAAGTCACGGGAGGAATTCATTTGTGGAGCAAGGATGGCAAAGCTCGAAGCAATGACTTCCTTGTTCGTAATTGCCATATCGAAGATGTATCGAATGTAGGCATTGCAACCTGGTATAAAGTTGTTGGCGCAAAAATTGAAAAAGTCTCGCCATATGATGAAACATTTAGTCAATACGCCCATACGAACTTAACGCTTGAAAATAACGAAATAAATAACATTGCAAAGAATGCCATCTTCCTTCGAAATGCTTTAGATAGCAAAATAACAAATAATCTCGTTCATGATACGGCAACGACTTGCAAAGCAGGAAATAGCATTGTTACCTCTTATGTCGATAACATTCTTGTGGAGAAAAACGAAGGATATAACAATCTTGCTAGCGTTCGTGAGAATGGAAATATTCAAGATGGTGCTATGCTTGACCCTGATTTACAAAGCAAGAAAGTTCTCTTCCAATACAACTATTCTCATGATAATTCATTTGGCTTATTTTTAAATTGCAACTCCGCCTCCAAAACCAGTTCGGATGAAGTCATATTGCGTTATAACGTCTCCGTGAATGATTTAGGGAAAAAAGGCATTATCTACATGAATTACCATATTGGGAAGATGGAATGCTATAACAACACGATTATTTCTACTTCCGTTTCTTCTCCCATCCTTCTTGAAGTCAACAATGATCGCAAATTGAATTTCTATAACAATTTGATTTACTGCACTTCAGAGAATCCTTCCTTGAAGCTTGGAAACCAAACGAACTTATTTACCACTTGCAATGTCGTTTATTCTGAGAAAAAGATTGAGAACATCGAAGATTTAGAAAACTTTGAATCCTTTAATCCAAAACCCAAAACGATATGTGGTGACTCTCTTACGGAAAGAATAGGCATGGATAAAGCAAAACAGTTCGTTCTCATGAGAGAAAGCAGATTGTTTGATTCCTCTAATTGCATTTCCATCGAATCCAAACCAGTGGATTTTCTTGGAAACGAATACAAAGAATCCATAGGTGCAATAAATAGGATCTAATCCTTAAAAACATACGATATCTATCCCTTCCGTTATCAATAAGGGAGGTTTTGTTTTAGAAACAAAATATTGTAAATAATATTAGGGCTAAGAAAATGTACAAACTCATAATTGCAGACAATGAGGAAGCCACGAGATCAAGGGTGAGCTAGAAAGATTTGCATTCTATAAAACCTCCAAATATGGCCATTCGTTCGTATTCAAATGGAACGCATGGGATATCGGATGATGGTAAAAGAAGAGAATTTGTGAAATTTGTTCCAGGAGGAGCAAAGCATGGAAGAAAATAAATACATATGCCCAGAATGCGGCTCTGAAATGATGGCCGTTTATGAAAGCCGGCTTTAAATTTAACTTGTCCTAAATGCGGATGCAAAATCGCTACAACTAAATGGGAAGATATTGATTTGGATGGCACAACATATAAAATCCTTTTAAAACCCAATTGCAGTCCTAGCACTGAGTCGATAAAAATCATTTCCAAAATAACAGGTCTGAATTTTATTAATTCAAAAAAATGCTAGAAAATGGTGGCTTATTATTTGAAGAAAAAGCGATAGAAATCAAAAGACAAAAGACTAATTTGGACTTGAACAATATAAAGTACACCATTGAACCGATGTTCCCATATTAGAACTCGCTATTTATAAATTTAGATGTTGAATTACCACTCTTAGAAATGAACTGTACCCCAAATCCTGAACTAAAAAAGGAGGAGGGGTATTTTTGATGAAATACACATTTGAATTTAAACTTGATTGTGTAGAAAAGTACAAAAAAACACGCAAAGGTAGAAATCCCGCTAGGCGTCAAAAACAGGGAGCGATTTTATAGAAAAATTATCACTGCCCCATTAACTGCCCTAAATAACTGCCCTATAAATAATTCGAGGTAAATAAGATGAATAATCAGTGAGCTAGAAAGATTTGCGTTCTAGCTCAAAAGAAGTTTGTCATAGATCGCAAAAACCGCCTGCATACTTTTACGATGATTGATTTGAACTACGAAAACGGCCTGGAGCCCAGATCTTACATAGAGTATTTGCTCAATAACGTTGGGAAGAAAGATTTCCGCAATTTGCTGCCGTGGTCCACATCGATTCCGCCAGAGATTAGAATCTAAAACGTTAAAAAGGGGGGATACGAAATTTTGCAAAGCAGTGTGTAAAAATTCGTACCCTCTATATTTTTTGGCTTCGACGCCTTTTTTCTAGCTCACAACTATTTTTAAAAATCTCTCGGAATGAAAAGTGCGAATCTCACGGAATATTATTGATATTTTTCTTATTTTTTAGCGATAAATTCAACTTAAAATAAATTACATTAGAAACTCTCTTCTACATTTATTGACTATTCAAGCACATTTTCTATTTTAGCCTCGTCAATAAGTAGATTAAAAATGTACATACTTAATGTTACAAATTAAGTAAAACGTCCTAACTTATTCTCTTTGGCTATAATGCATAAAAGTCTATTAATAATGTAGATATATAAATGGGAGGGTTAATAATGTTAGGTGCGATTATAGGAGACATGGTTGGCTCTATTTATGAATTCTCCAAGCCAAATAGTAAAGAATTCAATATTTCTAACGTGAATACGAAGATGACTGATGATTCTTTGCTTACTATTGCAACAGCAAAAGTCATATTAGCAAATTATCCGATTAGGCATGAAAAAGAATCACTTGGACTCTTATTTCTTTCATACTCCCGAATTATAGCATCCTTAAAATCCTTGAATAGAAGAAGAGGCTTTAAAAAAGAACAAAGAGGATATCAGCGATGTTATTATCATAGAAACAAGGAGCGAGATTTTGGATGCGTAAAATAGATTTAAGCAAAAGGAAAATTGATGAAAAAGAATTAATTCGGTACGGTTTCATAAGAAGAGGGGATGCCTTCTTTTTAAAGAAACATCTGCCGTCTTTTCCTTTTAACGCCTGCTATCTATTAAAAGGAAATATACTCGAATCCCGCTTAATCGACGATGATTCAGAAGAAGAATACGAATTGGTGGATACTAAAAGTGACCTACCAGGCTATTCAAGAGGAGTAAACGAAGAATATCAAGCGTTAACGGAGGAGATTCTCTCTTCTTGCACGAAGAGAATTAAAACCCAAACGGAACGAATCGTCCTATATGTAGCCAATCATTATGGGGATAAGGTAGAACATTTGTTTGAAAAATCTCCCGAGGTTATCGTTATTCGAAAAAAAGAAAATCGGAAATGGTACTGCCTTTTTATGAGAATAGAAGCGAAAAAGCTTTCTTTAAACGAAAATCAAATCTTCGATGTTTTGAATTTAAGAGGAAATGAGAAAAGAATCCTTTCTATCGATCATGAACTTACTTTTCCGGGATTTCATATGAATAAAAAACATTGGTACACCATCATTCTTGATGAAAGAATGAAAGACGAAGAGATTATCTCTCTCATTGAGGAGAGCCATTCTTTAGCCAAATAAAAATTTCTAAACCTTTATAATCTCTCTCCTTTGTTTAAAAACGATGGATTTAAGAGCCAATTTATACGAAGAAACCTCGTTTCAAAAAGAAAATCATAAAATTGATGAAATTATTGTTGACAATATGTACTTGAGTTTTAGAATTCAACACGGATTGATAGAGGCGCGATTCATAAAAGTAATTAGCGGAAGAGGCATCTAACGAAGCTAATGAAAGGTAAAATCGCCGAAACCAATTTAAGGCATTAAGTTGGATTGGGCTATGAGAGAACATCTTATAGACTCCTAGATTATCTAGAGGCGCTATCGATGTGATATCTTACGAATTTGAATAGGATTGCATCGAGCGATGCAATCCTTTCTTTTTTAGGAGGTATCATTTGTATGAAAAAGAAAATCTTATTAGGAATCATCGCTTTATCGGGCTTATCGATGATGACTTCTTGCAATAACTCTGGTGTCACAAACGATGTCTTGGTTATTGGCATGGAATGTAATTACCAGCCTTTTAACTGGACAACAAACAAAAGTAACGAATACACCTTGCCCATTGACAAAGACAATCAATTTGCTGATGGTTACGATATTGCAATCGCTAAATATTTAAGCCAAGACTTGAAAAAGGAAGTCGTTATCAAGCGTTTAGAGTGGGGAAGTTTGATACCAAGCTTAAATGCCAATGAAATTAATATGATTCTCGCAGGCATGACCGACACCCCTGAAAGAAGAGAATCCATCAATTTCAGCGACCCATACTTAACAAGTGATCTTGCTTTCTTAGTGAAGAAAAGCAATGTTGACGAGACATTAGGCACAAAAGAAAACCCTATGTCTTATGATGAGCTTTTGAATTTATTCGATGGGAAAACCCTTGTTTGTCAGGCAAACGTTGTTGGCGATGACTTTATCGATACTTATTTTGTACACAATAAACAAAATAAAACAATTCGTCACTCTCCAGCACAAGCAACATATCCTTTGGCTGCCAACGATGTTTTGGGTGGAATTAGCTTTGCTATGCCAGCCGAGCTTCCTGTAATCGAGGCAATGACCAACCTCAATAAAAACGAATTAAGGGTTCTTTATTGCGATTATAAATGCTTCTTATCCAGCGATGATTTGAATGGTTTAAGTGTTTCTATCGGCATTAAGAAAGGAAATACGGAGCTAGAGGAAGAATTAAACGCTTCTTTAGCAAAATTAAGTGCCGAAGAACGTTCTTCTTTGATGGCAGGGGCTGCCACAAGATCCAGTGAAAGTGCATTATGATCGATTTTGAGAAATTAGGTAAACTTTGGGGAGAGAACTTTGCCTTAATTGGCTATGGAGCTCTCTCCACCTTGATCCTTTCCATTTTAGGAACGTTGTTTGGCTTAATTCTTGGCATCTTCCTTGCTTATGGAAAAAATGTAAAAATCAAAAGTACTGACAAAGCCATCATGAAGGCTTTAAAAGGAATCTGTCTCGCTTTTTGTAACGTTTATTCTGTTCTTCTAAGAGGAACGCCAATGATGGTTCAGGCCTTACTTTTTAAGTTCGGTTGCTCCGCCATCGGCATCAATTGGGGAAACATCTATTTTGAGGGCGAAATCAATAATGTCTTCAATGGTTGGATGTTTGCGGGTCTTATTGTCATTACTTTTAATACGGCTGCCTATATGGGTGAAATCATCCGTAGTGGCTTAAACGGAGTGGATGTTGGTCAAGTCGAAGGAGCTAGAAGCCTTGGCTTAAGCTCTTCTATGACGAGCTTTCACGTCATATTGCCCCAAGCCCTAAAGAATGCTTTGCCAACTATCGGAAACGAATTGATTGTTAATATCAAGGATTCAAGCGTTTTGAATGTAATTTCGGTTACAGAGCTTTATTACCGCATGAACCTTATTGCTGGTTCGACATATGCGTTTATGGAGGCCTATTTGATTCTTGCGATTGTCTACTTGATTATGACATTGCTTGCTTCCTTCATCTTAAAAATCATCGAGAAAAAACTAAACGGAGTGAAATTCTCCTTAAACCCTTTCAGATTCTTAAAGAGATACACCTATGGAAAACAATAAAGAATTAATTCTCAGCATAAAAAACATCGCCAAATTCTTTGATACGAGCAAAATCCTCAAAGATATCTCTTTAGATGTCTATAAAGGGGACGTTATCGCGATTATTGGGCCTAGCGGAAGTGGAAAATCTACTTTTCTTCGCTGCATAAACCTTCTTGAAGAGCCAACTCGCGGAAGCCTTATTTACAAAGGAAAGACGTATTTCAACATCTCTAAATGCAAAGATGATTTCATCGATTATGCTCGCTACAAAGAAGATAAAGAGAAATACAAAGAAAAGCTGATTGAAACAGAAGATAACTTAGCCATTTATCAAAATAAATACATTGAAGATAAGTCGGACAAAAGCTTAAAGAAACTCATCAAAGAGGCTAAAAAAGCATACGATGAGGTTAGAAAGAAGCCTATCAGCAAACTGGATTATCTTAACAATGAAGAATACCAAGCTTCTATTAAAAACGATCATCCAATTATTCCGAATAACAAAGAACTTAACGAATTAAGAAGCAAGATCACCATGGTCTTCCAATCTTTTAATTTGTTTAACAACATGAACGTTTTAGATAACGTCATCCTTGCTCAGAAATTGATACTGAAACGAAAACGAGCGGAAGCTAAAGAAATTGCTATCAAATACCTAACTCTCGTGAACATGCAAGACCGTATGAATTATCGTGTAAACGAATTAAGCGGTGGACAAAAACAACGTGTTGCCATAGCTAGGGCCTTAGCGATCAACCCTGAAATCATCCTTTTTGACGAGCCAACGAGCGCCCTCGATCCGGAAATGGTCGAAGAGGTTTTAAACGTAATGAAGAAGCTTGCTAGCGAAGGAAAAACGATGATTGTCGTCACCCACGAGATGAATTTCGCTAAAAACGTGGCCAACAAAGTCGTCTTTATGGACAAAGGCCTTATCGTTGAGTCTGGGGATCCAAAAAAGGTCATCAATCACCCTCAAAGCGAAAGACTTCAAAGCTTTTTGAGCAAAACCAAATAACTTTTCTCTTCTCCATAGGGTGTTTTTTCATGTGAATTCACATATTCTTTTGTAATCTTTTGGAAGAATATTCAAAAAAATGGAAGAATAATTGAATTTTTGGAAGAATAAATTATACTTATGGCAGAGGAGAAAGATTCGATGGAAAATGAGAATTATCTAAAAACGTTAAAAGAAGGCCTTCAAATAGAGTTAAAGGAATCAGGGAAAAAGATTCCTGATAGCCTTTATGAAACGTATTCTTCTTTTTCTAATACAAAAGGCGGGATCATTTATTTAGGTATCAAAGAAGGAAAAACAAACGATATAATTGGCGTCTCTAATCCCGAAGAACAAAAGAAAGTGCTCATTTCCACCCTCCATTCAAAAAGCAAGGCTAGTTATTGCTGTATTTCCGATCAAGACGTACAAATAATAAACCTCAATGGGAAAAAGGTTCTTCGCTTTGTCATTAAAGAAGCTCCTCTTGAAGCGAAACCCGTTTACCTCGATGGAAATTTGTCGAAATCTTATATCAGAATCGGGGAAGGGGACTTCCTGATGTCGGAAGATGAGATCGCTTCTCTCCTTATAAAGAAAAAAGGGGTTGGTTTTGATATGCTTCCAAACTCCCTTGATTTAGATGAGACAAACCTCGATCAAGAATCCATAAAGGAATTTCGGAAACAAATGAATGAAATCAATCCGGATAATGTTTTTAAAAATCTAAATGACCACGATTTTCTTTTGCGAGCGGGTGTTTTGATAAAAAACAACGGAAGAGAGGTGCTAAAAAATGGCGCCGTCCTATTTTTTGGAAATCAAAGTGATATTTCTCAAATTTGCCCGAATTATTTTCTAGATTACCAAGAAAACTTCTCTGGAAAAACAAGATGGGATAGAAGAATCGTTTCGGATGAAAATAATTTCAACGCTAATTTATTCAACTTTTTCTGCTTGGTTTGTAAAAATCTGATTGAAAAATTGCCGAATCCTTTTAGGACTGATGGAATTAGTAACATCAATGGGAAGGATATTCAACGTTCCGTGATAGAAGGACTAGTCAATGCCATCACAAATTGTGATTTCTCTTCGCTACCTGGAATAGTTATTAAGAAAAC
>OGRD01001211.1_pt1 | contig 10696 bp, 9 predicted proteins | sample 1553441 | NCBI WGS metagenome assembly OGRD01 (sample SAMEA2580106, study PRJEB22360) | human gut metagenome | biome: human gut; feature: human-associated habitat; material: faeces | place: Denmark | collected 2008/2010
GTCGCCGCCAACGCTGACGTTGACGCGAAAAAGATTATCATCGGTGGCTGCTCCAACGGTGGTTACATGACCATGGAAATGGCCCTCACCTACCCAAGCTACTTCGCGGCTTACTATCCAACCTGCGAAGCCTACAAAAACTCCTTCGTTTCTGACGAAGACATCGCGAAGCTCAAGAACCTTTCCATCTGGTTCACCCACGCCGCCAACGACACCACCGTCAAACCAGACGATTTCACTGTCGCTACCTATAAGAGACTTATGGCTGCCGGCGCAACCGACGTCCACTTCTCCTACTTCGAAAAAGTCCTCGGCAACGAAGGCCGCATCGATGGCCAGCAGAACGAATACCAGGGCCACTACTCCTGGATCTACGTCCTCAAGGATGAGTGCAACAAAGACGTTGCTGACCCAACCAACCCAGTCGCTCCATCCAGCAAGGATGTTCTTGTTGGCGGCAAAGCCGTCTCCCTCTGGGGATGGGCCGCTTCTAAATAAGTTTTCCTCTCAAAAAAAGGTGACCCTCTCCTATTTCCATGGGGGTCACCTACTCGGATGTTTCCCGAAAGGGAGGCATCCTTTTTATTTGGCTTTATCGATATCGATCTCGTAGTCGCATGGGGTATATAAGGCGTAATACTCAGCAATCAATTCCCCATAGTCGTGTTGCGTCGCATCTTCTTTAGAAACAATCAAATACGTTGGTCGATTTTCACTAGAAAGGAGCTCACGTAAGCTTTCCTGAACGCCAGGAATCTGTCCAACCCACCAATCGTTATCATTGGCGAACTTGTGATAAAAATGGACATTTTCCATATCATAGATGGCGGTATAGGTGCCAATACCAAGGATATTGTTTTCTTTTTTGGCTTCTTCTGGGATGGTGTCTAACGCGTCATACATCGCATAGGTAGTCGAAGCGCCAAAACGCGTCCAATCGCCATAGAAAGAAGCAAGCTGAAGACTTGGCACGGCAAGAAGGGAAAGGGAAACGATCGCGACTTTCGTCTTGTGGCTTTCTTTCAAAGAGAAACGGGATAAGTAATATGTGCCATAAAGGCCATAGAGGGCGAAACCACCACCGAAATAGGCATTCATACCACCTACAAGGATGAGTGCGGCGAAAGAAGAAGCAACGACGACGAAGAAGAAGAAATCGAAGTCGTTGAGAGAGTCTTTGTTTTTGCGATAAGCGAGCGCATAAAGACCAACGTGGACAAAAAGCAAGACCAAGGATGCCACACGATAAACGATGCGCATCTCCGCCATATCGGAACGTCTACCAAGATAGGCAAGATTCCCCGCGATAATTGCATGGTACATTTCCTGCACATAACCGCCGGCATAGGCGATAAAGAAGAAGAGAAGCATCGGAATGGCTAAGCCCAGAAGCGCAAGGCCGATATGAAGAAAGAGGTTCTTATATTCTTTTTTTCTTTAAGGAATAGAAGAAGGCGAAAAGGGCGATCGCGCCACCCCATAAGCCATCTAATGGTCTGGCATTAAGAGATAAGCCCATCTCTAGTCCCATAAAGAGGGAACCAACAAACATCGGGATACGGTTTCCGGTACGTAAAAAACGGATGTAGAGATAAACCGCTACAGCAAAGAAAGGAGCAACCGTCTCATAGAAGGCGCCCATACGCCAGCAAATGCCATAGAGCACAAGATACATGGCGACGAAGCAAAGCTGGTGCGAACGCTTCGTAACGCCGAGTTCCTTTAAAGTCATAAGACCAAAGAAAAGAACAATTCCGCTTAATAAGGAGAAGACGACGATAACCGCCCGCTTTTGACCATGACCCAACAAATAAATCAGGGCGAAGACAAAGAAATGGAACATCCCTTTGTGGTCATAGAAATCGATATAAGGAGTACGTCCTTCCACGATCTCGCGGCCAACATAAAGGAAGAAGTCGCTATCCCAAGTCACGTTGGAATAGCAATCGCGTGGAAATAGGAAAGTATAGTTATTCAAAAAAGCCAATAAAAAGCGATGCCGCAAGCGTCAGGAGAATCATGAAGCCATAACGGGCCATCCAAGTTTTCTGTTCGTTTTCCATAAGTGCCGCTTTAAAAAGACAACGGGATACGAGGCGTATCGATATAGGGCGACAAGCGCTTGAAAGCATGAAAACGATTACATAGGAATCATTCTCTTATTGGATTGAATAAAATACATGCACAAGAACGGGAAGGGAGGATGGTCAAGGATCCGCCAGCTTCTTTTTTATCTCCCCCAGTTTTTGTTCATGTTCCGAATAGAATCTCTCCTCACGGCAAAAGTTTGAACCGCCAACCCTAAAATGCCTCTTTTTAATCGTTTTTTCGATACAAATCGCCACCGAAAAATCGCAAGAATTCAGATTCCATTCTTCTATCGTTTTCGGCGGAAAACGCTTTCGAAAAAATCCTTTGCAAATCGATTAAAGAAAAGTGTGTTAGGAGATAACATCATCTCGTTGCTAAAGAAGCGAAAGCTCTAAACAAGCAAAGATAATAAATTAGAACTCCAGCGAGGTCTTTTTTATTCACCCCATTTTATAAAGGTAGTTGTCTATGAAGATTGTTAAGAAGAATGATAGTTTGGTCGATTATGACTTTGGCAAAATCAAAGCCGCGGTCACCAAATCCTGCACCCGCGTTAATGTATCGTTAACCGAAGAAGAATGGAATAAAATCCAGACCATCGTCGAAGACGAGATGGCCAAAAGCGGACAATACTATATCCCTGTCCCCCAGATGCACATCTACGTTGAGCTCGCCCTCGATAAGGTAAATAAAAAGGTCGCGAAGAGCTACCGCGAATATCGCAACTATAAGCAGGATTTCGTCCGTATGATGGATGAAACCCTTAAGACCGTCGATCAGTTAAACCTCGTTGCCGATAGAAGCAACGCCAACTGCACTTCTGCTCTTGTTTGCACCCAAAGAACCCTTACCTATAACGCCCTTTCCAAGCAGCTTTACCGTAAGACTTTCCTCTCCAAAGAAGAAATCGCCGCGATCGATGATGGCTATATCTATATCCATGACATCTCCTCGCGTTTACTTACCTACAACTGCTGCCTATTTGACATGGGCAAAGTCCTTCAGGGCGGCTTCGAATGGGAGAACATTGGCTACAACGAGCCAAACGATGCCCGTACCGCCTGCAACCTAATCTCCGACATCACCTTAAACTGCGCGTCGATGCAGTATGGCGGCTTCACCATTCCAGAAATCGATAGCGTCCTCGCCCCATATGCCGAGAAATCCTATAAGAAGGGCCTGAAGGAATTCCGCGATATGGTCGAACTCGTCGGTGGCGTCTATAACGAAAAGAAAGCGGACGAATACGCGATCAACAAAGTCACCAAGGAACTCGAACAGGGCTTCCAGGGCTTCGAACATACCTTCAATACCGTCGCTTCCAGCCGCGGCGACTATCCATTCACCACTTTCACCGGCGGTGCGGATGAATCCCGCTTCGGCTCCCTCGTTTGGAGCGTCGCTCTCCGCGTAAGACGCAATGGCCAAGGTCATCCAGGACATAAACGTCCAGCCATCTTCCCTAAGCTCGTCTTCCTTTACACCAAGGAACTCCATGCCGAAGGCAAGAAACTCCGCTGGTTATATCAGGAAGGCATCGAAACTTCTGGTGCTGCCATGTATCCAGACTGGCTCTCCCTCGATTTACCAGACGAATCCCTCGTCACCACTGCCGCTAAGGTCCACTACGAACCAGCGATCGCGAAAACTTTCCACAGGTATCACAAGTTCGGCGTTTCCCGTTGGAACTTGGACGAGGAAAACCATGTTCGCGAGAATCCAAATTGGGTCGACTCCATCGTCTCCCCAATGGGTTGCCGCGCTTACCTTAGCCCACTCTTCAAGGATGGTGGCTTAACTGCCGCAAGCGAGTCCGATACCCCAATCTTCACCGGTCGTTTCAATGGTGGCGCTATCTCGCTTAACCTCCCAATGATTTTTGCCAAGGCCAAGGAAGAGAAGAGAGACTTCTTTGAAGTCCTCAACCACTACCTCGACATGATCCATAGCCTCCACTGCCGCACCTACGACTACCTTTGCAAGCTCAAAGCGAGCTGCAACCCAGTCGCCTTCTGCATGGGTGGCTTAGGCACCTTAAAGCCAACCGATACCATCGCACCAGTCGTTGACCACGCGACGTTCTCCTATGGCTTCACCGCCTTAAACGAACTCCAAGAACTCTATAATGGCAAGTCCCTCTATGAGGTCAAAGACGACCCAGAGGCCTTCTCCTATAAGGTTTTGGATTACATCAACAATTACGTCGAAGAAAAGAAACGCGACTGGAAGAAAGGCACCCCATATATCGCTGCGATCTATGGCACCCCAGCCGAATCTCTCTGCGGCACCCAGCTCAATCAGTTCCGCAAGAAATATGGCGTTGTGAAGAACGTCTCCGATAGAGCCTACTTCACCAACTCCTTCCATATGCACGTCAGCGAATCCATCACCCCATTCGAAAAGCAGGATGCGGAATTCCGTTACTTCCATTTAGCAAGCGGTGGTCATATCCAGTATTGCCGCTTCTCCTCGGGCATGAATCTCGAATACATCTCCCAGTGCGTGGAACGTGCGATGGCCCTTGGCTACTACTTTGGCGTCAACATCGAAAAGAGCTACTGCAATGACTGCGGCACCGAAATCGATGACGGCGTCGACGCCTGCGCCCACTGCGGTTCCACCAATATCACCACCATCAACCGCGTCTGCGGTTACCTCGGTTATTCTAAGGTCGCCGGCGACACCAAGATGAACGATGCCAAATTAGCGGAAATCAAAGACAGGAAGTCCATGTAATGAAGATCATCAAGATCGACAGCAACAACATGGTCAACGGCAAAGGCTTGCGCACCGTCATCTGGTGCGCAGGATGTAGCCATAACTGCCCAAACTGTCAAAATGCCGAAGCGCAGAACCCAGAGCTTGGCACCCAAAATGGCGAATGGGTCCTTGAGGCTCTTAAGAAGGACTTAAGCCGTGCCGAGGTCAGCGGCGTCACTTTCTCAGGTGGCGAAGCAACCTTCCCGGCCAACCGCGAGGAAGCCACTGCCATCATGAAATGGATTAAGGAAAACTACCCTGCTAAAACCATTTGGGCATACACGGGGTACTTATATGAGTCCATTGCCGACCTCGAGATGATGAAGTACATCGACGTCTTAGTGGATGGCCCTTACATCGAAGCGCAGAACCCAGGTCGTGGCAAACTCAAATGGAGAGGTTCCCGTAACCAGAGGGTAATCGACGTTCCTGCCACTCGCGAGAATGGCTCCGTCGTTTGGGTCAAAGACTTCAATGGCAAATACATTTACGAAAACGACGACCCTTGTTTCTACGAGGATCATCGCGCAGGAGACTGCTGCCAATAAAAATCCGCGTCTTCAAGGCGCGGTTTTTTCGATCAGGCCTATAAGGCCGATTACTGGCAGGGGCAATCTTGCCCCCTTTTAAATCGCCCAATCGCCCTCGTCACCCTTACTTACCCGTGAACGGGTCCTTGTACTCCTTCAGGCTTCGACGATCCTCTATCTGGTCCCCGGGCTCCTGGTTCTTGATGTAGTTCTGGACCGTCTTCTTGTTCAGGCCGACGGTGCTGACGCAATAGCCCTCGGACCAGAAGTGCCTGGCCCCGTAGTTGTATTTCAGGTTCGCGTGCTCGGCGAAAACCATCAGGCTCGTCTTGCCTTTCAGATACCCCATGAGGCTCGAGACGGAGGGCTTCGGGGGCATGCGTGCAAGCATGTGTATGCGGTCGGGCATCGCGTGCGCCTCGATGACGTCGGCGCCTTTGTACACGCAGCGTCTCCGGATGTGTTTTCCGATGTCGGCGCGAAGCTTGGCGTAAATCGCCTTCCTCCGGTACTTCGGGGTGAACACGATATGGTATTTGCAATCCCATTTGGTGTGCGACAGGCTCGACGCTTCGTCGTTTTTTTGGTGGCATAATATAAAAGTCCTCCTCGGATACAAGGGCAACTGAGCATTGCAATTGTACTCCCTCGGAGGGCTTTTTTTCATGACCGCCACGGCTTTTTATCGTCTCGCCCGCATAGCAGGCGGTTTTAGGTTGTCCCTATCGGTCCACATAAATAAAAGCCTCCGAGATTCCCTTTCTAGGAATCGGAGGCCATTACATTTGAGTTGGTGCGGACAACAGGACTCGAACCTGCACGGGGTTAACCAATAGATCCTAAGTCTATCGCGGCTACCAATTACGCCATGTCCGCATAACACCCTTTTTCATTCGTTGCCAAGGGATTTTTTGGCATTTGTAATTCCGGAACTTTACAAGACTTTCAGCCTTAAGGTTGTCCGCACCTTTTTGCGTCGCCTGGAACGGTCCGCACTGAACCATTGAGAACCTTGCTGAACCGCGGATTGAGTTTACGCTTTCGTCCGCACTTCAGATAGGTTTTTGGAGGGATTTTGAGAGGAAATTTAGGGTTTTTCTCTTGTCCGCACCCTAGGTTCGTCCGCAGGTTTCTTGGTTTTCCCGATAGATACTAAGGTTTTGCCAAGTCAGATTTCCCGACTTTACAAGTTCCTAAGTCTAACGTGTCTACCATTCCACCACAGGCGCAGTGAGGTTATTATAAGCGTCCAGAGGGAAAGAAAAAATAAGGAAAAACGACTTTCTTTCTAAGATTTTAGAGGAATGCTATACTACATCCGTTATGAAAAAAGTCATTGTTTCAGATTTCTTTGGCGTGATAAGCGATGAAGACGCGCCTGTTTTCTTTAAGAAATACGTTACCTCACAAGGTTATAACCTCTTAACGGATAAATATTTCCATCCAGGAGATAGAGGTGAGATCACCTTCGAAGACATTGTGGAGAATGTCCACAAGGACTTCGGGTTTGATAAAGAACTATTAAGAAAAGAATTTCTTGATAGACCCGCTCCACATAGGGAATATATTGATCTTCTTAAAAAACTTAAAAACGAAGGATATCGTATCCTCCTTCTTTCTAATACCTGCGATACGATTGTTCCTTATTTATTGAACAGATTTGGCATATCCGATCTTTTTGATCACCTATATCTTTCTTATGAGATAAAGAAAGCCAAACCTTCTTTGGAGATATTCCGTTACCTTCTTAAAGAAGAAAAAATCTCGCCTAATGACTGCATCTTTATTGATGATAATCCAACCAACATTGACGCTTCTCTTCAAGTGGGGATGCATGGCGTTCTCTTCCATAACGATGATGAAAGCTTAGAGCTCATTGAACATTTAGCGAAAGAATAATAAGGAGAAATAACTATATGAAAAAAGACTTAGGAGTTAAACCATATCTCTTCCCGATGCCTGTCGCTTTGATTGCCACATACGATGAAAACAACAAAGTAGACGTCATGAATATGGCATGGGGCACATTAGTAGACAACAATATGGTCCTTTGTTGTCTTAGCGAAGATCATAAGACCGTTAAGAACTTAAAATTAGGGAAAGACTTCACTATATCTATTGCTACAAAAGAACATGCCCCTGAAGCGGATTATTTTGGCATTGATTCTGGAAATACGGTTCTAGATAAATTCGAAAGAAGTGGACTTCACGCAAACAAATCCAAACATGTAGATGCGCCTATTATTGAAGAATATCCTCTAACCATTGAATGCAAACTCCATGCCTTAAGACATGATGAAGATGGTAATTTCTTTGCCTATGGTGAAATCGTGAATGTTTTGGCTGATGAGTCTGTACTTGATACGAAAGGTAAAGTGGATGTCTCTAAACTCCACGCTATCCTTTTCTCTCAAATTGATTCTACTTACTACGAAATAGGGAAACCTGTAGGAAAGGCTTGGAATATCGGTCTTCCTTATCGTAAGAAATAAGAGTGAAGATGCAAAGAGCGTCGGGAGCAACTTGACGCTTTTTTGTTGCTCAATATAATACAGCTGTATGACGCAAAGAAATAAGGCAGTCCTCCCCTTTTCATTTAATTTCTGAAGGAAGATACGCCATTCCTTCTCTTTTCAAACATGAGAGAAGCTTTGGGGGTTTGACATGAATAAGAACAAAACAGTGCTCATTCTTCTTGCTTTTGGAGGATCTTTATCCTCTTGTTTCGCTTTACCTATGGGTCCTGGAACGACAATGGTTATAAATCGCTATCCCGATTTTGCTTCGATGAAAGAGGCCTTCGATACAGGCGTTTCCAAAAACAAAAAGAACGAAAAATGTATTGCGACAGTCTTTGATGTTTCCAAAATAGAGGGATATCGTTGGAGTGGTTCTAGGCTTTATATCTCAGGGCTTTGTGCAGATAGAAAGAAACAAACTGATTTTGATGATATTTGTAAAAACATCATTCCGTGTTTCGGGGAAATTTACTTATGGAACGAAGAATTTGATGTCTATGTTTCTTTTGAAATGGATGAGGATATAGAGACTTATTCCTCTATTTCTTTTCAAGAATTTAAGCACATCTACGATAAAGGATTTGACGCTTTCTCTTCCGTTCGTGCCGCAATTACTTCGAATTGGGAAGCAAATGAAAAGAATGGACAATATCCCCCAGAACTATCTAAATTTCGTTATGAGAAGAGTGAAGAAGAAACAATCCTATATGATCGTTTCCGTGTTCTATCTTGTGAAAAGGGAGAAATCTCTTTTGCAACGATACTTTTCTCCAAACGTACATCTATTGAAAATGTATATAACTATTCCAAAGCGGTTCAACGTTTCCTTCAAGAAAGTGTCAATTGAGTTTTGCCTCACTGAATTGTGAGGCTTTTTCTTAAAAAGAAAGAGTGGAATGCCTATAATCTTTTTAGAGGTTTAATTATGGTCAAAGCTTATGTAACTGGTGCTGGTGGAATCATTGGAAGCCACCTTGTCGAATATCTTCATAAATTAGGATACGAAGTCAAAGGTTCTTATTACACCCCAACAGTGGATTTAAACGATATCAACAAAGAAGGAGTGGACCTTTTTGAATTAGATGTTCGTGATCATGAAAAGATGAAGAAGTTCATCAACGAATATCTTCCAGATAAGATTTTCCATCTTGCTGCTCAATCTCGTCCTACTGAATCCTGGGAAGACCCATATTATACGATGGATGTGAATGTGAAAGGGACGGTTGGCCTTTTTGAAGCCATTAAAGCAGCAAAGAAAGACCATCCTGAATACGATCCTATGGTGGTGGCTATTTCTTCTAGCGCTATCTATGGTGAAGCTCTTCTTTCCTATTCTCCAGATAATCTTCCTAAAGAAGATTGCGCTTTGCTCCCTCTCCATCCTTATGGTGTATCCAAAGCCGCGGAAGACCTTACCTGTTTCCAATATTTTAGAAACTTTGGCATCAAGAATGCGAGAGTCCGTCTTTTTAATTGCACAGGCCCTCGTAAGATACAAGACATTACTGGCGACTTCACTAAGCGTGCAGTGGAATTAGAGATGAAAGGGGATAACCATCTTGTCGTGGGAAACCTTTCTGCTTTAAGAGCCATTATTGATGCTCGCGATGTTTGTGTTGCCTTGGAAATCCTTTCCCGTAAAGGCGTTCCAGGCGAAGCCTACAATATTTGTTCCTCCCATATCTTTAAGATGTCCCATGTTGTGGAATGCATCGAAAAAATCATGGGTGTGAAATATGAACTTGTTTTAGATCCAAAGCTTCTTCGCCCAGCCGATGAGAAGCTCTATGCCGGCAATTGCGATAAGATGAAAGCCCTTGGCTGGAAAGAGACTTACGAGTATGAGCAAACCGTAAGAGATTGCATCGATTATTGGCGATACAAACTCGAAGGAAAGAAACTTTCGTAATCCTTCTTTATAAGGAAGATAAGAGCCGGGTTTCGACCCGGTTTTTTCATCCAATAGATTTCATACAGTGTATGAAATGACTTCTCTCTATCTTTTTTAAGAGAACATATTCATTTAGAAGAATATCAAAAAATGATATTCAAGCCGTTAAAAAGAAAAATGCGATAGAAAGAGTTTTCCTTTCTTCTAGAAGCCTTTGACGGAAAGAGAAGGAAAAGAGTTTTCCTTTCTTTACAAAAATTAAAAACATACGATAAAAACTAGTAAAAACAAGCATTTTTAATACTTTACATCTCTTTCTTTCCCTTTCCATAATAGGTCGAATTCAGGTGTGCTAGGTGGGGATTAGCATGTCTCATTCTTTGAAATGTAGCCTTTGCTAAAAAGAAGCCTTTGAGATATGAATGTGAATCCGTTTTCCTTTCTTTCCTATGAAGAATTAAGGAAGATTGTTCAAGAAGGCAATGATTCTCTTTTGGCAAAGGCTACCTTGGCCTATAAGAATCCTAACTATCAAAGAAGCATTTCATCCTTAGAAAAACTCTTACCTTCTTTCCCTTTGGCTATAGAGCTTCTTTATTTCCGTTCTCTTGCAAAGATCCATCTCAAGGACAACGAGAGATATAAAGACCTAAACGATCCTCTTATTGCCCGTGCAGAAAATTTATTTATTTTCTTTGAAACTCATCCTTCTTTTGAAGAGGTCCTTCAAAGGAATCTCTATCTAGCCTTTCTTTTATCTTATCTTCCTAACTATGGTAAGCAAGAATTGGTTTATGGCTACCCAAATAGCCTTTATGGGGCAGGGGTATACGATTATGCTCTGCTTATAAAGAGATATGGGTTAACTTCCCTAAGGAAAGAGTGTTCTAAATCCTTTCAAAAAG
>OGRD01001216.1_pt1 | contig 10682 bp, 10 predicted proteins | sample 1553441 | NCBI WGS metagenome assembly OGRD01 (sample SAMEA2580106, study PRJEB22360) | human gut metagenome | biome: human gut; feature: human-associated habitat; material: faeces | place: Denmark | collected 2008/2010
TGGCAACCGACTATGTGACCGCCCCGCAGACCTATTGGGGCCGGGCGCTGTTTGGCATCGGCGCAGGACTTCTGACCTGCCTGATCCGCTTCTACGGAAGCTACGCCGAGGGCGTGTCGTTCGCCATCCTCTTTATGAACATTCTCACGCCGTATCTGTCCAGATGGACGCAGAGCAAGCCGCTGGGAGGTGCGAAGGCATGAAAAACACGAAAGAAATTCGAAAATCCATCGTCGTTCTGGTCGTGATCTGCCTGCTTACGTCCGCGGCGCTGGCTGTCGTGAACCACTTTACCGCCCCCGTCTCCAAGGCGAACGCAGAGGCCAGAGCCGAGCAGGCACGGCTTGACGCCGTGCCGGACGCGGCCTCCTTTGCGCCGGTCGAAGCAGTTCTTCCGGAGGAGGTCGTCAGCGCCTACACCGCGCTGGATGCGTCCGGAAGCCCCATGAGTTATCTCTTTACCGTCGAGGGCAAGGGCTTCGGCGGCACGATTCAAGTCCTATGCGTGATTGGCACCGACGGTTTGATCCGTACTTGCCGCACAATGGATGTATCGTCCGAAACAACGACGCTCGGTGGCCAGACGGCAAGCGAGCGTTACACCGGGCAGTATACCGGGCAGGACGCCTCGCTTTCCGGCGTGAGCGCCATCTCCCACGCAACCATCACATCGAATGCCTATCGCGGCTGCGTGGAAACTGCGTTTGAAGCGTATGCGATTGTAAAGGGGGCGCAGAAATGAGCAAATTACAGAATTTCCTGAAGGGCCTTATCAAAGAAAACCCGGTGCTGGTTCTTGTCCTCGGTACCTGTCCAACGCTGGCAATCTCCACGTCGGTCATTGCGGCCTTCGGCATGGGCATTGCAGCGACCGCCGTTCTGATCCTGTCCAACATGGCCATTTCCGCCATCCGCAAAATCGTTCCCGACCCGGTGCGCATCCCGTGCTATATTGTCGTGATCGCGGGCTTTGTCACGGTCGTGGAACTGGTCATGGAGGCGTATGCTTTCAGTCTGTATCAGTCTCTGGGCGTTTATTTGTCCCTAATCGTCGTCAACTGCATCATCCTCGGCCGGGCCGAGATGTATGCCAGCAAGCACGGCGTTGTGGATTCCGCCATTGACGGCGCGGGCATGGGCCTCGGCTTCACGCTTGCCATCTGCGCCATGGCAACCATCCGCGAAACGCTCGGCTGCGGCACGTTCTGCGGCCTGCCCGTCCCCTGGTTCCACGAAAACCCCATCGGCATTCTGACCATGGCCCCCGGCGGCTTCTTCGTGTTCGGCTGCATGATTGCGCTCATCAATAAGATCTCCAAGGGCAAGGCCATCAAGAAGAAGGAATTCGGCTGTGCTGGCTGCCCGGGCTGCGGCAAGGGTGCCTGCGAAGGAAAGGAGGCGGCTGCAAAATGAAGATCTCCGGTAAGTTTATTCTGAAGGTCGCCGGTACGCTGACCATCATCTCTCTGGTGGTGGCTCTGCTGCTGGGTCTGGTCAACGGCGTCACCGCCGACAAGATCGCCGCCATGAACGCCGCCGCTACTCAGACGGCTCTGGAGGCCGTCACCGAGGCCGGCAGTACATACGACGAGATCACCTCCATTCCTCAGGAGGTCATGGACGCCGCCAAGGAAATGGGCGGTACGCTGGAGGAGATGTACACGGTCACCTTCGACGGCCAGCCTGCCGGCTACGCTGTGAAGCTGACGGCCAGCGGCTCTCAGGGCCTCATCGAGATGGTCATCGGCGTGGATGCCGAGCAGAAGATCACCGGTATCTCCGTGGTGAGTCACTCCGAGACCTCCGGTATCGGTACCAAGGTGTGCGGCAATATGCCCAATGACGACGGTGTACCCGTTCTGGACCAGTTCGTTGGCATGAGCGGCGCAGGCACTCTGAAGGTGGGCAAAACCGTCACCCCCATCTCCGGCGCCACCGTTTCCACCAAGGGCGTGACCAAGGGCGCCAACGCAGCGCTGGCCGCTGTGGCCGCTCTGGGTTAAGAGAGGAGGAGCTGAGATATGAATTTCGGTAAGCAATTCAAAGAGGGTCTGATCACTCAGAACCCCGTTCTGGTACAGCTGCTGGGTATGTGCTCCACCATGGCCATCACCACCTCGTTCTTCAACGGTCTGGGTATGGGCGTGTCGGTGCTCATCATCCTGACGCTGTCCAATGTCTTTATTTCCATGCTGCGCAAGATCATCCCCAATGAGGTGCGTATCGCCTGCTTCATCGTGGTCATCGCCGGCTTCGTGACCTGCGTGGATCTGCTGCTGAAGGCCTTTGTGCCGGCGCTGTCCTCCTCTCTGGGTGTGTTCATCCCCCTGATCGTGGTGAACTGCATCATCCTGGGCCGTGCCGAGGCGTTTGCCTCCAAGAACCCCGTGGGTGCCTCCGCCGTGGACGGCATCTGCCAGGGTATCGGCTACACGCTGGTACTGATCTGCATGTGCGTGGTGCGTGAGCTGCTGGGCAGCGGTAAGTTCGGCGGCGGCCTGCTGGGCGGCGGCGGACTGGGCAGCGCCTCCGGCATCACCATCTTCCCCGAGGAGTTCGGCATCAAGATCCTGACCATGCCCGTGGGCGGCTTCCTGACGCTGGGCGCCCTCATTGCTCTGATGCAGTGGGCCATGGCCAAGAGCAACGCAAAAAAGGAAAAGGAGGCCAAGTAAGCTATGAAAGTGACTGAACTGTTGGCCATCGCCCTTGGCGCTATCCTGACCAATAACTTTATTTTCTCCCAGTTTTTGGGCATCTGCCCCTTTATGGGCGTGTCCAAGAAGATCGACACCGCTGTCGGTATGGGCGCAGCCGTGACCTTCGTGATGGGTCTGGCCTCCGCCCTGTGCTACCCCGTCAATAAGCTGCTGGACAGTCTGGGTCTTGGCTTCATGCAGACCGTGGCCTTCATTCTGGTCATCGCCGGTCTGGTGCAGTTCGTGGAGATGTTCCTGAAGAAGAACATCCCCACCCTGTACACCGCGCTGGGCGTGTACCTGCCCCTTATCACCACCAACTGCGCCGTGCTGGGCGTGGCCCTGCTGAACACGCAGAATGACTACAACTTCATCGAGTCTGTGGTCTATGGTATCACCGGCGGTCTGGGCTTCCTGCTGGCCATCTTCCTGTTCGCGGCTGTCCGTGAGCAGCTGGAGATCTCCAGCGACAACCCCAAGGCCTTTGACGGCTTCCCCATCGCGCTGGTCACCGCCGGCCTGATGGCGCTGGCCTTCATGGGCTTCAGCGGCCTGAAGGTCTGGTAAGGAGGTAAGAGGAATATGAGTACTTTGATTTGGGCAATCGTTGTTCTGGGCGCTCTCGCTATTATCTTCGGCCTGATCCTGGCTGTTGCCGCCAAGGTCTTTGAGGTCGAGGTCGATCCCCGTCTGCCTGAGATCCAGGCATGTCTGGCCGGCGCCAACTGCGGCGGCTGCGGCTATCCGGGCTGCGGCGGCTGCGCCGAGGCCATTCTGGCCGGTAAGGCTCCTGTCACCGCCTGCGCTCCCGCCGGCCCCGAAAACGCCGCCAAGATCGCTGCCATCATGGGTATGGAGGCTCCCTCCGGCGACAAGATGGTGGCTCACGTGCTGTGCAACGGCGGTTGCAACGCCAAAGAGAACTTCGAGTATCGCGGCGTGAAGGACTGTCTGGCTGCCACCAAGGTCTGCGGCGGCGACGCCAAGGCCGCCTGCTCCTTTGGCTGCATGGGTTTTGGCACCTGCGTTGCCGCCTGCCAGTTCGACGCCATCCATATCAATGAGCAGGGCGTCGCCGAGGTCGACAAGGAGAAGTGCACCAACTGCGGCGCCTGCCGTGAGGCCTGCCCGCGCAAGCTGATCGTCGAGGTCCCCTACAAGCAGAAGGTGTTCGTCAACTGCTCCAACAAGGACAAGGGCCCCGCTGTCACCAAGGTCTGCGCCAACAGCTGTATCGCCTGCGGCATGTGCGAGCGTACCTGTAAGTTCGACGCCATCCACGTGGAGAACAACGTGGCTGTCATCGACTACAGCAAGTGCAAGAACTGCACCATGTGCGCCAAGGCCTGCCCCCGCAACGCCATCGAGCCTATCCCCACTCCCGAGGAGAAGGAGAAGTTCAAGGCTGCGCAGAAGGCCGCTGCCGAGAAGAAGGCTGCCGCCGCCAAGGCTGCTAAGGAAGCAGAAGAGGCCGCCAAGGCTGAGGCTCCCAAGGCGGAGTAAGACCGCTATTTGCCACAAAAACCGGAACGGGTATGCATGCTTCATGCATACCCGTTCCGTCTCTGTTCCGCCATAAGCATTTCCGCATTTTGCCAGAAGCAAACAGAATTTCGCCCTAAAATCCGCAACATTTCCACAAAAAACAGGTTAACATAACTGCTGTGGAAAACGATGTGGAAAATGTGCAAAACCCTGTGGAGACAGGGCTTGCGGCGGTTGCGGCAATATTATTTTTTTTGCCCGCCTTTCAAACTTTTGCCGCAAAACCGCCGCCATAGCGCCGTCTTTCGACGGCAAGCCCCTTGCGCCGCCCCCAAAAATGCGGTACAATATATGGGATATTTTATGCGCTGAATCCTACAACCCTTGGAGGTTTCCCCTTTATGCCAAAGAAGAACGTATACAACGACGACAGTATCACCAGCCTGAAGGGCGCTGACCGTGTGCGGAAGCGCCCCGGCGTGATTTTCGGCTCCGACGGATTGGAGGGCTGCGAGCACGCGGTGTTTGAAATCCTCTCCAACTCCATCGACGAAGCCCGCGAGGGCCACGGCAGCCTCATCACCGTCACCCGCTTTCTGGACAAGTCCGTGCAGGTGGAGGACATGGGCCGCGGCTGCCCTGTGGACTGGAACGAGAAGGAGGGCCGCTACAACTGGGAGCTGGTGTTCTGCGAGCTGTACGCCGGCGGTAAGTACGACAACGAAAACAGCGAGAACTACGAGTTCTCCCTGGGTCTCAACGGCCTTGGCTCCTGCGCCACACAGTACGCCTCCCAATACATGGACGTTACCGTCTGGCGGGGCGGCAAGGAGTACACCCTGCATTTTGAAAAGGGCGAGAACATCGGCGGCCTTCAGGTGAAGGAGCTGACCGCCAACAAGAAGAAAACCGGAACCCGCATCCACTGGCTGCCGGATCTGGACGTGTTCACCGATATCGCCGTGCCGCTGGACTACTACCGGGACGCCATGAAGCGTCAGGCGGTGGTCAACGCCGGCGTCACCTTCCGCCTGCTGAACGAGACGGCGGCGGGCAAGTTCGACACCGAGGAGTTCCTCTACCCCCGCGGCATTCAGGACTACATCGCCGAGCTGGCGGGGGACGACGCCCTCACCGAGCCGGTGTTCTGGGAAGCCGAGCGCCGGGGCCGCGATCGCGCCGACAAGCCGGAGTATAAGGTGAAGCTCAGCGTGGCGCTGTGCTTCTCCAACCGGGTGTCCATCGTGGAGCACTACCACAACTCCAGCTTTCTGGAGCACGGCGGCAGCCCGGAAAAGGCCACCCGCCTTGCGCTGGTGGGTGCCATCGACAAGTACCTGCGGGAGAACAACAAGTACCTGAAATCCGAGGCCAAGATCACCTATCCCGACGTGCAGGACTGCCTGATTCTGGTCAGCAACAACTTCTCCACCCAGACCAGCTACGAGAACCAGACGAAAAAGGCCATCACAAACAAGTTCGTGCAGGACGCCATGGCGGAGTTCCTCCGCAGCCGTCTGGAGATTTATTTCATCGAGAATCACGACGCCGCCGAGAAGATCGCCGCTCAGGTGCTCATCAACAAGCGCAGCCGCGAGACGGCGGAAAAGACCCGCATCAACCAGAAGAAAAAGCTCACCGAGAAGATCGACATTGCCAACCGCGTCCAGAAGTTTGTGGACTGCCGCACCAAGGACGTGGAACGCCGTGAGCTGTACATCGTGGAGGGCGACTCCGCGCTGGGCGCTTGCAAGCAGTCCCGTGACGCGGAGTTTCAGGGTCTGATGCCCGTCCGGGGCAAGATCTTGAACTGCCTGAAGGCCGACTACCCCCGCATTTTCAAAAGCGACGTCATCACCGACCTCATGAAGGTGCTGGGCTGCGGCGTGGAGGTCTCCGGCAAGGCCGTGAAGGATCTGAACCAGTTCGATTTGAACAACCTCCGCTGGAATAAGGTGGTCATCTGCACCGATGGCGATGTGGACGGCTTCCAGATACGGACACTGATCCTGACCATGCTGTACCGCCTCTGCCCCACCCTGATCCGGGAGGGCAAGGTCTACATTGCCGAAACGCCCCTTTTCGAGATCACCTATAAGGACAAGACCGCGGAAAAGACGTGGTTCGCCTATTCTGAAAAGGAGAAGGCGGATATCCTCCGCTCGCTGGAGGGCAAAAAGGTGAAGATCGACCGCTCCAAGGGCCTTGGCGAAAACGACCCGGAGATGATGTGGCTGACCACCATGAACCCGGAGACCCGCCGTCTCATCAAGGTGCTGCCCGACGACGTGGAGGAGACCGCCCGTGTCTTTGACCTCCTGCTGGGGGACAACCTCTCCGGCCGCAAGGAGTACATCGCCGAAAACGGCCACAAGTATATGGACATGATCGACGTGAGCTGAGAAAAGGCTTCGTCGGGGCGTTAAGAAAACATGCCGGTGGCATGTTTTTAGCCCCGATCTCGGCGGCTATGCCGCCGTAGCATCCATCAAATTTTGAAGGAACCATCTTGTACGCCTGCGCCGCTGCGCCTTGTCTTGACGCAAGATCCATCGCCTTTTGGCGTTATGCCGTATCTGTCATTGCGAGCCAGTGTGCACACTGGCGTGGCAATCCGTTTCCTTTTTGATAATTGTGGGGTACGGATTCCTGAGACAGTGACATCGGTCACTGTCTCGGAATGACATTCCAACATGCCTTGCGGCGTTTCACCGCCCCTACACCAAAGAATTACCGCCTACAAAAGAAAGGACATTGCTCCTATGGCAAAAAAAACACCCTCCGACCGTACCGTCCACCGCCCGGCCGACCCCAATGTAATGGGTCTGCGGGGCGCGGTGGTGGATCAGCCCATCACCGCTACGCTGGACGAAAACTATATGCCCTACGCCATGAGCGTTATCGTCTCCCGTGCCATTCCGGAGATCGACGGCTTCAAGCCCGCTCACCGTAAGCTCCTGTACACCATGTACAAGATGGGGCTTCTCACCGGCAGCCGCACCAAGTCCGCCAACATCGTGGGCCAGACCATGCGCCTGAACCCCCACGGCGATCAGGCCATCTATGAGACCATGGTGCGTCTGGCCAAGGGCAACGAGGCCCTGCTGCACCCCTTTGTGGACAGCAAGGGCAACTTCGGCAAGGTCTACTCCCGCGACATGGCCTACGCCGCCAGCCGCTATACCGAGGCCAAGCTCTCCCCCATCTGCGCCGAGCTGTTCCGCGATCTGGACTGCGACGCCGTGGACTTTGTGGACAACTATGACAACACCATGAAGGAGCCGTCCCTGCTGCCCACTACCTTCCCCAACGTGCTGGTGTCCGCCAATCAGGGCATCGCTGTGGGCATGGCGTCCCAGATCTGCGGCTTCAATCTGGGCGAGGTGTGCGATACCACCATCGCCTACCTGAAAAACCCCGACCACGATATTTCCTCCACGCTGCTGGCGCCGGACTTCCCCACCGGCGGACAGATCCTGTGCGATGCGGACGAGCTGCGGGAGATCTACCGCACCGGCCGGGGCGGCGTGAAGATCCGCAGCCGCTACCGCTACGATAAAAAGGAGAATTTGATCGAGGTCTACGAGATCCCCTACTCCACCTCCATCGAGGCCATTCTGGACAAGGTGGCGGAGCTGGTGAAGGCCGGCAAGGTGAAGGAGATCAACGACATGCGGGACGAGAGCGACCTCAGCGGCCTGAAGCTGGCCATCGACCTGAAGCGGGGCGTGGACCCCGATAAGCTGATGGCCAAGCTCTACCGCCTGACGCCCTTGCAGGACACCGTCAGCTGCAATTTCAACATCCTCATCGCCGGCCAGCCCCGCGTGCTGGGCGTGGGCGGCATTCTGGAGGAGTGGACGGCGTGGCGCACCGAGTGCGTCAAGCGCCGTGTGTACTTTATCCTGAAGAAGAAGCAGGACAAGCTGCACCTGCTGCAGGGTCTGAAGCGCATCCTGCTGGACATCGACAAGGCCATCCGTACCATCCGGGAGACGGAGGAGGAAGCCGAGGTCATCCCCAATCTGATGATCGCCTTCGGCATCGATCAGGTGCAGGCGGAGTACGTGGCGGAGATCAAGCTGCGCAATATCAATAAGGAGTACATCCTCAAGCGGGTGGCCGAGACCGAGACCCTGGCCGACGAGATCGCCGACCTGGAGGACACCCTGGCCCGACCCCAGCGCATCCGCCGCATCATCATCGACGAGCTCACCGACGTGCGGAAGAAGTACGCCATCCCCCGCCATACCGAGATTGTCTACGGTCACGAGCTGCCCGAGGAGCCGGAGGAGGAGCCGGTGGACGACTATCCGGTGCACCTGTTCCTCAGCCGCGAGGGTTACTTCAAGAAGATCACCCCCCAGTCCCTCCGCATGTCCGGCGATCAGAAGTACAAGGAGGGCGACGGCCCCGCCCAGTATTTCGAGTCCACCAACGCCGCCGAGCTGCTGTTCTTCACCGACCGCCAGCAGGTCTATAAGGCCCGCGCCAGCGAGTTTGGCGAGACCAAGGCCTCGGCGCTGGGCGACTACCTGCCCGCCAAGCTGGGCATGGAGGACGGCGAGAACGTGATCTATCTGGCGCTGGCCGGGGATTACAGCGGCTTCATACTGTTCTTCTTTGAGAACGGCAAGGCCGCCAAGGTGCCGCTGACCGCCTACGCCACCACCTCCAACCGCCGCCGTCTCACCGGTGCCTACAGCGATAAAGCGCCCCTGACGGCCATCTTGGCCATGAAGGAGGACGAGGAGCTGGCGCTCTACACCAACGAGCCCCGGTGCCTGCTGATGCATACCGCTTCCCTGTCCCCCAAGACCACCCGCGCCACACAGGGCGTGGCGGTCATGACCATCAAACCCAAGTACCATCTGGAGCGTGTCGTCCCCGTGGCGGAGACGGGCATCACCAATCCGGCCCGCTATCGCACCCGCACCATCCCCGCCGCCGGCGCGCTCCTCCGCGAGGAAGACCGGGGCGAACGGCAGATGACGCTGCTCGACGGAGCAGAGGAAAATACGAAATAATAAAGAAAGAAACCGATTGAGCTATGGAAGCAAAACTTCACGGAAAACTCTGGTTTGATGTTCTGAAGATCCTTGTGGGATCGTCCCTGGTTGCGATCTCGTTCCGCTATCTCACGTTCCCGAACAGCATTGTTTCCGGCGGTGTGACCGGCATTGCGCAGATCGTGAACCTGCTTACCGGCCTGCCGGTCGGTATTGTTACGGTCGCGATCAATGCCCCGCTCTTCATCTGGGCGTGGAAGAAGCTTGGCAAGCGTTTTGTCGGCCTTACGCTTCTCTGCATGCTGACAAGCTCGCTGCTCATCGACCTTCTCGCGCATTTCCCCTATACCGTCACGGAAGAGCCGATGCTCGCGGCGGTCTATGGCGGACTCGTTTCTGGTGCGGGCTATGGTCTCTGCTATACGTCCGGCGCAACGGCCGGCGGCACGGACATCCCTTCGCGCATGCTCCGGCGCAAGTACCCGCACATCAATATGACAACGTTCATCCTCTCGTTTAACCTTGTCATCATTGTTACGTTCGCGTTTGTGTTCCACCGCTTCGACAGCTGTATGTACACGCTCATCTGCATGTACATCACCAACAAGATCGAATCGCTCATCCTGTACGGCCCGATCAACTCCCGGCTGTGCTATATTATCTCCGACAAAAGCGCCGATCTCAGCAGCGCCATCACCGGACGGCTGCACCGCGGCGTAACGCTGCTCGACGGCCACGGCGCGTGGTCGGGCAAGACCGAGCGCGTCATCATGTGCGCCGTGAAGCCCGGTCAGCTGGGGCCCCTCCGCCGCATGGTGCGCGAGATCGACCCGAAATCGTTCCTCATTGTAGGCGATGCCCGCACGATATACGGCCACGGATTTGAAAGCATAGAAGAGGATTGAACGCCATGGCGGATCTGGAAAAGACGGGAAAGAATCTGGAAGGCCGGGGCTTTCGCGTTCATCGCTTCGCTTCCGGCGCGGAAGCGGCGGAGTTTCTCGTGCAGACGCTGCACGGCACCAGCATCGGCATCGGTGGGCCGGGGAAAAGATCAGCAATTTCAACGGCGGCAGCGTGACGATCGATACGCTCGGCGTCTATGACCGTCTCTGCGGGAGCAACGAAGTATTTTGGCACTGGAAGAACCATGCGCCGGAAACGAGAGAGCGGGCAGGGAAGGCGGAGACCTATCTCTGCAGCGCTAACGGCGTGAGCGAGAATGGCGAGATCGTCAACATCGACGGCTTCGGCAACCGCGTGGCCGGTACGATCTACGGGCCGGAGCGCGTGTTTCTCGTCGTCGGCAGAAACAAGATCGCCCCGGATCTTACCGGCGCGATCGACCGGGCGCGCAACATCGCCGCGCCGCGCAATGCTCAGCGCCTCGGGGTGCAGACACCTTGTGCCGTGAAGGGAGAGCGCTGCTTTGATTGCAGCAGCCCGCAGCGGATCTGCAAAGGATTGTCCATCTTATGGGAAGCGCCCA
>OGRD01001221.1_pt1 | contig 10643 bp, 6 predicted proteins | sample 1553441 | NCBI WGS metagenome assembly OGRD01 (sample SAMEA2580106, study PRJEB22360) | human gut metagenome | biome: human gut; feature: human-associated habitat; material: faeces | place: Denmark | collected 2008/2010
GGAAGCCGTCGTTGGCTTGGCCCTGCCGGTCGTGCGGTGGGTGCCGGGGTGGTATGGATGCGCTTTTGGGCTCCCGGATCGCCACCCCAGGCTTTTTGCCTGGCGCGATTCGATGCCCGTCGTGCCTGGGGGCCGGCCGTGTGCCGGCGCGATGGCGTGGCGGTGCGTGGTGGCTTGAGAACTGGATAGTGGACGCGAGCAAAACAAGGGTTTTTGTATCTTTGTTTTGCTGTTGATTTCGAATCGAACTCTATTGTTCGTTTCGATCGTTTTGTGATCATTTTTAGTGTGATGATTTGTCGTCTGGGAATTTGCTAGAGGAATCTTGCGGCCATGCACTTTCGTGGTGTGTGTTGCTTGCAAGGGCGTATGGTGGATGCCTTGGCAGACAGGACCGATGAAGGACGTTTGAGGCTGCGATATGCCTCGGGGAGCCGCCAACAGGGCTTTGATCCGAGGATTTCCGAATGGGGGAACCCACCGACCGTCATGGGTCGGTACCGGCTTCGGCCGGGGGGTACGCAGGGAAGTGAAACATCTCAGTACCTGCAGGAAAGGATATTCCGTGAGTAGTGGCGAGCGAAAGCGGATGATGGCCAAACCTTGCGCGTGTGATACCCGTCGGGGGTTGCGCGCGGGGTGTTGCGGGATCGCGTGCGCCGGCTCCGACGGGCCGGCCGGCAGTTGCAGAAAACCATGTGTCAGGGGAACCGGGTTGAATACCGGGCCGCAGAGGGTGAGGGCCCCGTACCTGAACGCGCATGGTCTGCCGATCGCGTCTCCCAAGTAGCACGGGTCCCGTGGAACCCCGTGCGAATCCGCCCAGACCGTTGGGTAAGCCTGAATATTCCTGTCTGACCGATAGCGAACGAGTACCGTGAGGGAAAGGTGAAAAGTACCCCGGGAGGGGAGTGAAACAGTCTCTGAAACCGTGCGCCTACAATCCGTCGGAGCCCTTTTGTGGGGTGACGGCGTGCCTATCGAAAAATGAGTCTGCGAGTCAGTGGCATGTGGCGAGCATAACCCGTGTGGGGTATGCGTAGCGAAGGCGAGTCTTAAAAGGCGTTTGAGTCGCGTGTCCTGGACCCGAAGCGGGATGATCTAGCCCTGAGCAGGTTGAAGCGCGGGTAAGACCGCGTGGAGGACCGAACCCACCTGGGTTGAAAACCGGGGGGATGACTTGGGGCTAGGGGTGAAAGGCCAATCAAATTCCGTGATAGCTGGTTCTCTCCGAAATGCATTTAGGTGCAGCGTCGGGGATTACGTCCGGGGGGTAGAGCTACTGGATGCTTGCGGGCCCGTATCGGGTACCAACAGCAACCAAACTCCGAATACCGGTGACGCGTATCCCGGCAGTGAGTCGGCGGGGGATAAGCTTCGTCGTCGAAAGGGAAACAGCCCAGACCGTCGTCTAAGGTCCCGAAGCGTGTGCTAAGTGGGAAAGGATGTGGAGTCGCATAGACAGCCAGGAGGTTGGCTCAGAAGCAGCCACCCTTGAAAGAGTGCGTAACAGCTCACTGGTCTAGTGGTTCCGCGCCGACAATGTAGCGGGGCTCAAGCACACCACCGAAGACGCGGCAGTATTTTGTACTGGGTAGGAGAGCGTCCCATGAGGGGCGAAGCGGCCGTGTGAACGCGCCGTGGACTTCATGGGAGTGAGAATGCAGACATGAGTAGCGAGAGACGGGTGAAGATCCCGTCCGCTGGATGACCAAGGGTTCCAGGGCCACGTTCATCGTCCCTGGGTGAGTCGGGTCCTAAGGCGAGGCCGACAGGCGTAGTCGAATGGATGAACGGGTCGATATTCCCGTACCGGCTTTCAGCCGCCAAAACCGAGGCTTGGAGTACTAACCTCCGGGTCCGGGCTTACTGCTCCTTCGGGGGCGGGATGCCCTGGCCTGTTGGGACCGATCCTTGTAGTAGGTCAGCGCAGGAGTGACGCAGAAGGGTAGCCGGCCGCGGAGGTGGTCTTCCGTGGTCAAGCACGCAGGGCGTGGGACAGGCAAATCCGTCCCGCATGGGTCCGAGGTGCGATGATGGGGGCCTTATGGCCCGATATCCGGTGATCCCGGCTGCCGAGAAAAGCTTCGGCGTCAGGCTCGAAGCCGCCCGTACCCCAAACCGACACTGGTGGTCAGGTAGAGAATACCAAAGCGATCGAGCGAATCCTGGTCAAGGAACTCGGCAAATCACTCCCGTTCCTTCGGTTTAAGGGAGACCCCCGATGGTGAACACACTTGCTGTGGGAGCTTTTGGGGGTGGCACAGACCAGGGGGTAGCGACTGTTTACCAAAAACACAGGTGCATGCGAAGGCGAAAGCCGCTGTATATGCACTGACGCCTGCCCGGTGCCGGAAGGTTAAGAGGATCCGTCAGTCCCTTCGGGATGAAGCGGTGAATTCAAGCCCCGGTAAACGGCGGTGGTAACTATAACCATCCTAAGGTAGCGAAATTCCTTGTCGGGTAAGTTCCGACCTGCACGAATGGCGTAACGATCTCCACACTGTCTCGGCCAGAGACTCGGTGAAATTGAAGTCGCGGTGAAAATGCCGTGTACCCGCAGAAAGACGGAAAGACCCTGTGCACCTTTACTATAGCTTGACATTGGGATTTGAGCCTGCATGTGTAGCATAGGTGGGAGGCTGTGAACTCTGTACGCCAGTATGGAGGGAGCCATCGTTGAAATACCACCCTTGTTTGTTCAGGTCCCTAACTCCTTGCCGTGATCCGGTAGGAGGACAGTGTCTGGTGGGTAGTTTGACTGGGGCGGTCGCCTCCCAAAATGTAACGGAGGCATGCAAAGGTTCCCTCAGGCTGATTGGAAACCAGCCGTCGAGTGCAAACGCAAAAGGGAGCTTGACTGCAAGAGAGACATCTCGAGCAGGTACGAAAGTAGGTGTTAGTGATCCGGTGATCCCGAATGGAAGGGTCATCGCTCATTGGATAAAAGGTACGCCGGGGATAACAGGCTGATCGCATCCAAGAGTTCACATCGACGATGCGGTTTGGCACCTCGATGTCGGCTCATCACATCCTGGGGCTGAAGCAGGTCCCAAGGGTTCGGCTGTTCGCCGATTAAAGTGGTACGCGAGCTGGGTTTAGAACGTCGTGAGACAGTTCGGTCCCTATCTGCCGTGGGCGCAGGAGATTTGAGAGGAGCTGCTCTTAGTACGAGAGGACCAGAGTGGACGAACCGCTGGTGTACCGGTTGTATCGCCAGATGCATTGCCGGGTAGCTACGTTCGGATAGAATAACCGCTGAAAGCATCTAAGCGGGAACCCCCCCTCAAGATGAGATCTCCCAAGGTTTTAACCTAAGAAGACACCTTAAAGACCATGAGGTCGATAGGCAAGCCGTGTACGTAGGGTAACCTATTTAGCGGACTTGTACTAATCAGTCGTTCGGCTTAGTCACCTCCCCACCCCTTTAGAGCGAAAGTGCTCGTTCTAGAGCGGTGGCAGTTCAAAAGCCACAATTCAGAACAGACACAATATATTTCAAAATCGCTTTTTCAATCTTGCCGGTGATAATAGCGAAGAGGCCATACCCGATCCCATCCCGAACTCGGAAGTCAAGCTCTTTTGCGTCGATGGTACTGCATGGGAGGCTATGTGGGAGAGTAGATAATCGCCGGCTTTTTTTTGTTTTTGCGATTGGCTGGCGCACCTACTGCGTCAGCTGCGCTACTCATGTGGTGGGAACGTACGTGTGTACGCCTCCACGCACATTCGAGCTTGCTTCCTTGTATCTGCATCCAGGCAAGCACAAAAAAGTATTTTTGCTTCGTATTGATACCCATCCACAAAAGCCCGTAGGGCAACGCTGCGAGTAGCCACGGCAATGCTGTGGGAAAGACCGGGCAACGCTATGGGTAATCGGCATGCGACCACAAAATGAACCCCTGTAGGGATTTCGAATAAACATCATAAAAATATGTTTTCGTCATATTCTACACCGAATGATTAGTTTCTGTGTTGTTCTTCCTAGTTCTGTATATACGAATGGAATGAAAATCGACAAATGTATGACTTAGGTCATTGAGTTTTCACTCGCCATTTTTCAGCATTTCCCTACGCAAGATAGGCGCAGGGGCGTATGACTTGATAATTGGGGATATGATTTGAATTATAGTTTTCTTATGTATTGTTGATTGAAATGTATGATTTGTAAATTATAATTATCAGAATGTAACACATGTCTCACCGGTGTCGATGCTGGCGTAGTGTTTGTGGGGTGATGTAGGTGAAAGTGGTGATATATATGTGTGTATAAGTGATATGGTTTTTGTGTGTGATTATGTGGGTAATGCTAGGATAGATGGATGCTTGATAATCGAAAAAAAAGTCAATGGTAGCGATTACGGTATTGTCAAACCCATTGTGGGGGTGTTACAAGGACGCGACTGGACAACAAATCGCGATGATGGGTTTTCGCGTGGTGTAGAAAATGTTTGAAATCGCAAGGACAGGAGATGAAAGGATATGGCGTTCAATCCCTTTGAAATGGCACAGCAGCAGTTTGATGGCGTCGCTGAGAAGTTGGGTCTAAGCGAGAGCATTCGATCGTTGCTTCGCGTTCCGATGCGCGAGTATGTCGTGAGTTTACCGATCCGGATGGACGATGGTTCGATGCGGGTATTTCGTGGTTATCGCGTGCAACACAACGACGGTCGCGGGCCTTGCAAAGGCGGAATTCGGTTTTTCCCAGGCGAAACAGTCGATACGGTACGAGCATTGGCCACGTGGATGACGTGGAAGTGTTCTGTCGTCGATATCCCGTTGGGCGGTGGCAAAGGTGGTATCGATTGCGATCCGCATGAATTGTCGATGACGGAGCAAGAACGCCTTTGCCGTGCATGGGTTCGAGCACTTTCGACCGAAGTCGGACCGTTTTTAGACGTTCCGGCGCCCGATATGATGACGAATGGCCAACACATGCTTTGGATGCTCGATGAATACGAAACGCTTCATCATGGGCGGTATCCGGGGTTTATTACGGGCAAACCCGTCGGGAGCGGCGGATCGCTAGGTCGCACCGAGGCTACGGGTTATGGCGTCATTTGTACGTTGCACGAAGCGCTCAAGATGCTTGGCATCGACATTGCGAAGACGACGGCATCGATTCAAGGTTTTGGCAATGTGGCGTATTATGCGTGCGAACGCTATACGAAATTGGGCGGCAAGATCATTTGCGTTTCGTGTTGGGACAACACCGATAAGCAGTCGCATGCGTTTAAGCGAGCCAGTGGCGTCGATATCGTAGAATTGAAGGGGATTTCGGACAGATTCGGTTCGATCGATCGCGAAAAGGCGCGAGAGCTCGGTTATGAAGTTCTCGATGGCGATGCTTGGATCGAGCAAGACGTCGACATTTTGATTCCAGCGGCGCTCGAAAATCAGATCAATGGCGCCAATGTGTCGAAGATTTCGTCGCATGTCAAAGTCATTGCCGAGGGAGCGAATGGTCCGACGACGCCCGAGGCGGATGTCGAGATTCAAAAACGCGACATCTTCGTCATTCCCGATTTCTTGTGCAACGCCGGCGGTGTGACGTGTTCGTATTTCGAGCAGGTCCAGTGCAACATGAATTACTTCTGGGAAAAAGAAGAAGTCCTCGAAAAACTCGATATGAAAATGGCATCGGCGTTCCGCAAAGTTTGCGAAATGGCCAAAGACAAAGGCGTTTATATGCGCGATGCTGCCTATATGATCGCCATCGACCGAGTTGCGAATGCTTGCGTCGGACGCGGTTGGGCTGTGAAATAGTGCGACAAAACCGATTTTTTGTCGGTTTGATGCAGATACAAGGAAGCTAGCCCGAGGGCTAGGGGGCGTACTACGGTACGTTCCCGACGCCCGAGGGGCGACGCTGACGCAGTAGATGCGCAAACTGGCAAAAAAGAAAGCCCGTATCGCCCAACGGGCGATAGGGCGAAAAAGCGCCCGTATTGAGCCCAACGGGCGAAATAGGGCGCTAGCGGAGGCGTATCGAGCCCACCGGGCGAGGTAGATTTAATAGATGGGGAGTTGTTGAGGTGCTTCGAGGTCGTCGGTGACGCCTTCGAGTTTGTCGAGGTCGAAGTATTCGATTTCGAGGGCGGTGATGGATTGCGTTTCGGAGAGGTGGTAGCCGAACGTTTGCTCGGCGCCGCCGCCGTACGAGAAGACTTTGTAGAAGCCGTCGGAGGGGGATTGTGGGTTGAGGACGGCTTTTTGGCTCTTGATGTCGTACATGGCGATGTCGCCGAAGACGCCAACGGATGATTTGGCGTCGGCGTGTGCGTGACCGATGAGCCAGAGCGTGTTGTTGGCGACGGCGACTTTTGCGCCGTTGAAGACGAGGCTAGAGAGTGCGCCGTTTGCGCTTGGGTAGTAGTTGAGGACGTGTTGTTTCATGTAGAAGGCGGTGAGGTCGAGGCCTGGGTCTTCGGTGGGTGTGAGGTATTTGCTGAGTGGGTCTTTTTGGACCATGCCTTCGAAATTGTCGACGTTTGTCGTGTCCCAACCGTCGGCGATTTGTGGGATTGCGCTTGTCATGTCGATGGGGAACGCGGCGAGTCGGTTGTGCGTGACGCGCGTGTCGGAGTCGTTGAGGTGGGCGTGTAGCATGAGCGGCGATTTGTCGTTGGGGACAGCCCAGAGCGTTTTGCCATCGGGAGCGGGGTAGAATCCGGCGAGCATTTGCCCGAAGACGTGGTTTTGGAGGGGCTCTTTTGCCGTTGGCGTGTCGACGACGAAGACTTCGTAGTTGGGGTCACTACCGAATGGCGAGCCGTTGGGGATTCGGCATTTATACATATCGCTGTTGCACGACTCGTTGCTGAGTGTGTGGGTTTGTTTTGCGCGTTCTTTGTTGATTTTGTAGATGCGCGTATCGAGGCAGCGCGGGACGAATAGATAGGCGTTTTCGCCGTATTCGCCGAGTCCGATTTTGGGTTGCATCGTCTTTGTAGTCGGAGCGCATTTGACCTGCTCGCCATGGTCGCTCGTGATGTTTGAGAGTCGCGGCCCGGCGTCGACGTGGTCGACATTGCCGTATTGGTCGCGTCCGCCATCGGCGACGAAAGCGCGCAAAAGCCCCGTTTCGCCATCGATATAATAGGTATAGACGCAGACGTGGTCTTCGCCGCATTTCAGCGTGGGGTGGCCTTTGAGCTGATCGGTGTGGTAGATTTGGACGAACAAGACGTTGTGATAGGCTAGGAGTTTGTAGGCGCCGTAATGAGCCAGTAGCCCATCGTCGTTGGCAATGGCTTGCGTATTGTCTTGGAGATCGACGTTTTGGAGGCCTTTGAGAACGTCGTTGACGCGTCCGCTCCAGAGGTTTTGATAGTTTTGCCCGTTGAGCCCGCCGTTTTCGGGGCCCGAGTAGCGTTGGACGAAGAGGAAGTTGTTGCCGTTGCTATAGTGCGCCAGTGCCATATCGGGTTTGGGAGACCCGACGTTGACGTATTTGCGCCCGATTTGTTTGTGCGTGCGTATATTAAATGGATACGCTTTGCCGTCGCACGTGATGACCCAAACGACGTTTGGATTGCCCGAATTGTCGTAACCTTTTGTGAGCGTACATATCTTCGATGTGATGGGGTAATCTTTTTCGTCGACGGGGATGAAGTCGTACTTTTTCGTGCCCTCTTGAGCCGGAATGAGCGCGTATGTATTGAGGTCGATGAGCCGCATCCCCGAACCGGTGGCGACGGCGATGATGCCGTTTTCGGGGTCGGGATGTGGCGAAATATCGTGTTGGTAGAAGTAGCCGAGTTTGAGCGTGCCGAGATCGAGTTTTCTGCCGTTTTCGATGGTGATATCGACGGCGGCCGGGGCGTTGGTGTCGTTGCCATTGGCGAGCATGAGGTCGGTATCGCTGACGACGCCGCCCCATCCCGAGGCGTACGAAGCGGGCTGCCGCCACGATTCGCCATTTTTGACCGAGACATTGGAGTCGGCAACGATCATCATTTTATAAGACCCCGTAGGGAGGTCGCGGAGTTGAATCTTCGGCCCATAGGATGTTTGCAGCGCCTGCGTGTAGCCGTCGCTTTGCGAGAGCTCGCGTTTGACAACGGGATTGGTGCAGGTGGCGTCGTCGGGGGCACAAAGGAGCAGAATGAGGGATTTTTCAAACGCGTTTTTGCTCGGGTCGAGGTAGGCGCGCCACAAACTCGACAATTGATTGGCCGTTTCGGAATTGAGCATAAGCGTAAATTCGACTTGTGGCTCGGGCTCTGGGGCGGTCGCCACGCAAACGCTTTGTTGGCAAACCCAACCTTGACCGTTTCGCGTGCGGCATTCGGTATCGTTGCGGCACTTTTTGGCAACGCAACCATAAGATGTACAGTCGTAATTGACGCTATCGGGGCATTCGGAAACGCTACGGCAAGCGGGCTGCTGCGGCGTCACACTCCCCCCAGGCGGCGTGTAGTTGGGGTTATTGGCGCAAACGAGCGTGTAGGGCTGGCAGTATTGGCGCGGTGAGTCGCAGTCGCGATCGCTTCGGCACGGCACCGAAGTATCGGTTTCAAAGCACCCCATCAGCGGCAACGAGGCAGAAAGACACGCACACAGAATCGATAAACGAGTAACGGGTTTCATCACAATCTCCAAGTCGTGAGAGTCAACGCCACGCCAAAATCACAACGATTTCGACGCGCTCGAATTTTAGAACCAATAACACGAGGGCAATCTTAGCGAATCGATCGGCTTGCGTCAAACACAATTGGCTTTTTTTTTAATGGCTTTATGTGTTTTTTTTGAGGGGGGCGGGCTATGTGCTCGGGCGTGCCGCCCTTGCGCGCATACGCCCTTTTGGGTGGCGGCTATGTGCTCGGGCGTGCCGCCCTTGCGCGCATACGCCGCGCACCGCGCACCGCGCGTGAATCGCGCTTGCCATCGAAAGCCTCATTGCGCGTTGCGTCGATAAATCGTATAGCGCAGGCGGCGATGTGCATTGCTCGATCGCTCGCTCGTTCGAGCTTGTCGCATGATGTGGTCGATTGTCGCATGTTTGTTGCACGTCGCACGTAGTCGTTAGGTGGCTTGAGATATCGTCGCGATTTGAGGAGATATCGGTGTATTGGTCGTTGTTTTGGACATTTGCGAAAGTCGGTGTGATGACGTTTGGCGGTGGGTATGCGATGTTGCCCATCTTAGAGCGCGAAGTCGTCGATAACAAGAAGTGGGTCGACGATGCGGAGATCATGGATTATTATGCCATTAGTCAGTGCACGCCCGGGGTTATCATCGTCAATGTGGCGACGTTTATCGGCGAGAAGTTGGGCGGACGCTGGGGTGGAATCATTGCGACGCTTGGCGTCGTGTTTCCGTCGCTTTTGATCATTACGCTATTGGCGGCTTTATTGAGCGAGTTTTCACATATTGCAGCAGTTCAACATGCGTTCTCGGGGATTCGAATATGCGTATGTATATTTATATTTAATGCCATATTGCGTTTGTGGAAATCGTCGGTCAAAGATGCGGTCACTTGTCTATTTTTTATGACAGTTTTTGTAGCATCGATATTTTTAAACATATCGCCAGTGATATATGTCGTCGTGGCAGGGATAGCAGGTATATTGTTACATCGGTTTGTATTTGAGCGATCAAAGCCACCTGCCGCCTAATCGGATCATACCCATCCTCGCATGAAGTGATACATGGGGCGAAATAATCGTCGGTTGATGATATGGAATCGGTCGAGGCTGGGCATTTTTTCGTATATATTGGAATGGCTTGAGATGGCAATATTTGGGCGGTAAAAAAGAAAAAAATGCGAGTTCGTTGGGTGGTGTGAAATGATATATCTGCGTTTATATTGGGAATTTTTCAAGACGGGATTGTTTTCGGTTGGCGGAGGGATGGCGACAGTTCCCTTTATACAAAACATGGGGGCGAGTTTTGATTGGTTTACGCCCGCACAACTCGCCGATATCATCGCCGTTGCCGAGAGCACGCCAGGGGCATTTGGCATCAATATGGCGACGCATGTCGGTTATAGCGTTGGATTGGCGCAGGGAGGGGCGCCGTTATGGGGAGTATTGGGCGGGCTCATTGCTAGCCTTGGTCTCATCACGCCGTCGATAATCGTCATATTGATCGTGGCACGTGTACTAGAGAAATTTCGCAAGAATCGATACGTCGAGGCGGCGTTTTATGGTTTGCGCCCGGCATCGGTAGGCATGATTGCCGCCGCCGGATTGAGCATCGTCTTGATGAGCTTTTGCGGAATATCGTCGGTGCTCGATATCGATGCCAATGTCGCCGTCGATTGGCGTCACCTCGTCTTAGCCGCCATCATCCTCGTAGCGACGCGTTGGATCCCCAAGGTCAAGAAGCTCCATGCGATATGGTTCATCTTATTCTCGGCCGTCGCCGGGGTCGTCTTTGGCCTGTGAGAAAAAATGGACGCCCGCGGCGCGGGCGTTATGGATTTGGCGATGGGGTATGGGCTCTGACCTCACCCCCGGCCTGTCGGTCCCCCCACTCGCCATTGCCCCAACAATACGCTATAATAGTCGCCTGTATGTCGGGCGGCAGAGCCGCCCGACGCGATGACCGAGGAGGCTAATCATGGGCAGATTTCTCAATCCAGGTAATGGCGGGGTTTTGGAGATTTTACAGAACCCAACAAACAACTGCACGTCTAA
>OGRD01001222.1_pt1 | contig 10642 bp, 9 predicted proteins | sample 1553441 | NCBI WGS metagenome assembly OGRD01 (sample SAMEA2580106, study PRJEB22360) | human gut metagenome | biome: human gut; feature: human-associated habitat; material: faeces | place: Denmark | collected 2008/2010
CCTTGTAGCTGCGGAAAAAGTCTTTCAAAAAGGCAATGTGCTGACTGAGCCTTGTGACCTTTTTGAAGGCTTCGGGTGTAGTAGCGTCGATATCCTCAACGCTGTCCGTCCATGCCTTGGGTTCAAGCGGATTGATGGTATATTCGCCCGACATAAAATCAATATAGCAGCCGCCGAGGGCATCGCACAGATCCTCGTACTCCGATTCGGGATCGAGACAGATGATTCTCTTGCCCGACTCACGGATATTGGTGAGAATGAGTTTCAGAAGATAACTTTTTCCCTGACCGCTGTTGCCGAGGATGAGGATATTGCTTGTGGTCTTGTCCTCGGCCCTGCGGTCGAAGTCCACAAGGATGTTTGTGCCGTACTTATCTCTCCCGATATATGAGCCGTGTGGATCTGTCTTTCCACTGAAATTAAACGGGTACATATTGGCAACAGAGGATGCAGGCAGGACTCGTTCATACTGTGCGCCGAACTGATTGCAGCCCGTCGGGATGACCGACAAAAAGCCTTCCTTTTGGCGGAGGGTTAAGCGGTCAACGGAAATCTTGGAACGCGTCAACTCCATGGCAATGTCCGATTGCAATTCCTTGAGCTTTTCCATGCTCCTGGCTTTCAGTTCGATGAACACCGACACATGGAGCAGCGGCTCTTTGTTCTTGCGGAGGTTGGCGAGCAGTTCAATTACATCCTGCAAATTGCCCTCGGCCTCGATGGTTTCGTTCACATCGTTGCCGCCGCTTTTGAGCCTGTTGCGGCGAGTGGCATTTTGAATGATTTTACGCTGTTCCATTGATTCCACCAAGCGGTGGTAAATGCGAAGCGTCACGCCGTTGCGGTCGGCGAGCTGTGAGAGGATCGCCTGTTCCTCGGTGGACGGCGGATATTCCCGAATCGCCCATACGCAGCGGTAGCTGTCGCCGACGATATAATGGTCGGATAAAAACTTGATTGTGCCGGGTAGGATCAAGTCGAAGAAGTCCTTGGTGCGGATTTCCTCAACCTGCTCCGGCGTCAATACTTTCGGTTTTCTTTTATACATGATTTTCTTCCTTTCTGCCGTTTAGGTTTCTGCGGCGATAATAAGCAGCCTTCCGTCCTTGCCCGAACCGTGGCAGGTGGAGAGGATAAGGTGCCTGCCGTCCTCGACGGCGATGCGGTCATACCAAGCGTCCGAGATGTTTGTTCTCCGCACCTCGGTCACGGTAAACAGAAACACACCGTCGGCGGTTTCCAGCCTTACCGTGCGGTTTGAGTTCAGAAAATCCGTATTCAGATATTTCTTCAAATCGGAGAACATCGTGCCGTTTTTCATGTTATGACCGTAAATAATGAGGTTGGAGCTTTGGAGGTCGCACCGTCCGTCAAGGAACGGCACACCGCTTTGGCTGTATTTGCCGTAAAAGTTGCGGCGGAGATATTTCTGTGGTTCGGACGGCGTGTACATGACGGGATAACTGATATTTGTGCCGTCAATAGAGAGCCACCCGATGCAGTCACTGTTTTCGGCAATGAGTGCCTGTATATTGTGTTCCGCCGCAGGCTGCTCGGTCGGCTCTGCGCTTGGTTCTGTTTCTGCGTCCGTAACGGATTCTGCCGGAGCTTCGGTCATCGGCAGTTCGGCGATTTCCGCAACGGCGGCGAAGTCATCTTTTTCTTTCTGCTGTTCTTTTAACTCTGAATAGATATTTACGCCTGCAAGCACGGCAGCCGCCGACAGCAGAAGACAGAAAAATATGAGGGCGAGTTTATTCCTCGTCCTCATCATAATCCACCTCATAGAACTGTTCTCCGTCAATATCGGGGATTGCTTCACCTTGCATACTTGCCTCAAAATAAAGTGCAAGGATGCGTTTGATCTCCGGCTTTTTCAGTCGATGCACCTCAAAGCCCTCGCCGGCAATTTTGCTCTCAATGCGGTTTGCGGTTTCGAAGGTCTGTTTTTCTTTCTGTCCTTTGAGCCTTGCAACAAAGAAAAACTGACGGGCCGTCGCCATTTCTACCTGAATGGTGTCGAGAAACTCGATGTCCTTTTTGATGAGTTTCCTGACCTTTGCATTTTCCTCAACTTCAAGACGTGAGGTCAGGTACGCTTTATTATCATCGAAGCATTCGGACGAGTCGGTGCAGACGATTTCAATGTTGGGCAGCGCCGACAGCAACATCATCAGATGGCGTATCTTTATCTCAATGTTGGTGTGGGAGAGCACCGAGATATTGGTGGGCGACACGAGGTAAAAGAGCAACTCTCCCTTATTGGTAGAAAGGCCGTATTTGGTGAAGGTTTTGATGCCAAGCAGTTCCTGCACCGAACGGCCTTTTTTCTTTTTCTGCTGTTTCATTGTCATCATCTCCATTCAAAGTATTGCTGTGTGGATATAAAGTAGCGCACAGCGTAACGCATGAAATCGAGTACGGTGGTATCGTCCATGCGGATCGTCAAAAAGCCGTAGCATAAAACAGCTACGGCCGGTAAGAAAATGTGCAGCTGCACAAGGGCGAGAACTGACAACAGTGCGGCTACCGCTAAAATTACAAAGTCCCGCAAGCTCCAAAGCCACAGGTTGGCTGTGGCTTTTAAGTTCTGCGGATAGATATATTGTGTCATTGCATCATTCCTCCGATTTCTATGCCGTCGACATCCTCGCAGAATTCCTTGGGCGTCTGTCCGTATTCCTCACGGAGTTTCTCGGTAATCATACCCTTGATGAGCTGCGACTCCGCATCGGTCGGCACATATTCGCCTTCCTCACAGGAGTCGGCGGTTGTAACGGTAAATTCAAGCCGGAGCGTGTCGGCGAACGGGTCGTACTTAGCATATAGATTCAGCCACTTATCATCGTCCGTTGCCGTGTTCGTTCCGAATTTCTTATCCACATCAAACCATGTTTCGAGATAACAGGTGATCTGATGCCCGATGTCGCAGTCCACCTCCATATCTCTGTCGACTGCAAGCATATCCCTTGTGAGTTCCGGCGTATCCATTTTAGTTAATACCGAGGTATTTCAGCCCCGCCTTGTAACGGGAGAGGAGCTTGTCATATGTCATTTCCTCGTTTAATGACGGCTCGAATATACCGTAATCGCCGTACCAATTTGCATATCGCTTGGTTGGCGGAATGTCTGCCGCTTCCTCATAGGCGGCAATGATTTTAAATGCGTCCGAGCCGTACTTCTGCAAAAATCTGTTTGCCTGCATATAGTATTTCATTGCGCACCTCCTTATTTGCCAGCGGCTCTTGCTACACTGCGAGAGAGGTTGACCGCTGTAGTTGTAGCGTGAACAACGCTCATCATGTTTACTCTGACACTTGAATCAAGTCCAAACTGCTGCGCAATTCTTGGCACCTCATTGGCCGCCAGCATAATGCCGAGTCCGAGGAGCATATTCTGCGGAAAGGTCAGAAGCCCCAAGAAAAGCAATGTTGTCTGCATAAATGCGGTAAGGCAGATTGCGACGACCTGCTTGCACCATTGGTTGAAGCCGTCGGCATAGCCCCTTGGTACGCTGAACATATATAACGCGCCGACAGCCATCTGCACGAGGAGGATTCCGCCTCGCTTGATATTCTGAAAGAATATTTTAATAATGCAGTAGGCAAAGGCTATCATCGCAAGCAGATTAAAGAGCTTGTATTCCGCAGTGGCCGCCACCATAAACGAGCCCTGCAGCACCGAAGTGCTTTGACCTGCGAGGTCGAGTGACTGCGTTCCCGCAAAAATTCGGGCAAGGTCGTGGGAAAATGTGTTTTGCAGACTGATGCAAAACTTGTATAACTCTATCGGTACGACTCCGATGAGAGAACAAGCAAAGAAGCCTTTTATGATGTTGAGTGCCGTTGTTTTCACATTGGCTCTGCCGCATTGGTACTCGATGGCAACATCGAATACTGCCACAACCGTTCCGGCCACGAACAAGCCCCAGCCGAAAAGAGTAAACAGCTTTACGGTTGCTTTTACCCATTCAAGGTCAAACACATCCGCACCCATATTGCCCATCATCTCGAAGAAGTCGGCGATAGCGCCGTAGATGATTTCATAAAACCATTTGAGCATTGCATCCCAAATGGCATTGGATATTTGTGTTCCGAGGAAGTCCATAGCGTCGCCGATGGCGCTGCCGATCCCCGAAAAGATATCGCCTAACCAGTCAAAGATAAGTCATCACCTCCGTTTCGTATCCGGCTGTATCAGATGATTGACCAGATATACAGCGGCGCGGTAAGGGTGAAAATAAGGCAGGCAAAAAGAATACACGGAGCGGCAAATTCAAACTGTCCGTGCTTTCTGTAGTCGAAATAAGCCGTGCCGACCTTCACGAAGAAAAGGATGGCGAGGATCATATCGCACACGGGAAAAACAACATTGTTGACGACCGTCTGAATTTGGCTCTTGGCAGCGTTCCATGTGTTTTCGATCGCACCCGCCACATCGCCTGCGGCAAAGGCAGTCATAGAGAAAGCCGACACAAGGACGGTCACAAGCAGAACACAGAAAAGGATTCTGACGGTTTTCTTTTTCATAGGATTCATAAGGGATTACCTCCAATCGCTTTTTGAATTTCTTTTTCGGTTATCTTTCGGACTCGGATATTGAGGTTCTTGCAAAATTGCAATTCTGCTCTCATGCCGTCCGTGACGGTATCTCCGAATACCCAAACCTCATCGCAAAGCCACAGCAGCGACATTCCCGCCGCCAAGCCGACTTCACGGTCTTTGGGATTATTATCGTCAAGACATTCCGCATAGAAATGCGGCACGACCGGAGCCGTGCCGCACCTCAGTGCATATTCGGTATATGTCTTAACCTTTTTGAGATTTTCCTCAATATTCCCTCCGAGGGGAGCGCAGACATACACCTTTTTCATTACTCGTCATCCTCGTCCTTTCGGGATTTCACACGGATAATGACAACGGCGATGATACCGCCGAGTGCCACAGCACCGAGTCCGATCCAGAAGCCGAGGCTGGAGTTGTCGCCCGTCTGCGGAACGGGAGGAGCAGGAGGTGTAAGCGTTACGGTCTGACCGCCGTCCTCAATATCGGCATGAGCTGCGATCTCCACACCGTCACGATAGAGCGTTTCAAACACAACGATGTCTGTCTGCTTGGTTACGGCGCTGCCGTCAAAGTTAAAGCGGACGGTAATCTCTCCGTCTTTTTTCTCTGCCGTAAAGGTAATTTCGGAGGTCACTTCCTTGCCGTTTACGAGGAACGGCTTGCCTGTAGCCTTGTCCATGAGGATGCCCTTGACGGTGTATTCCTTACCGACCGTAAGGTTCTTGTAGGAAATGGTGTCCTCAATGGTAATGTCGCCCTTGGCAGCAGCGGACTTTTCGCCGTTCACGGTTGCCTTTGTTCCAATTTCTGGAACGGTAACCTTGACGGTCTGATCCTCGTCCTCAATGTCTGCGTGTACGGCAAGTTCTTTGCCGTCCTTATACAGAGTTTCAAATACCACAAGGCTTGTGCTTTCCTTGATTAACCTTGAATCGAAGGTAAAGGATACTGCAACTGTTCCGTTCGGAATTTCGGGCGTGAAAACGGTTTCGGCTGTTACAGCTTTATCGTTTTCGGTAAAGGCTTTGCCCGTGTTCTTATCCATAAGCGTACCTTTGAGTACATATTCCTTGCCGGGGATGAGGTGGCTGTAGGATACGGTATCGGTCAGCGTGAACACCTCGGTTGCACAGATTTCCTTCTCGCCGTCAACCGTGGCGGTGGTCTTGATTTTGGGGATGCGGTCGTTGATGACCGTGATACCGATGGTCTGTCCGTTCTCACCGATGCGGACGGGATAGATTTCATTATTTTCGAGGTATCCGTCCGCAGGCTGCAGCTCCTTAATGAGCCAATCGCCGTAAGGGATGTTCTCAAAAGTGAATACGCCGTCCTCGCCGGATTCGGCGGTAAGGAGTGCGTTCTCGGCAGTAAACTCGGTTTTGTCACTGCGGAAGAGTCCGAACTTTGCGCCGATGACAGGCTTCTCGGTTTCACGGTCGATTTTCAAGCCCTTGACCGAGCCGTAGAGGATGTCATTCTTGATGGCTTCGCCGCCGTTTGCTTTGATCTCCACAAGGGCGGTATCCTGTCCGGCGTAGTCGAAGGTCACGGGGTACTTTTCATCCGAGAGGATATAGTGGCTGTCGGTCGCAATTTCCTTTACATACAGCTTTGCGCCTACGGGAATATCCGTCTTGAAGGTGATATTGCCGTTTTCATTGCAATTTGCAACTTCGAGTAGGCCGTCCTTCGGAATGACCGAACCGTCTGCGGCGGTCAGATCCTCGGCCGCATAGAGTCCGAACTGCACCGAGAGGATTTCTCCGTTATTCCCGATGCCGAAGGTTTCGTCCTTACCGAGAATTTTGGAGAGCGACACCTCTGCCTTTTGGCGTTCGTTATAGAACTCGGCGGCTGTTTCGGTGACCTCGACGGTTTCGCCTGCATAGGTCAGTTCAACCGACTTTGCCTCATCGTTCAGCACCATGCCGTAGGGCGCTTTTGTTTCTCTGACCGTATATTTGCCGAGGTACAACGGTTTGCTTGAGGCGTTGCCGTTTTCATCGGTGGTTACAGTGTCGACAACCGCACCCTTGGCATAGCGGAGTGTGCCGTCCGGCGTGATAATGTCCTCGGCGGCGGTAATCTCATAGACTGCACCTGCGAGACCTTTATCTGCAAAAACAAAGCTGTATACGCCGTCCGATTCCACAGCGGAGAAGAATACCTCGCCGCTTTTTGAGATATTGACGATACCTTTCTGCGGCATATTGTGTTTTTCTACGGTTACGACAGTCTTGCTGCCGTCCACCTTGAATGCGATGGGAGCAGAGTCGAGAACATATCCGTATGCCGTACACTGCTCGATGATCTCATAGTTGCCGTAAGGCAGCTTTTCGGGCATCATGAGCTTGCCCGTTACATCGGTGTAATAGGTGTCGATGTCCACAGGCGTCGGGTAGTTGATGTGCTGCACGATATATTCGCCCGTGTCGGTGTTGCGTACCTTAAAGCCAATACCCGCCGCAGGGATAATTTTACCCGTTTCGGCGTCCTTTTTAACAATCTCAATGAGTGCCTCAAAGGTTGCGTTGTTGATGAGGAAACGATAGGTTTCGCCGTTTTCCTTAACAAAGACATTGAAAGGCGCAAGCAATTCCTTGCCTTCCCAGCCCTTGGTCTGCTTCACGGTGTATTCGCCGTAAGGCAGATCCTTGGTTTCGGCAAAGCCGTTCTCATCGCATACAAGGATATCTCTTTCGGTTTCCTTGGCGTTTTCATAGCTGCCGGAGGCGGCAAGGTATACCTCAAACTCTGCACCTTTTTCGGGTGTTTCGATCTTGGTGCTGCCGTCATCGCAATGCTTGATTACGGCGATTTTTCCCTTGATAACATTTTCGAGGGAGTCGAGAGGCTTTGCGAGGTTGTATTCTACGGTATAGAGCTTGGCCTCAGCACCGATGTGCTGACTTTCTGTGTTAAGAAGGTATCCTTCGGACGGGCTGATTTCTTTCAGCGACCAGTCATCGCCGCAGATATAATACTTGGTGGTAAACTGACCGTTTGCGTCGGTGGTGTAGGTGTCGATGAGCTGATTGCCCTTATAGATGCCGTACTTTGCACCTGCGAGGGAAGCGTCGCCCTGCGGCAAGCCCTTTTCGCTGTCACTTTTGGTTACAGTAACATTAAACTTCTTGAGGACATTGTCAAAGGACTTGTTCGTTACCTTATTCCACTCGATTGCGGCGGTCTGCTTGTCGGGTATGACATAGCGAGTCGGAGTGTCGACTTCTTCGAGGGTATATCCCGTGCCGATAAGCACATTCTTGAATTTTGCAATGCCGTTTTTATCGGTCACAGCATACTCGTTGACCTCAATGCCGGAGATCGATGTTCCGTAGAGGCGGAACTTCATGCCCTCGGTCAGCCCGTCCTCGGCAGTCTTTTTGACTGTGAGGTCGCCGCGGCGGAGCTTGTTGCTGAAGTTGACGGTAGACACCTGACCGCTGACAACGGTTACACGGCGAACTTCCTGCGGAATATATTTGTCATATTCGGTTTCGGTCACGGTGTAAACTCCGGGCTTGAGGTTGTCTACCTGAATCACACCGCCGTTTGCGGTTTTAACGGTCTTGTCGATGCCGTTGCCCTGAATGCGAAAGGTAATACCGTCCACCTTGCCGTCCTCGCTGACCTTGACGATTTTGGCACTGCCGGGGATCAGCTCGTTGACAGCCTTAATGGTAATCGTGGCGTTCGGGGTGTTCTTGTTAAGTGTGACCGTCCATTCGGATTTTCCGTAAGCACGGTAGTCCTTCGGGAACACGGTTTCCTTGACGGTATAAGTGCCGAACGGGATCGGATCGGCAGCCTTGGCATAGCCGGAGGCATTGGTCGGGCCGATCTTGTATGCCTTACCCGTCTTTTGATTTGTGGCAACGAATACGGCTCCGGCAAGTGCCTTGCCGTTTTCATCGGTCTTTTTAACCTCCATAAAACCGTTTTCGATAAAGAGCTCGTCCGGAAGATGATAATATCCGTTCGGCGTGGATGCCTTATCTCCGTTGGAGGAGTGTGCCATACCTTCGGTGGTGTTGATTTCGGGGCCTCTCTCATTACCTACATGGATAATGAAGTGCTTGCCGTTATACACGCCTGCAAAAATAGCCGCATGGACATGGCTGCTCGAGCTGTTGCCGAAGATGATAATGTCGCCGGGTGTGAGCTTGGAATAGTCCACATTGCTCGGACTCGTGCCGACCTTTTCGACCTTACCCTGCGAGGCAAGTTTATTCAGCGCGTTCTGCCAAGTCACAACGGCCTGCGAGTTCATTCCCGTAGCGTTGATGGCGTCGGTAATAAACTGCGTACCCACGCCCTCAATGTTAGGCAGGTAGTTGCAAATATAGTAGGTCACGAAGCTTGCACAGCAGAGACCGTACTGCTCAAACCTTGCAATATTCGGTGCTTTTCCCGTCACGGTCGAGGAGTCGGAAACCGTTTCCTTACCCGTAAGCGAAGTGCTGTAATGAATATCCGAGAGGATACTCGGTGCATTTCGTTTCAGTGCGCCGCCGTAGTGTCCGGTCTGATAGATCGTGCCGTTATCCTTCTGCTTTTGCACATTGTAGCCGGTATAGGCAAGCGCTCTGACGATGGGGTTATCGAGCATTTTGTCGGGGATGTCCGAGGCAGGTGCCGCAAACGCTGAGATCGGGAAAGCGCTGAGTACCATTACCAATGCAAGGAGCAAGGATAACAATTTCTTTCTGTTCATATTGACTCATCCTTTCAAGTTTATTTGTATAAAAAAAGAACGCCTGATTTTATCAAGCGTTCTTTTTGGAGTATATCGGGCGGTTATCCGCCGTAGTTTTGACTGCTTACGCATACGCAGCAGTACCATGTGCCGCCTTTGTAGGTGATGCCGACCGCCATGTAGGTGTATTCGGCACTTCCCACATAGCGCCAATGGCCGGCACTGTTCTTGAAGCCGTTTGCTATTTTATCGGCTATCTCGTCGGCCGTACCCGTCCAATTTCCTTTGGCGGCGGCTTCGGCATTGTATCCTCGGTAGTAGCTCGCTTCGGGCATTCCGCAGTCCGACATATCTACATATTCTCCGTATTTTAGTACGGTGCAGGCATCGGGACTTGATTCATGCGAGAAGTTTGTTACGAGCTGCTCGGAACGATAGGTTGCGACCTTGCCGAGTCCGGGCAGGATGGTTGCAGCCGGTGAGCCTTGAGCCTGCCTCAGTGCATTTATCTTTTCTGCCGTTTTCCTTGCCACCTCATTGGCGGTAGGTGTTTCGGCAGGAGCTTCGGGCTTTTCTGCGGGTGCAGGCGTCTGCGGTTTTTCCTCGGCAGGCTTCGGAGTTTCCGTCTGCTTGGACGGCGTCTTGGTCTGCTGATTTGCTTCGGCAGTCGTTTTGGTTTCTGCCTTACTGCCGCTTTCGGCAGGGGCATTGCTTTCAGCCTTTTCTTTTTCTGCCATAGATTCGTCTGACTTTGACTCGCTGTCAGCAGGCAGGCTGCTCTCGGCAGTCGGCTCGGAAGCCTTGTCCGTCACCGTTGCCGTGATGCCGCTTTCTGTGCTGACCGCACCGCTTTCGGTTTTGTCGTTTGCCTTATCTGCACCGCACCCTGCAAGGCTCAGTGTTATCAGCCCTGCGAGGAGGGCTGCGAGCATTTTCATCTTTCTCATTTTTACCACCTCTACCTACAGGATACCGAAAAAATTCGGAAAGTCCAGCGAAATCTGCGAATTTGCGAAAAAAATCACATACTCTGTTCGGGGCTTTCATTTTCATCGGGCAATTCCTCCTCGGTTTCCTCCAGAGTTTCACGGTAAGCGCCGAGAACGGCGTCGTTGAGGCTCTGTCGCGCTTCATCGGTGAGGGCAAAGGCAATGTCCGAATACTTGGTGTCGCCGCTGCCGGTTTTGTAGGAGCGAAACGGCATTCTTGCGAACATTCCTTTCTGACCGTCCACAACGGCGATGTCCTTAATAACGAACGCGCCGCCGATATTCACGCTTGCATACGCCTTGACCGTTGCATTCTCACGCTCGATCATGCGGTCGATTTTAGCGGTCAACGAGAGTTTGGATTTTTCTGTGTTATTGGTTTTCTT
>OGRD01001223.1_pt1 | contig 10634 bp, 8 predicted proteins | sample 1553441 | NCBI WGS metagenome assembly OGRD01 (sample SAMEA2580106, study PRJEB22360) | human gut metagenome | biome: human gut; feature: human-associated habitat; material: faeces | place: Denmark | collected 2008/2010
CGCCACCTCCGGGCCCGGTTGGCGGGTGCTGTGCCGCCGTAGCTGACAGCCCCCTTTACACAAGGGGGCCAGAAACGGATTTCCTGTTGCGGTGCCCCAAATTTCGCAGCGGTATTAAAGCCACCGAAATTTTGACCGCTGCCACTCGTTCGCCGTGCTTCATCTGCCACTGGCGGCGCACGGCTCTCCTCCCCACGCCAGTGTGAGCACTGGCTCGCAATGACAGTTTTGTTGTGGGCATCGGCCGCTGCATGTAAAAAAGGATACCCGCCCCATCAGGCGAGTATCCTTTTTACGTATGTTATTCCTCGGTCTCAATGGCCTCGGTGCGGAAGATGAACTTCACGCCGTCGCTGCTGCTGGTGGTGAAGCCCTGATAGCTCCGGGATACATCACGGGCGGCACGCAGCCGATCGCTCAGCAGCTCCAGATCGCCGTCGAATGCGTCTACCAGCTTCTGGATGCCCTCCTCGTTCAGCTCCTTCAGGCCGTCGGCCAGCTCACCGGCGCCGTCCCGCAGCTTCTTCACGCCGTCGATCAGGTCGGGCATGTTGCTGTTCAGCTTCACCGCGCCGTCCTTGGCCTCCGCCACACCGGCGGTGTAGGACTTCAGACCCTGATAGAACACGTTGTAGCTGTCCAGCTGCTGCCGCACGGCCAGCAACTGGCTGCCGGCGGATTCCGCGCTGCCCAGCGCCTTGTCAAGCGCCTCCTGACGCTTGGCCTGAATCTCGGGGGAGACCAGCGTTTCCTCCACCTTCTGGGCCTTCTGGGCCTTGACGTTCTCCTCAATGATGGCCTTGACCTTGTCGGTCTCCATCTGGGCGGCTACGTTCTGATCCACCAGAGCGCTGATCTGCTGCTGCACGGTTTCGCTGGCCATCTGCTGGGCCAAAGCGGACTCCAGCGCGGCATCCAGCTGCGCCTTGGTCTCATTACCCTCCGGCAGTGCGTCATACTGCTCCTGGGTGATACCGGCCTGCTGCAGCACACCGGCCCACACCTGGGGACGCAAAGTTTCCTGCACCTGCTTTTCCACGGCGGCGGTGACTTCCTCGGTGACGGACGCCTTTACCGCCGCGGTAACACCGGAGCGGAATTCCGCGTCCTTGGCCTCCACAGCGGCCGTTACCTGCTCACGGAGGACCTGATCGACCTTTTCACGAATGTTGTCCTTGTCAAAAATACGGATCAGCGCGTTCAGCTCGTCATAATAGTTGCTGATGGTCAGGGTGGGCAGCTCCTTGCCCACGGCTTCCTTCAGCTCTTCGTTGGCCTGAAGCTGGGTGTTGACGGTGTCCAGCAGAGTGTTGAACACGGTCTCGGCGCCGGCGTTCAGCTGGGCGCTGTTGGAGTCTAGCGTTTTTAGGCCGCTGGTCAGCTTGCCCACGCCGTCAGACAGCTCCTTGGAGCTGTCCAGCAGGGTATCCAGACCGTCATACAGCTCATCGGAGCCGTCCATCAGCTGGGTCATGGCGTCGGTCAGCTTATCCATGTCGGCGGACAGATCATCCAGTGCGCTGTCGTCCAGCTTGTCATCGTCCATGTCGTTCAGCAGGGAGTTGGAAACCACCGTCAGAGTGGTGTCCAGCGTGAAACCGGTCACGTCTGCTTCGACCTCCACATAGGTGGGGATCTCCAGCGTGTCGGTGTCCAGCGCCAGCGTTTCCTGCAAGCCGGGGAAGGCCATGCCCACCACGACAGTGTGGTCGCCGTCGTCCACCAGCTTGCCGTTGGTGACGCTCACATTAGTGAAGTGGTCGCTGTCCAGCAGCGCACCGGTCAGCACGGCGAAGGGCACGTAAATTTTCTCCTGCTTGCCGCCGATGGTCTTGGTCTCATACTGGGTGTTGGTGTAATCAAACCGCATGGTCACGTGGCCGCTCTTACCCGCCAGCTCCTCGGCGGTGACGGTCTTGCCGTCCAGCGTGTAGGTAATGGCCACGGTCACGGGCAGCGCCTTGTCGGTGGTGCCCTGCCAGCAGTTGTCGCCCTTCACGTTCTGGGGATCGGTCAGGGTGGACTGGGCCTCCTGTGCGGCGTTGGTATCGTCCACGTCATACTTCTGGCTGACGATGACCTTCTGGGCGCTGCCGTCGGCGTTGGCGATGACGTATACGGTCTCGCTGCTGGTGTGGGAGGCGGCGGTCTCCTGCACGTCCTTCTTCTGGGCGGCGGTGTCCGCCGCAGGGGTGCTCTGGGTGTTCCCGGAAGCGGCAAAGGCAGACACGCCTGCCAGACTGCCTACCAGCGCCACAGCCAGCACAATGGCGATGATCCTGTTCTTTTTCATAAGCTTACCTCCTGTTTTTTCATTCCCGAAAGATGGCGCATGCCGTGGGTGGTCTTGCAGATCACGCCGTCGCACAGGATCAGCAGTGCGGGCAGCACCAGCAGCACCAGCACCACGCTGATGATAGCGCCGCGGGCCATCAGCATACACATGGAAGCGACGATATCAATATTGGAGTACACGGCCACGCCGAAGGTGGCGGCGAACAGACCCAGACCGCTGACGATGACAGACGGAGCGGAGGTCCGCAGGGCGGTGTACACGGCGGCCTTGCGGTCGTTGCCGTTCAGACGTTCGGATTTATAGCGGGTGGTCATCAGGATGGCGTAGTCCACCGTAGCGCCCAGCTGAATGGTACTGATGCAGATAGGTGCGATGAAGGGCAGCGACTGGCCCAGATAGTGGGGCAGGCCCAGATTGATGAACACGGCCAGCTCGATGACGGCGATCAGCACGAAGGGCAGCGACAGGCTCTTTTCCACCAGTGCGATGATTACGAAGATGGCCACGATGGACACGGCGTTGACCACCTGGAAGTCGTGGCCGGTGGTGTCGATCATATCCTTCATGCAGGGTGCCTCGCCGATCAGCATGCCGGTGTCGTCATATTTCTTCAAAATGGCGTTCAGGCTGTCCAGCTGGTCGCTGACCGCGTCGCTGGCCACCTTGTATTCCGAGTTAATGAGCAGCAGCTCCCACTGGTCGTTCTCCAGCATAGAGCGAACGGAGTCCGGCAGAATTTCCTCCGGCACCAGCGGGCCCACCACGCTTTCAAGTCCCAGCACGTATTTCACGCCGTCCACCTGCTCCATCTCGTCGATCATGTCCCGTACGTCACGGGTGGGCAGGTCGGCGTCGATCAGCAGCATGTGGGTGGAGGAGATGTCGAAGTCCTCCGCCAGCTTGGAGTTGGCGATGACGTAGTCGATATCCTCCGGCAGGCACTGTCCCATGTCGTAATAGACCTCGCTGTTGGTCTTGCTGTAGCCGTAGTAGGCGGGGCCGATCAGCAGCGCGAAGATGACGAGGAACACGGGGAAGCGCTTGCACACACCCTTGGAGAAGCCGCTCATATCCGGGATCAGGGACTTGTGGCGGGTCTTCTGCAAAGGCTTATCCAGCAGCAGGATCATACTGGGCAGGATGGTCACGCACCCGATCACGCCCAGCACCACGCCCTTTGCCATCACGATGCCAAGGTCGCGGCCCAGCGTGAAGCTCATGAAGCACAGCGCGATAAAGCCTGCCACTGTGGTGATGGAGCTGCCCAGCACCGAGGCGAACGTCTCGTGAATAGCTGCCGCCATGGCCTCCTTGTGGTCAGTGGTGTGCTCCAGCTGCTCGTTATAGCTGTGCCACAGGAAGATGGAGTAGTCCATGGTGACGGCCAGCTGCAGCACGGCGGACAGCGCCTTGGTGATGTAGGATATCTCGCCGAAGAAGTAGTTGCTGCCCAGATTGAACAGGATGCACATGCCGATGCTGGCCAGGAACACGAAGGGCACCAGCCAGCCGTCCAGCAGGATCATCATGGCGGCGCAGGCACAGGCCACAGCCAGCGCCACATACACCGGCTCCTCCTGCTCACACAGGTCCTTCAGGTCTGTCACCAGCGCCGACATACCGGAGACGAAGCACTGCTTTCCCGCGATGGCGCGGATCTCGCGGATGGCGTCCATGGTCACGTCCTCGCTGGTGGCCGAGTCGAAGAACACCGCCATCATGGTGGCGTTCCCCTGATTGAAAGCGCTGTACAGCTTATCCGGCAGCAGCTCCATGGGGACGGACAGATCGGCCAGCGAATCGTACCACAGTACGGTGTCCACATGATCCACGGCCTCGATCTTTTCCTTCAGGGCCGCCACGTCCTTCTCCGGCATGTCCTCTACAATGATGAAGGAGAAAGCACCCTTGCCGAAGTCGTCCTTCAGGGTGTCCTGCCCGATGACGGTGTCCATGTCGTCCGGCAGGTAGTTGAGCATATCGTAGTTGATGCGCGTTCCCAGCATGCCGAGGGTGGCGGGGATCATCAGCGCCAGGGCGACGATCAATATCAGCACGCGGTTTTTGACGATGGCTTTTGCAGCCTGCATGTCTCTCACTCGTCCTTTCCTATCTCATAATCATCGGTTTCGATCACATCGGGCCGCTGGTAATCCACGATCTTCACCGTGCACAGCGCCACGCTGAGATTCAGCACGCCGTCGCACAGCAGCGACAGGCCCATCAGCGCCGTCAGCGCCCGAACGCCGGTCATCGGCCGGAACACCAGCACCACGCCCACCACACAGGTCAGCGCCGCCAGCACCAGCACCAGCCACCAGTTCCGGATGCCGAACTGGCGGGAGTCCATGGCGATCTGGATCTTGAACAGGCCGTCCGCCAGCACCGGAATGCCGAACATGACGCACAGAAAGCTCAGCGCGTCGCCGGGGTGGCTCAGCGTGACGATGCCCAGCACCATCAGCAGCAGGCCGAAGGCCAGATCGTACTGAAAGGCCAGCCGGAACAGGTCGCGGGAGAAGTACCCCACCAGCTTGATGGCGCCGAACAGGATCAGTCCGATGCCCAGCAGCCGCCCAATCCACAGGGCGGAGACGCCCGGCGTGAACAGCAGCACCACACCCAGCACACAGAACAGAACGGACATCACGATATAGCCGATCTTGGCCGTTTTCATTGGCGCGACAGAACGCATATCCATATCCCCTTTCACCGTTGTTTTTTCTCAACGAAACGGAGTATAGCATCCGGGCGCAAAAAGGAAAATGGACAGAAAAAGACCCGCTGTCCAAGATTTGGACAGCGGGTCAATATTGCCTGTATTTTGGGCAAAAGGCGCGTTTTGCCTAAATTTACCCGTTGGTTTCCTGGCTGCGGCGGATGATCAGCTCCGGCACGCCCTGGATCAGCTGCAGCATCCGGTGCAGGTCGTCATAGGCGGCGTCGGTCATACCCCGGTCGATCCAGTCGAAGCACATGCCCAGCAGCTGGCACTTCATGAACCGGATCACAACGCTGCGGTCGCTCTCGCTGATGAGATCGTCGGGGAACGCGGTGGTAATGTAGGTCGTCACCACGTATTCGCACAGCTTCAGCATGCTCTGGGTGAACACATCCCGGTTTACCGAAAGATAAATGTGCATCACCGCCCGCTTATTCTCCAGCGCGAACCGGAAGGCCACGTGGAAGCACTCGTCCAGCGAGGAGATGGAGGGGTAGGCGCGGATCAGCTGCTCCGTCTGATCGGCAACGATCTCGCCCAGCAGGGAGGGGATATCGCGGAAGTGATAGTAAAAGGAGTTGCGGTTGATGCCGCAGTCCTCCACAATGTCCCGCACGCTGATCTTGTTCAGGGGCTGCTGGTTCAGCAGCTTCAAAAACGAGGCCTTGATCGCCTGCTTCGTAAAGTTCGCCATAGCGTCCTCCGTTCTGGTAATATCTGAAGTATAACACAGGTTCTCCCGATGTGCAACCTCAGATATCCGCAAAAAGAAGGCAGGCCGTCCGGCCTGCCTTTTCATCACAATTACTCCTTCGCTGCGGCGTTGGCGTTTTCCACGAGGGTGTCGGTTTCCAGCACCACGTCGCCGCCGTTGCCCACCCGCTGGAGCATGTTCCACCACTCGGTACGGGCGGTGGCCCAGCCGGGCGTCAGCGCGTCATAGCCGGACAGGAAGTCCGTCAGCTTGGCGTATTCCGTCATCACGTCGCTGCCCGCCCAGATGTTCCGCAGGTCGGCGCCGTCCACCGTGTCGCGGACGGGGAAGCACCCGGCGGCCTTCACGGCGGCGCTGGCGCCCTGCCCGTCGGCGAAGAAACGGATCAGCAGCTTGGCGGCCTCGATCCGCTCCTGATCGCCGTTGTCAAACACGCCGAAGCCCCAGATATCGCCCTGAAGCCGGGGCTGGCTGATCTCGGGATCGGTGGGGAAGGCCATGAACTCGATGGTCTGGCCGTTGACGGTCTTGCCCGCCGGATGCACCACCGGCTCGCCGCCCTCCTCGGTGGGCTCGTCCACCGTCTCGGCCAGCTGCTGGGCAAGACTCCAGCAGAAGGACATTTTCAGGGATTCGTGATAGAACAGCGCGGCCTCCTCCTGCCCATTGATGGCGTCGTCAAATTCGATGCCCTTGGTGTCCCGCAGCAGGGTCAGCGCCTGCTGGTTGGCCTCGGAGTTGGCGACGTAGCCGGTGTAGGAGTCGTTGGCGAACTGGCCGCCGTACAGGTTCGTCACCAGCGCGCGGGTACCCTGATCGCCGTTCTGGCCGGAGCAGTACACGGCGGCCACCGTTTCGCCGTACTTGCTTTGCAGCGCCTTGACGGCCTGGGTGAACTGCTCGGTGGTCCAGGTGCGTGTCTCCAGATCGATGTACTGGTCGGCGCCTGCGGTGACGAAGGCGTCATAGTTGATGGCCATGCACTGCACGTTCATGGCAAAGGGATAGGCGTAGCACTTGCCGTCCCGGGTGAAGCAGACGCTCTGGCAGGCGGCGTTGACCTCCTGCTTGTCGGCGTCGTCCCACATGTCAGACAGATCGGCCAGCATGCCCTCTGCGCCCCATGCTTTGATGAGACGGTCCGGCTGGGCCAGCAGAATGTCGGGGGACACGCCGCCGTCCACGGCGGTGCTGAGCTTGTCGTCGCCGGTGGCCTCGTCCAGACACTGTACCGTCACGTGAATGTCGGGGTATACGCTGTTGAACTGGGTCAGCAGCGTCTCCACGGCGGCCGGATCGCCCCAGTCGCCTGCGGGGAACGTCCACAGCGTCAGCTCGATCACGGCGGGCTCCTCATCCTTCTGCGCCTGCTTGCCGCACCCGGCAAGGGACAGAAGCATCAGCAGAGCCAGCAGCAGAGCCAGTAGCTTTTTCATTTGATTTCCTCCTTATTTCGGCGGTTATAGGGCGGTTTTTGCACCTATAATCGCGGCAATAACCTTGTGTATTGTATAGAAATAGTGGCAAATTGTCAAGTCATGGCAAAAATGGGCGGCTTTGCGGCGGCTGCATAGTTTGCGCGGAAATGGAAAACACTAGGGCAAAAAGGAGGGAGCGCACACATGAACTACAGCGCCAACAGCTGCGAAAGCAGCGAAAACGAGAACCGGGACACACCCCAGCAGCAGATCATCGAAATGGGCTCCACGGTGGTGAAAAACAAGCGGGGCACCATCCACTGTCTCACCATCATCGGACAGGTGGAGGGCCACACTACCCTGCCGCCCAACGTGAAGACCACCAAATATGAGCACGTGCTGCCGCTGCTGACCTCGGTGGAGGAGAAGGACGATGTGGACGGCCTTTTGCTGCTGCTGAACACGGTGGGCGGCGATATCGAGGCGGGCCTTGGCATCGCGGAGCTGGTGGCGGGCATGACCAAGCCCACCGCCACGCTGGTGCTGGGCGGCGGCCACTCCATCGGCGTGCCGCTGGCGGTGTGCGGCAAGGCGACCTTCATCGTGCCCAGCGCGTCTATGACCATCCATCCCGTTCGCATGTCGGGGCAGGTCATCGCCGCGCCCGCCACCTACCGGTATTTTGAGCGCATTCAGGAGCGGATCATCGACTTTGTGGCCCGCAACTCCCGCATCAGCGCCGAGAAGTTCCGGGAACTGATGCTGTCGGTGGGGGACATGGCCAACGACGTGGGCAGCGTCATCTACGGACAGGAGGCGGTGGCGCTGGGTATCATCGACCGCATCGGCTCGCTGGGCGACGCGCTGGACGCACTGTATAAAATGGTGGAGAAGGGGAGAGCGGGGTAAAAAGCGCCCTTACAGCTGAAAACGGAGTAAGGCGAGGGGGAGTCCCCCTCGCCTTAAAATTTTTCCGGAACCAGGGAGGGACTACGATTCCCTCCACTGGTGCTGCCCCTTTGACGGACGGCTTTTATTTCACATGGGGCAGCACACCCAGCAGCTCCAGCGGTGTATCGCCGGTGTTGACGATGCTGTGAGTGTGTCCCTCCGGGCAGTAGTGGCACATACCGGCGGCAACAGGATACTGGGTATCATCGTCGATGCACTGTCCGCTGCCGGACAGGATATAGATGACCTCGCAGTTGCCGGTATGGGTATGCAGACCAATGGACGAGCCCACCGGCAGCGTCAGGCGCACCACCGCGCCCATACGGGGATCGTCAAATTTACGGACGATGGCCTCGCCCTCACCGCCCTTGAAATGGGGCACGGCGTTGGCGGGGAGGTTGTTGAAATCAAGGATCATGGGAGGTTCTCCTTTAGTTCAAAAAGTCCTTCAGCTTCTTGCTGCGGCTGGGATGGCGCAGCTTGCGGAGAGCCTTGGCCTCGATCTGGCGAATACGCTCACGGGTGACGTTGAACTCCTTGCCCACTTCCTCCAGCGTGCGGGTGCGGCCGTCCTCGATGCCGAAGCGCAGCTTCAGCACCTTCTCCTCGCGGGGGGTCAGGGTGGACAGCACGTCCACCAGCTGCTCCTTCAGCAGCGTGAAGCTGGCGGCCTCGCTGGGCTCGGACGCGCCCTCGTCGGGGATGAAGTCGCCCAGATGGCTGTCCTCCTCCTCGCCGATGGGGGTCTCCAGAGAGACCGGCTCCTGGGCGATTTTCAGAATCTCCCGCACCTTGTCCACGGGCATGCCCATCTCGGCGGAGATCTCCTCGGGAGAAGGATCGTGGCCCAGCTGCTGCAGCAGCTGTCGGCTGACGCGGATGACCTTGTTGATGGTCTCCACCATATGTACGGGGATGCGGATGGTACGGGCCTGATCGGCGATGGCGCGGGTGATGGCCTGACGGATCCACCATGTGGCGTAGGTGGAGAACTTGTAGCCCTTGGTGTAGTCGAACTTCTCCACGGCCTTGATCAGACCCAGATTGCCCTCCTGGATCAGGTCGAGGAACAGCATGCCGCGGCCCACGTAGCGCTTGGCGATCGACACGACCAGACGCAGGTTCGCCTCGGCCATGCGGCGCTTGGCCTCCTCGTCGCCCTCGGCCATGCGCTTGGCCAGATCCTGCTCCTCCTCGGGCGTGAGCAGCGGCACCTTGCCGATCTCCTTGAGGTACATCCTGACCGGGTCGTCGATCGCCAGCCCTTCCTGTGCCAGCATACGCTCCATGTCCTCGGCGCTCTCGTATCTCTCGACATCGTTCTCGATCTGCTCGAATTCCGGTGTGTCAAGATAGCCCGTTATCTCGATACCCATTCCCTCAAGCGTATCATAGAGCTTTTCTATCTGCTCTATATCGTAATCAATGTCCTCGATAGCCTCCATTATCTCACTGTTGGAAAGCGACCCCTTCGCCTTTCCCCTCTCAATGAGATCGTGCACCTCGAATTTTTTCTCTCCGTTCATCTGAACACCCGTGCCGCATCCCGCGGCGCCTTTCTTTGAGTGGAATTGAATTTATATTATATGGGGCTCTGCCCCAAACCCCGCCTCTTTCTTGAGAAGAAAGAGGGGAAAGAAGTAATATTTGCCTTCCCCTTGAGGGGAATGTGTCCGGTAGTTCCGCAAGCGGAACTACGACAGATGAGGTGTAACCGCAGCAGCAGCCCACTTCTCCAAAGCCAAGAGACGGATGAGGTGTTGCCGCAGCAACTCGCCCCTCTCACTGCTTATCCCTCTGTCTCTTTTTCGCGATCAGATCCTCAAGCGACAGTCCCTCTTTTTCGCGGCTCTTTTTCAGCTTTTCAACGCACTGTGCAACGACCTTCATGCCGTTGTCGGTAAGCCCCTGACGGGAAACCGTGTACTTTATGACCCTCGACACCTCGTCAGCCGAAAAATCCTCGCCGAGAAGTCCGATATCGAACCCTTTGCCGAGCGAAAGCATCTTTTCATACACCCTGCGGTTGAAATCGGTGACGAAATCGTCGGGAGCAAGCCCGGTTTTCTCCGCCGTCTGCGGTATCAGCTCCGGATACATCGCAAGAATTCCGATGATGGTATCCTCAGCTCCCGCCGCACCGACGTTTTTGATCCTGTCGGGATTGATGCGGTCGCCGAAGCCTTCAGCCTCTCTGATGACCGCGGAATTGCGCTCCGCCTTCTCTTTTTTATTCCGTTTTGCAATCAACCGCGCAACATCGTTCTTCATCCCGTCGTAGGAAAGCCCCAGCTTCTCGCAGACCTGACGCGTATACACGTCGCGCTCGACCTCCGACCATATCCCGGCGATGACCTCCGCCGCCTGCCCCGCCGCCTTGATCCGACCGTCGGGGGTATTCAAGTCGTTCGCCGCAAGGATGGAGGAGAACTTGAAATCAAACCGGCTCCGGCTTCTCGAAAGCAGTCTTGAAAAGCCGTCCTTACCGAACTTTCTGATATATTCATCGGGGTCCTTTGCGTCCTCGACCTT
>OGRD01001224.1_pt1 | contig 10628 bp, 4 predicted proteins | sample 1553441 | NCBI WGS metagenome assembly OGRD01 (sample SAMEA2580106, study PRJEB22360) | human gut metagenome | biome: human gut; feature: human-associated habitat; material: faeces | place: Denmark | collected 2008/2010
TCGAAATATCATGAATATACATACATCCTTCGCCTCTTTTCTTTTTGAACATTTTTAATTCACGCAGAGTGTCAGCTCCTTGGAGTCTAAGTAAAATATAACTCTGCTTAAATTCAGAACGACCCCACCGTATGAGTAAAGCGGAACATCTGCACTATGATTATACCACATATTACTGCACTTTGCACCTTTATCGGCAAAATTTCCTTGTTTTACGGCAAAAAATAACCCCACAGGAGAACCCTGTGGGGTAAATTGCAATTGTGAATTTAATCAACAGCGATTAATTATTCAACAGAAATCGGTGAACCGACATTGCCTGTTTCGTAACCGCCAACGATGTACTTCTGAACGATAGTAGCATCCTTGATTGAGATTCTGCCATCCTCGTTAGCATCACATGCCTTGAATGCGTTAGCATCATCAGCAGCAATACTCATAAGGTTGATAGCAATCTTCTGAATTGTTGTAGCATCTACAACTGTAATTGAGTAGTCACCGTCAGCATCGCCGAGAAGCGGAACACGGTTACCGTCAATCTTAATATTAGCCTTAGCACCTGAGCGTGACGGATAATCAAACTTAGTAAGATCAAGTGTGATTGTTACATCAACGAGTGAATCTTCCGGATAACCGGCAGAAACTGTGTTAAGGAGCATATTTTCACCATTGAATGTAAGGTCAAAATCTTTGCCTATAGTAGCTGCGCTCTGCTCAGGAAGACCCCAGTTAGCAGCCCAGTCGTCGTTAACTGCAAACTTGAACTGGTATGCAGCATCAGCAGATTCAACACCTGTGTATGTAATCTGATAAACCTTGTCAGCAATCTGAGTCATGTGGTTAACTTCAGCGTCAACGCCCCATGCTACACCGTTAAGCCAGCTGTTTTCACCGTTACCAACAACTGTAATGCTGTTGATTTCAAGGTCTGTAACCATTTTAACGCCGTCACCTGTTACAGCAATCTCGTTTGTAGCAGGATTGAAAGTTACAGTTACATCACAAGCACTTTCTACATCGAAAGTTACATTGTTGTCTGTACCGTCAAGACCGATCCACTTCTGCTCGTCGCCTGTGTTTGCAACGACCTTGAGCTGATAGCTTTTGCCCACCGGAACAGCTGTAAATGTCTTTGTATAAACATCGCCGCTCTTTGTCATTACATTTTCGGGAGCGAGTGCAGGAGAACCCTGCCATTCATAACCTGTGAGTGACTCAACGCCTGCTACAACATACTGTGTTGCGTCAGCAGGCTCTGTTGCAGGTTCTGTTGTGGGTTCAACAGTTGTAGGCTCAACAGTTGTTGGCTCAACAGTTGTAGGTTCTTCTGTTGCAGGAGCTGTTGTACCTGAAGGATCAACACCGAGAAGTGTAGCTACTGTTGTAAGCGGAGCACAGTCGGGATAAGCTACGGGATCAGCAAGCTCTGTTGCATACATTTCAGCATAAGCGTTGTAAACATCCATTGGCTCAGCCTCAACCTGTGCACAAATGTCAGCTACAGTTTCGGGAGTGTAGTTTTTAGGATTCTTAACAGCCCAGTTGAAAATAGCCTGTGCAACCATTTCTGCTCTTGAAAGGTAAATCGGGAATCTGCCCTCAGTTACATGACCGAGTGATGTGATTGCAGCCTTTGGACCGTAGTTATCGCTGTTCTTCTTCCATGTTGCTGCAAAGTCACGCTTTGATGAATCTTCGGTATTCTCAACTGTACCGCCTGTGAGGTAAATTGTGTCGCCGAGACAAGGCTTGCCGAGTGTTACATTACAGGTCTGGTGACTCTGTGATTTAGTATCAATTGTTGAGAAAATTACAGCATAGTCAGCGTTGTCTTTAAGACCGCCGTGATTTGTGCCGTCAGCTGACTTCAATTTTGCAGTATCGAAGTAATAAAGACCTGTAGCAGTATCCTTCTTACATTTCTCTGCCTTACCCTGCCAAGATGTTTCAGGTAAATCATCGCCAGCTACAGCGTAAAGGTGACAATATACTGTCTTTGTTGTTCCCCACTCTGCAGGGAGATTAGATGCGTCAAAATAGATTTTTGTGTCGGTTTCTTCAGCTGATGCAGAGAATATGGTCAAGCCTGAAAAACAGGATACAGCCATAAGAACTGCAAGCACCAAACTGAGAACCTTGGATGATTTTTTCATCGCTAATTCCTCCTTTTTTGTTACTCAAATTTCGAGTAATTACATTATATATCAAAATGTTCAGATTTACAAGTGGTTTTTGGCAAGTTTGTAAATTTTTTCTAATTCTTGTTTTAAACCTATTGTTATGCGCCAACATTTGGTGTTTTCACTTGACAACAGTTGCAAATAATTGTATTATTTTAATGGTTATTTTTATCTATCTATCTGTTAAGAGAGGTTAAGTTATGGAAAACAGCAAAAAAACCATGGATAAAATCGTTGCCCTGTGTAAAAACAGAGGCTTTGTTTACCCAGGCTCCGAAATTTACGGCGGTCTTGCAAACACATGGGATTACGGTCCGCTCGGTGTTGCACTTAAAAACAATATCAAAAACGCATGGCTCAAAAAGTTTGTTCAGCAGAACAAATATAATGTAGGTCTTGACTCTGCAATTCTTATGAACCCGCAGACATGGGTTGCATCGGGTCATCTCGGCGGTTTCTCTGATCCGCTTATGGATTGTAAGGAATGTAAAACCCGTCACCGTGCCGACAACCTTATTGAAGATTTTGACGGTACAAATGTTGCAGGCTGGACAAATGAAGAAATGATGAATTACATCAAGGAAAAAGAGATTCCGTGTCCTAACTGCGGCAAGCACAACTTTACCGACATTCGTCAGTTCAACCTTATGTTCAAAACATTCCAGGGCGTTACAGAGGACAGCAAGAATGAAATTTATCTTCGTCCCGAAACTGCTCAGGGCATTTTCGTGAACTTCTCTAACATTCAGAGAACAAGCCGTAAGAAAGTTCCTTTCGGTGTTGCACAAATCGGTAAATCTTTCAGAAACGAAATCACACCCGGTAACTTTATTTTCCGTGTTCGTGAGTTTGAGCAGATGGAGCTTGAATTCTTCTGCAAGCCGGGCACTGACCTTGAATGGTTTGAATACTGGAGAGGTTTCTGCCGTGACTGGCTCTATTCTCTCAATATTAAGGAAGAAAATCTCCGTCTTCGTGACCATGCAAAAGAGGAGCTTTGTTTCTATTCAAAGGCCACAACAGACTTTGAATATCTCTTCCCGTTCGGTTGGGGCGAGCTTTGGGGCGTTGCCGACAGAACAGACTATGACCTTACACAGCACAGCAAAACAAGCGGTAAGACACTTGAGTATTTTGATCCGACAACAAACGAGAAGTACATTCCGTATGTTATTGAGCCGTCACTCGGTGTTGAGCGTCTTTTCCTTGCTCTTGTTGTTGAGGCTTACGATGAAGAAGTTATTGACGAAAAGGATACACGAGTTGTGTTAAGACTTCATCCGACACTTGCTCCGTACAAAGCTTGCGTTCTTCCGCTTTCAAAGAAGCTCAACGAGCAGGCCGGCAAGGTTTATGAACAGCTTTCAGCCGACTTTATGACTGATTATGACGATGCCGGTTCAATCGGCAAGCGTTACAGAAGACAGGACGAAATCGGTACTCCGTTCTGTATCACATATGACTTTGAGTCTGTTGACGACGGTTGTGTAACGGTTCGTGACCGTGACACAATGCAGCAGGAAAGAGTTGCAATTGACAAGCTCAACGATTATATTGCTGAAAAGATTAAGTTCTGATTTTAATATGATATCAAAAGGACATTCCAAATGGAATGTCCTTTTTTTGCGTAGGTGCGGATGGTAGCTATACTACGCTCGGGCATAATACGCTTTTTAATACTGCACACTATCTTCACGAATCGGGAACGGCGGCTCGCCGTATAAAAACAGCGGATAACCTTAAAATTCGGGTTATCCGCTGTGTGTTTTATTCAATATAATAATCTGAATTCAATCAAATTACTTTGAGAGGTTTGCGAGAACCTTTTTGATTCTCTCAACAGCCTCAATCGTGTTTTCTCTGTCACCGAATGATGTAAGACGGAAGTAGCCGGCACCGTTTTCGCCAAAGCCCTCACCCGGAGTACCTACAACATTTGCCTCGTTGAGGAGGAGGTCAAAGAATTCCCAACTGCCCATATTGTTCGGACACTTGAACCAGATGTAAGGTGAGTTCTTACCGCCTGTGTAGTAGATGCCGAGTTCATCAAGAGCAGATGCGATAATTCTTGCATTTTCCTGATAGTAAGAAATGTTCTCCTTGATCTGCTTCTGACCTTCTTCACTGAATACAGCGGCAGCAGCACACTGAACAGGCCATGAAACACCGTTGAACTTTGTTGCCTGACGGCGGTACCATGTTGCATAGATATTGTGACCGTCACGCTCAAGCTCCTTAGGAATTACTGTGTAACCGCATCTTGTGCCTGTGAAGCCTGCTGTCTTTGAAAGTGAGCACATTTCAATTGCACACTTTCTTGCACCTTCGATTGCAAAAATTGAACGAGGGAGATCCTCTGTGATGAATGCCTCATACGCTGAATCGTAGAGGATTATTGCATCGTTTTTGAGAGCATAATCAACCCAAGCCTTTAGCTGTTCGGCATTGTATGCAGAACCTGTCGGGTTGTTAGGTGAGCAAAGGTAGATGATATCTGCCTTTACATTTTCATCAGGGAGAGCGGCAAAGCCGTTTGCCTCATTTGATGTAGCATAAACGATTTCTCTGCCTGCCATAATGTTTGAGTCAACATATACGGGGTAAACAGGATCGGTTACAAGAACAACATTATCCTTTGAGAAGATGTCGCCTATGTTACCGCAGTCAGACTTTGCACCGTCTGATACAAAGATTTCGTCAGCGCCTACTGCAACACCAAAGCTCTTGTAATAATCTGAAATAGCCTGTCTGAGGAACTCGTAGCCCTCATAATCGGGATAACCCTTGAAGGTTTCCTTGTGAGCAAGATCCTCCGCACCCTTTTTCATTGCCTCAACAACAACAGGAGCAAGCGGAAGGGTTACATCACCGATACCAAGCTTGATAACCTTTTTATCGGGATGAGCCGCAATATATGCATTTGTCTTTTTTGCAACATCTGCAAAAAGATAGTTAGGAACGAGATTGTCAAAATTTCTGTTAATCTTCATTAAAATCAGTCCTTTAAATCTGAAAGTTAAGTGGAAAAATCAATTACTTTTCAAGTGATGCCTTAATAAATTCTCTGAAAAGCGGATGAGCACGGTTCGGGCGTGACTTGAACTCGGGGTGATACTGAACAGCAACGAAGAAACGGTTGTCGGGAACTTCAACAGCCTCAACAAGAAGTCCGTTAGGTGAAGTACCTGTAATCTTCATGCCTGCATTTTCAATTTCCTCTCTGAAATCGTTATTGAACTCATAACGATGACGGTGACGCTCTGAAATTTCATGCTGACCGTAAGCCTTAGCCATAAGCGAATCGGGCTTGATAACACACGGATATGCACCAAGACGCATTGTACCGCCCATATCCTCAATGCCTTCCTGTTCAGGCATAAGGTCAATAACATTATGCTTGCCCTCTGGTGTAAACTCACCGCTGTTGGCATCAGCATAGCCGAGAACATCTCTTGCGTATTCGATTACTGCAGTCTGCATACCGAGGCAGATTCCGAGATACGGAATATCATGCTCACGGGCATATTTTGCAGCCATAATCTTACCTTCGATACCTCTGTTACCGAAGCCGCCCGGAACGAGGATACCGTCAACATCACCGAGAAGCTCGTCAACCTTGTACTTTGTGAGAAGTTCGCAGTCAACCCACTTGATTTCAACATCGGCGGAATTTTCATAGCCACCGTGACGAAGTGCCTCTGCAACGGAAAGATATGCGTCATGGAGAGCAACATACTTACCGCAAAGAGCAATCGTGCATTTCTTTGTACGGTTGTTGATACGGCTAAGCATTTCTTCCCACTCGGAAAGGTCAGGCTTTTTGTCTGTTACAATATTGAGCTCACGACATACAACATTTGAGAAATTGCTCTTTTCAAGCATAAGAGGTGCCTGATAAAGCGTTGGGAGAGTAATATTTTCGATTACACAATCCGGCTTTACATTGCAGAAAAGTGCAATCTTGTTGAAAATGCTCTCCTCAAGAGGTTCGTCGCAACGAAGAACGATGATATCTGGATTGATACCGAGTGAACGAAGCTCCTTTACAGAATGCTGTGTCGGCTTCGATTTGTGTTCCTCACTGCCCTTGATATAGGGAACGAGAGTTACATGAATAAAGATGCTGTTCTCTCTGCCGACTTCAAGAGATACCTGACGGATAGCCTCAAGGAACGGCTGGCTTTCGATATCGCCTACCGTACCGCCGATTTCCGTAATTACAACATCGGCATTAGTCTTTTCACCTACATTGTAGATAAAAGACTTGATTTCATTTGTGATGTGAGGAATTACCTGAACTGTCTTACCGAGGTAGTCGCCGTGACGCTCCTTTTCAAGAACATTTGAGTAAACCTTACCTGTTGTGAGGTTTGAATACTTGTTAAGGTCCTCATCAATAAAACGCTCATAATGACCGAGGTCGAGGTCGGTTTCTGCACCGTCCTCCGTTACATATACCTCGCCGTGCTGATACGGGCTCATTGTACCCGGATCAACATTGATATACGGGTCAAGCTTTTGAGCAACAATCTTGAGCCCTCTTGCCTTTAAAAGTCTGCCGAGAGATGCGGCTGTGATACCCTTGCCAAGACCGGATACGACACCGCCTGTTACAAATATATATTTTTTATTTTTCTTATGTTCGGTTATCTCCACGATTACACCTCAACTTCGCCTTCAAATACTTTTTCCGCATTACCTGTCATATATACTGTTTCATCAGTATAGTTGATAATAAGATCGCCGCCCTTGAGCTTAATCTTGATGTCTTCGCCCTTTTTGCAGAAACCGTTTTCACAAGCGGCAACCGCAACGGCACAAGCACCTGTACCGCAAGCCCATGTTTCGCCTGAGCCACGCTCCCACACTCTCATCTTGATTGTATGGTCATCGAGAACTGTTACAAATTCTGTATTCACTCTTTCAGGGAAGAGCTTATCGTTTTCAAACTCCGGTCCAACGGTTTCAATATCAAGATTATCAATATCGTCCATAAATACTACGCAGTGTGGGTTGCCCATTGATACGCAGGTGATGTTATAGTTCTTGCCTGCAATTTCAACAGGTCTGTCAACAACCTTGTCACCGTCAAGAACAACAGGAATTTCCTTCGGTTCAAGAATAGCCTTGCCCATATCAACTCTGAGACGGTTAACCTTTCCGCCTGAAGTATAAGCCTTGAGTTTCTTGATACCGCTGAGTGTTTCAATTGTAATTTCGTCTTTTTCGTTGATATCAACCATACCGTGGTCATAGAGGAACTTACCTACGCAACGGATACCGTTACCGCACATCTTACCCTCTGAACCGTCAAGGTTGTACATTTTCATCTTTGCATCTGCAACCTTTGAAGGGCAAACAAGAATAATACCATCGCCACCGATACCGAAATGTCTGTCGGAAAGTCTTACGGCAAGCGCCTCGGGATTGCTGATTTCCTGATCAAAAGTGCTGCAATAGATATAGTCGTTGCCTATACCCTGCATCTTAGTGAATTTTAACATAAGCTTTTCCTCTCTCATGTGGTTAATGTCGATAAGCTCCGTGCTGTGCTGTGAATAGTGGCTCTTGAGGCAATCTGCAAGTGCATTTGCCGTATCAAGAGATGTAAGACACGGAATATTTCTTTCAACAGTCTTACGACGAATTTTAACAGAATCTCTTGAAGGAATTCTGCCCTTTGCAGATGTTGAAATAACATACTGAATTTTGCCCGATTCAATGAGTGTAAGAGTATTGTTTGTCTTGGACTCGTGAATTTTCTTTACGCTTACGGCATCGATACCATACTTCTTGAGTACATCCGCTGTACCCTCTGTTGCGTAGATTCTGAATCCGAGGTCGTAGTATTTCTTTGCGATTTCACCGATTTCAGCCTTATCCGAATTACGGACTGTGATGAACACACCGCCCTTTTTCTTCATCTTGTAGCCTGCACCGATGAGTCCCTTATAGAGAGCCTCCTCAAGTGTTCCTGCAACACCGAGAACTTCACCTGTTGACTTCATCTCGGGGCCGAGGTGGTTATCAACATTGATAAGCTTTTCAAAGCTGAATACAGGAACCTTAACCGCAATGTAAGGACTCTTTCTGTAAAGACCTGTGCCGTAGCCCATATCTTTGAGCTTTTCACCGAGCATTGCTCTTGTTGCAAGGTCAACCATAGGAACGCCTGTTACCTTACTGATGTAAGGGATTGTTCTTGAAGAACGGGGATTTACTTCGATAACATAGAGTTCGTCTTTATAGATAAGGTACTGAATGTTTACAAGTCCCTTTGTACGGAGTTCGATTGCAAGGTTCTTTGAGCTTTCAATAATAATCTGAGTCATTCTGTCTGAGAGATTCCATGCCGGATAAACCGCAATTGAGTCGCCCGAGTGAACACCGGCACGCTCGATATGCTCCATAATACCCGGAATAAGAATATCTTCACCGTCACAAATGGCGTCAACTTCAAGCTCTGTACCCTGAAGGTACTTATCAATAAGAATCGGATTTTCAATATTCTGTGCAAGAATGATTGCCATATACTCTTTGACATCATCTTCGTTGAATGCAATAATCATATTCTGACCGCCGAGAACATATGACGGACGGAGAAGAACAGGATAACCGATTTTGTCTGCAACATCGAGAGCCTCGTCTGTTGTCATAACCGTTACGCCACGGGGACGCTTGATGTGATACTTTTCAAGAAGCTCGTCAAAACGCTCTCTGTCCTCTGCCATATCAATGGCATCGTATGATGTGCCAAGAATATTTACACCGTTGTCGCTGAGGAACTTTGTGAGCTTAATTGCTGTCTGTCCGCCGAATGCAACAACTACACCGAACGGATTCTCTGTCTTTATTATGCCCATAACATCTTCGGTTGTGAGCGGTTCAAAATAAAGTCTGTCGGCTGTGTCAAAGTCTGTTGATACTGTTTCAGGGTTGTTGTTTACGATAACAACATCGTAGCCTGCCTTTTTGAGCGCCCATACGCAGTGAACAGATGCATAGTCGAATTCGATACCCTGACCGATTCTGATAGGGCCCGAACCGAATACGATAACTGTTTTCTTATCGCTCTTCTGCTCCCTGATGAATTCCTCAGCTTCATTTTCCTTATCAAATGTTGAATAGAAGTAAGGAGTTTCAGCCTCAAATTCTGCGGCGCAGGTATCAACCATTTTATAAACAGGAACAAGCGGATTTTCAACCTTCCTGCCTGTGATTTTTTCAATTGTTTTGTCAAGGAATCCCTTGTTCTTGGCACGAACATAGAGATCCTCCGTAAGCTCGCCGTTCTTGAGTTCGTTTTCAACGGCAATAAGATTTTTGAGCTTTTCAAGGAACCACTCGTCAATGAGAGTGATGTTGTGAATCTGTTCTACTGTAATGCCTCTCTTGAGAGCCTCATATACGCAGAAGATTCTTCTGTCATCGCAAACGCTGAGTCTGTCATAAACCGATGCGTTTGAAAGCTCTGCAAATTCCTTGTCGTTGAGAGTATCGTGAGAAATCTCGGCACCTCTTACGGCTTTCATAATAGCCTGTTCAAATGTCGGAGCAATAGCCATAACCTCGCCTGTTGCCTTCATCTGAGTACCAAGTGTTCTCTTTGCATATACAAATTTATCGAAAGGCCATTTTGGGAATTTTACAACAACATAGTCAAGTGCCGGCTCAAAGCAAGCGTATGTTGTACCTGTAACGGCATTTTTGATTTCATTAAGTGTGTAACCGATAGCAATTTTAGCGGCAACCTTTGCAATAGGATAACCTGTTGCCTTTGACGCAAGTGCCGATGAACGGGATACACGGGGATTAACCTCGATAACCGCATATTCAAATGTTTCGGGGTTGAGTGCGAACTGGCAGTTACAACCGCCCTCTACTTTAAGCGCAGAGATAATGTTGAGAGCCGCACTTCTGAGCATCTGATATTCCTTGTCGGCAAGTGTTACCGTAGGAGCGATAACGATTGAGTCGCCTGTGTGAACGCCTACAGGATCGAAGTTTTCCATTGAGCAGACAGTAATAACATTTCCGTCGCTGTCACGCATAACCTCGAACTCGATTTCCTTCCAACCTGAGATACATTTTTCAACAAGCACCTGTGTGATAGGAGAAAGTTCAAGACCGTTTGATGTGATTTCACGAAGCTCTTCCTCGTTATCGACAATACCGCCGCCTGTACCGCCGAGTGTGAATGCAGGACGGATAATTACAGGATAACCAATTTCATCGGCAAACTTAACAGCTGATTCAACATCTGTAACAACAAGTGACGGAATAACAGGCTGACCGATTTCAATCATTGTGTCCTTAAAAAGCTGTCTGTCCTCTGCCTTGTCAATTGTTTCGGGGTTTGCACCGAGAAGCTGAACATTGTATTTATCAAGGAAGCCCTCTTTTGCAAGCTGCATTGAAAGGGTAAGACCCGTCTGACCGCCGAGGGTT
>OGRD01001228.1_pt1 | contig 10621 bp, 6 predicted proteins | sample 1553441 | NCBI WGS metagenome assembly OGRD01 (sample SAMEA2580106, study PRJEB22360) | human gut metagenome | biome: human gut; feature: human-associated habitat; material: faeces | place: Denmark | collected 2008/2010
AGACAACTGTGACAGCCAGCGCCGGATTGCTGAGGACCTGTTGCATAAAATAGGAAAAGGAAACAGAACAATGATTGTTCAACATAAAATAACTCTTGAAATCAAAGAAAAGCTGACGAGTTCGGCTATCGCGTATCCGCTTTATGCGTGGCTACTTTCGCATATTTCCAAAGAGACGGGCGACGCGCTCCACGAGCAGGGGTTGCGCCCGATCAGCCAGTATGTATATCGGGAGGGCGAACACATCCGATGGGTCGTGAATCTGCTGAACGATGAAGCTGCAGAGCTTTTCGGTCCGATTCTCGAACGAGAAAGTGCCGCGCTGATTCATCAGGGCGTGATTCCGTTTGGCGAACACCGGACAGAGACGATCGAGTCTGCGCAATGTCTGCTCGGCCGCGCCCGAAATATGGACGCTGGAAATCGGTTTGCGCTGGATATGGTGACGCCGACCGCGTTTAAGCAGAGCGGACGATATGCCATTTTCCCGCAGGAGTCGCTGATGCTGCAATCGCTCATCACGCGCTGGGGATTGTGCTTTCCGGAATTTCCGCTGGATGATCCGGACGCGATGCAGGTGATACTCGCGGGGCTGCATGTCGTGGATTACAGACTGCATACCGCACGCTATACGATGAAGCAGACGAAGATACCGTCTTTTATGGGGCGCGTCATGTTGGAAGGGCATCTGCCCGTTCCGCTGATGGAAATCGTCAAAACGCTGTATGTGTTTGCGCCGTATGCCGGTATGGGAATCAAGACGGCGCTGGGTATGGGCGGCGTGCGGCTGTGTGAAACCCAAAAGGAGGATGGAAAACGATGAAGCTGATGCACATATCCGATTTGCATATCGGAAAAAAGCTGTTTGAAACATCCATGCTGGAGGATCAGCGGTATATTTTGAACCGGATTCTCGATCTGCTGGACGATGAACGCCCGGATGCCGTGCTGATTGCGGGCGATGTTTATGATCGCGCCAATCCGACTGCCGACGCGATGGAACTGCTGGATGAGTTTCTGAATGCGCTGGCCCAGTGCGGCGTCTGCACAATGATCATCAGCGGCAATCACGATTCGCCCGAACGGCTGGCATATGCCAGACGCTTTTTAGAGAACCGAAATATCCACATTTCCCCGGTGTATAACGGGCACATCGAGCCGATTGCGCTTTCCGATGCGTATGGCGAGGTCTGCTTCTGGCTGATGCCCTACGTCCATCCGGACAGCGTGGGCGGGTTCTTTGCGGATCAAACCATCCGCAACGCACAGGATGCGGCGCAGGCCGTGATCGGGGAAATGCGGGTTGACCCGAACAAGCGCAACGTCATCCTGTCGCATCAGTTTATCATCGGCGGAATGACCAGCGATTCGGAACGCAGGAATATCGGCACGCTTGAAAATGTTGATGCGGCGCTGTACGACGCGTTTGATTATGTGGCGCTGGGGCATCTGCATCGTCCGCAAAACGTCGGGCGGGCGGACGGAACCATGCGCTACTGCGGCACGCCGCTGGTCTATTCCCGAACGGAAATGGACGCGGAGAAATCCGTGACGATGGTCGAGCTGGGCGAAAAGGGAAAAGTCGCTGTTCACATGCGGCCGCTCACGCCCCGTCGGAAAGTGCGTCTGATCCGGGATGTGTTTGACACGCTGGAGCAGACTGGGCCGGAAGCGGGAACCGAGGATGATTATTATTTCATTGACCTGACGGATGAAGAAGACATCCCCAATGCCGCGGCGCGTCTGACTCAGCGCTTCCTCAATCTGCTGGCTCTGCGGTATGACAATAAGCGCACGCGCAGTTTCGGCACGACGGATTCGCCAGAGGAAGTGGTGGAAAAGACGCCTATGGAGCAGATGAAGGCGCTGTATCGGTTCATTCAAAACAGCGAAATGAGTGAAGAAGCGGTTCGATTCGTGGAAAAGACGATGAAGAAAGTGGAGGGCGTGCAGGCATGAAACCGATTAAACTGACGATGAGCGCTTTCGGCCCCTATGCAGGCAAACAGGAATTGGATATGACCCGGCTGGGCGAAACGGGTCTGTATGCCATCACCGGCGAGACCGGAGCAGGAAAAACGACAATCTTTGACGCGATTATGTTTGCGCTGTATGGCACGGGAAGCGGTGTGGATCGAATCGGAAGGAACCTGCGTTCGGATTATGCGGACAAAAACACGGAGACTTTTGTGGAACTCGTGTTCCGTTGCGGGGGAAAGACCTATACCATTCGCCGTAGTCCAAAGCAGATGTTGCGTAAAAATAAAACTGCTAATGATCACAAGGTAAAGCTCAACATGCCAAACGGCAAGACGGTCACGAGAATAGAAGAGGTTGAGCGACTGATTCAGGAAGAAATCATCGGCGTGGATGCGAAACAGTTTTCTCAGATTGTCATGATCGCGCAGGGGGAATTCCGCGAGCTGCTTCGGGCGAAAACAAAAGACAGGAAAGCAATTGTCAGAAAGATATTCAAAACTAGTCTCTATAAGGATTTGGCAGAGCAGCTTGATAAGGCATACAAGGATAAAAAATCCAATTACGAAGACACGCGCAAGGAAATTTTGATTGCGGTGAAAAACATGGAAACCGCCGAGGGGTCTGCGTTTGCGGAACAGCTGGAGGCAATCAAGCAGGCCAAAGCGACAGACCTTCCGATTGAAACGGCGCTGGAATTGGCCGAAAACATCGTGAAGGAAGACGACAAGCGGGTCGGGAATGCGGATGATCAAGTCAGCGAGAGGGAAAAGGCGCGGGATGCGGCTCGAAAGGCTTATGAAAAGGCCAAAGAGATTCAGAAAAAGCGCGACGAGTTGGAATTGAAACAAAAAAGCGAGGAAGAACTGAAAGAAAAGGAAAAACAGCAGGAAGCACAAAAACAGCAGGCAGAAGCAGAACGGCCGAACATCGACCGGCTGGGCCGGGAAATCACGACGATTCAAAATCAGCTGTCGGAATATCAAAAGCTGGATGCGCTTGAAAGACGCCAAAAGACAGCAGAAGAAGAAAAGAACGCCGCGCTGAATGCAGAGAAGGAAGCAAAGCAGACGCTTGAACGGCTGGAAAAGCAAAAACAGGAAATGACCGAAGAAGCGAAACGGCTGAAGGATGCCGAAAAACGCGGGCACGATGCCGAAATGGCGCTTGAAGAATTAAAGCATGAGGAGGAAAAGCTGAACAAGCTGCAAGAACGCATTTGGGAAAGCCGCAAGGCGAAAGCGAAGCTGGATCAAGCTCAAATTGTGAAGCAGGATGCTGAAAAAAGAGAAAAAGAAGCCAAAGAAAAGCTGGATGCATGCAAGAAAGAGCAGACTGAGCTGGGCAACACGGAGAACGAAGTGACCCAGCTTCAAAACCTGCTGAAAGATGTGGACGCGGAAAAAGAAAACCTGGAAGAACGGCAGAGGTTGCTTGAACAGTGGAAAGACGCCGGGAAAGCGCTTGAAAAAGCGAGGGAAGAATACGAAAAAAGCTGCAAAGCGGCTGAAAAAGCGCAGAAACGGGCAAACAATCTGCGCAGACAGTATAACGACAACATCGCGGGCGTTCTGGCGGAAAAGCTGGAGGAAGGACAGCCCTGTCCAGTCTGCGGCAGCGTACATCATCCGCATCGCGCAACCATGACCGAAGCCATCAGCCTGCCTGTTGTCGAGCGGGCGGAAAAAGAAGCGGAGTTGGCAAAAGACAAAGCGAGCAAAGACGCGACAAACTGTGCAGAAAAAAAGACGGCGTTTGACGCGGGACACAAGCAGCTTGCCCGGCATCTTTCGGATGTGCCGGACGAACGTTGGGAAGAAGCCATTCAGGCGGCGATTCTGGAAAATGCAGAGCAGCAGAAAAAACAAAAGGGTGAATTGAAACAGGCGGAAGTCCGAAATGAGCGGGCGCGGGCGCTGAAAGACAAAGAACTGCCCGATGCGGAGAAAGCACATCGGGATGCGCAGGAAGGTTTGCAGGAAAGCAGATTGTCTGTTCAGGACGCTCAGACCGACTTGAAGAATACCCAAAGAGAAGAAAGAGAAGCGGCTGATGGCCTGATGCCGGAGGGCTGGGCGGAAAGCATGCTGAGGGACAGACTCGGCGAAAATCAGCAGGCACGGCAGAGTCAGGAAGAACGGAAAAAGCAGGCTGAGACGGATCAGAAAAAACGAAAAGAAATCGGAGAGATTCTGGAAAAAATCGAAGAAGATGAAAAAAATCAGAAAACAAAACAGAACGATTGCCGCGTAAAAGCCGAGGTAGCGCAGAGCGAATACGCGGGCATACAGCAGCAAATCAAAGAAAAAAAGAGAGGGCTTCCCTATGGAACGGCGACAAAGGCAAACGAGGCGATTCAACAAAAGCAGAAGGACAAGAAACAACTGGAAGACGCCATCGAAGACGCTGGAAAAGAATATCAGAAGACGCAAAACGAGCTGACCGGCGTTCGGGCGAATATCAGCCTGCTGAGCGATGAACTTCGCGATGCCCCGGAGAACGATTTGAAGCAGCTTGAGCAGGAAGAAGCCGATGCCGAGCGCGCGCTTGCAGATGCAACAGCGGAAAAAAATGAGAATTACAGCCGTTGGCAGAACAACGGAAAGCAGCAGAAAACCCTGCGCCGAAAAGCGGAAGATGCGGTTCGCATCGAGCGTGAATACCGCATGATGCAGAACGTGGCCGACACGGCGAAGGGGGACGTGACGGGCAAACCTAATATATCACTTGAAACCTATGTGCAGATGGAATATTTTGACCGCATCATCCGCCATGCCAATCTTCGGCTACTCCATATGTCCCGCGGACAGTACGAATTGAAGCGCCGACAGCTTCTGGAGAAAGGGACAGTTGGAGAAGTCGGTCTTGATCTGGACGTGATCGATCATTACAACGGCAGTATCCGCGAGGTCGGCACGCTTTCCGGCGGCGAGAGTTTCCTGGCGGCGCTTTCTCTGGCGCTGGGCATGTCCGATATGGTTCAGGCGAGCGCGGCTTCGGCGGTCAGGCTGGATACCATGTTCGTGGATGAAGGATTCGGTTCGCTGAGCGGAAACTTCCTTGAATTGGCGATGAATGAATTGATCGATACGGCGGAAAACGGGCATCGGCTGATTGGCATCATTTCCCATGTGGAGGAAGTCAAGGGGCGGATTCCCCATCGTATCGAGGTGACGAAAGGGCGCACGGGCGGAAGCGCGGCCCAAATCAGGTGATGAAGAAGAAGGAAAAACGCGAATGGGCGATTTTCAGATTGAAAACGGATGCCTGAAAAAATACACGGGAACCGACGCGGAAGCGGCCGTGCCGGAAGGAATAACGCACATTGGAGAAAAGGCTTTTGACGAATGTCGAAATCTGGTTCGTGTTAGCCTGCCGGAGAGCGTGACGAGCATCGGGCGGTTTGCGTTTTTAGAGTGTAAACAGTTGAAGGACATCTGTTTGTCGAAAAGCGTAAATCATATCGAGAGTTTTGCATTTTGCGGCTGTGAGAGCCTGACGGAAGCAGTCTGCCCGCACGATTTGAAGACCATTGAGGACTGTGTATTTATCCATTGCACCGGCTTAAAGCGGATTGCACTGCCGGAAGGATTGACGAGCATCGGAGCAATGGCATTCAGCGGATGCGAAAACTTGGAGCACATCGAGATTCCGGATGGCGTGACGAGCATCGGCGAGGAAGCCTTTTACGGCTGCAAATCGCTGAAAAGCATTCGGATGCCCAAGCAAATGAACCGCATGGGAGCCGGGGCGTTTGAGTACTGCGAAAAGCTGACGGGCATTGATATCCCCCAAGGTGTGAAAGAAATTGAAGAACGGACATTTTTCGAATGCACCCGTTTAGAGCGTGTCAGCCTGCCGGCAGGCTTGGAAAGCATTGGAAAGCGCGCTTTTTTCTGGTGTGAGTTTCTTCATCATATCGACATTCCGGAAAGCGTGACGGAGATTGGCCCGGAAGCGTTTTACAAATGTATCACATTAGAGCATGTAACGCTGTCTGAAAACATCGGGACGATCCGAAAGAAAGCGTTTCTGGGATGCGGGGCCATGAAACAAATCCATGTGGATGAAAGAAATCGGCATTATCGAGCCATAGATGGTGTGCTGTATAACAAAGCGGGAACGAAGCTGATTCGATGCCCCGAAGGAAAAAAGAACGTCATCTTTTCGGAACGGGTGACGAGCATCGAAAAAGGTGCATTTGAGGGATGCAGTGGCCTTTTGGAAATCTGCCTGCCGGAGAGCGTGACGAGCATCGGGCGGGGCGCGTTTTACCAGTGCAGTCGTCTTGAAAAAATTGTTCTGCCGGAAGGATTGGAAAAGATCGAGAAGGAGCTGTTTGGTTACTGCCGGGCTTTGACAAGCATAACGATTCCAGGCCGCGTTGCCAGAATCGAAAAGGGGGCGTTTTCCGGCTGTGATCATTTGAAGGATATCGTCATTCCAGACAGTGTAAAAGAGATCGACCCGGGATGGAGAGAAACTCAGCCGCCGTGTAAAATGAAACTGACAATTCATACGACGCCCGGAAGCTATGCCGAGTGGTTTGCGCGGGAAAACAAAATTCGCTGCAAGCTGCTGCCGAGCTGAGGCTTTTTGAACCATGAACCCTGCATTCCGTTTGCGCGAAGAAAGCGGGATGCGGGGTTATATTGGAAGAAGGCAACCACCAGCTCTGCTGGTGGAAGTTAAGGCTTAAGCTATGAATAGAAAACCTCCTATGTTACAATGAGAAAGACCTGGCAGTCGCACAAAGTAACAAATAGGAGGAATGTCATTATGAAAAATGACTACGAAAGTTTAACACATACGAAGTGGCGGTGTCAATGTCACATAGTAATCACCCCAAAGTACCGCCGATAGATTATTTACGGAAGATATAAGGCAGAAATCGGAAAAATCCTCAGAACGATATGTGAAAGATATGAGGTAGAAATCATAGAAGCAAACGCGTGTCCCGATCACATCCATATGTTAGTGGCGATACCACCGAAAATGTCAGTGTCAAGGTTTATGGGAATATTAAAAAAGGAAAAGCGCTCTGATGATATTTGATAGATTTGCGAACTTAAAATATAAGTATGGGAATCGATATTTTTGGTGTAGAGGGTATTTTGTAGACACAGTAGGACGAAATAAAACTGCAATCCAGAAATACATATAAAATCAGTTGGCAGAAGATCAAGTTTGCGAACAAATCAGTATGAAAGAGTACATTGACCCGTTTACGGGTGAGCCGGGAAAAGAAGGCAAACCGAAAGATAAGAACGACAAGAATAAGAAAAAATAAAAGAGCCACCCGATGAGGGTGGCTGCCGGTAGTAAAGGTGCGATTGCCAGATCTTTCAGAGCGCGAGTAGCGCTCGCCGGTATCAGGCCCTTATAGGGCCTAATTAAGCCACCGGCTACGCCGATGGTTCTGACTTAGGTGTTGATCGAAACATCAGACTCAGATGTATCTAATGCATCAAAGTGAACGATTGGATCGCGCAGGTCTGTTTGATCAAAAGAGACCGATAGGTCAGTGACTTTGAAGTGACGGACGAAACGCGTTGTCAATACGCTTCCGGCACTCATGCCGTGTTGATCGTATTCGGGATAATGCTGATTGATTACAGCTTTGCCCGTTTGTTTTGTACATTGGAACGCGGAAACTGGTCAAGAGAGTGGAGTTTGAACAGTATATTCGCGGAAAAATCGCGATTTGAGGTAGAATTTGCAAGGAAAATTGGGGCGTGCCTTGAGAAAAGAGCGGGGCTGTGTTATAATCAGTAACCGTGTTGAGTACTTAAAGGAGTTGTGATCATAGATGAAATTGGGCGTTGTCGGTCTGCCGAACGTCGGCAAATCCACTCTGTTTAACGCAATCACCAAGGCGGGCGCGGAAGCTGCGAATTACCCGTTCTGCACCATCGAGCCGAACACCGGCGTTGTCGCCGTGCCGGATGAGCGGCTGGATGAGCTTTCCGCCATGTATCACCCGAAGAAGACGACCCCGGCTGTCATCGAGTTTGTCGATATCGCCGGTCTGGTCAAGGGCGCGAGCCACGGCGAGGGCTTGGGCAACAAGTTCCTCTCCCACATCCGCGAGTGCGAGGCGATTGTGCACGTCGTTCGCTGCTTTGAGGATCCGGATATCATCCGCCACGCGGACAGCCTGAACCCGCAGCACGACATCGAGACGATCAACCTCGAATTGATCGCCGCCGACCGCGAGACGGTCGCCAAGCGCGCCGAGCGCGCGGCGAAGATGCTCAAGAGCGGCGAAAAGCGCTTTGCCGATGAGGCCGCGCTGGGCGAAAAGCTGCTGGCGCATCTGGATAATCTCCAGCCCGCGCGCACCTGCCCGATGACGGACAAGGAGCGCGAGATTGCCCGCGAGTGGTTCCTGCTGACCACCAAGCCGGTGATCTACGCCTGCAACATCAAGGAAGACGATCTCGGCAAGGACGAGGACAGTCTCCCCGGCGTGGCGGATGTGAAGGCCATTGCCGCGGGCGAGAACGCCAAGGTGCTGGTCATCTCCGCGAAGATCGAAGAGGACATCGCGCAGATGGATGACGAGGAAAAGGACATGTTCCTCGAGGAAATGGGCATCGGCAAGAGCGGTCTGGATCGCCTGATCGCCGAATGCTATGATCTGCTCGGGCTGATTTCCTTCCTGACCGCCGGCCCGGACGAGTGCCGCGCGTGGACGATCCGCAAGGGCACGAAAGCGCCGCAGGCCGCCGGCAAGATCCACAGCGACTTTGAGCGCGGCTTCATCCGCGCGGAGATCGTTTCCTTTGACGATTTGAAGGCGAACGGCTCCATGACCGCCTGCAAGGAAAAGGGCCTTGTCCGCAGCGAGGGCAAGGATTATGTGATGCAGGACGGCGACGTGACGCTCTTCCGCTTCAACGTTTAAGCGGGAGAGACGTTGGGGCATTGCTCCCCAAACCTCGGTCGGGAACGACGTTTCCGACGCCTTCCGAATCTGTATCGCTGTGCGATGCGGGGGACGATTATGAATGAAAAGACGCGGCTTGAAGAAAAAGCCGCGCCTTTTTATTTAGCCTGTACCGCGCAGCGATACAGAAGCGGGAAGTGCAGGAACCTCAGGCTCCTGCCAGGGTTCGGGACAGCGTCCCGACGTCCCTTTCGTTACTTGCAGCCGCACTCGTAGGAGCCGCACATGCTCTCGTCGCTCTTGCCGGAATGGCAGTTGCAGTTTGCGCAGACGTTGATGCTGCGCAGTTCGCAGCGGTTCTGCGCGTTGTGGTGGCGGCAGGAAGAAACGGAACAGTTGATCGTCTGGTTTTCCATGATGCAATCCCTCCATGTTGGTTTGTGAGCCAATCGCTCGCGGCTTAGTATGGCGGAAAATCGTCTCAATATGCGCGGAAAACGCTTGTCGGCTGCGGCAAAGCGATTCGGGCGCGATTCCCGCATCCCCGCCTTGCCAAGAAAAGCAAAAAACGCTATAATAGATCATGGATCAACAGGTTTCAATCTTTTTTGCAAGCGTCAAGCGAAAAGACAGGGAGAGCGTACATATGGAATATACGACATTGGGCAAGACCGGCCTGCGCGTGTCGCGCATGGGCTTTGGCGGCATCCCGATTCAGAAGGTGGATGCGGCCGTTACGCGTAAATTGATGGAGCGACTGGTCGAGCGCGGCGTGAATTACATTGATACCGCGCGCGGCTACACGGTCAGCGAATCTTTTTTGGGCGAGGCGCTGGAGGGCGGCCTGCGCGAGAAATTCGTGCTGGCGACCAAATCCATGGCGCGCACGCGGGCGGAGATGGAGCGGGATATCGAGATCAGCCTGCGCAACCTGCGTACGGATCACATCGACCTGTATCAGGTGCACAACCCGTCCCTCGCGGAGCTGGAGCAGGTGACCGCGCCCGGCGGCGCGCTGGAGGCGCTTTTGGCGGCCAAGGCGGCGGGCAAAATCGGCCATATCGGCGTGACGGCGCACATGGCGGGCGTGTTTGAAAAAGCGCTGACGATGGACTGGGTGGAAACCGTCATGTTCCCCTACAACATCGTGGAGACGCAGGGCGAGGCGCTGATGCAGAAGTGCCGCGAGCAGAATGTCGGCTTCATCTGCATGAAGCCGATGGCGGGGGGCGCGCTGGAGGATGCGCGGCTGGCGATGCGCTTCATCGGGCGCAACGAAAATGTCTCCGTCGTGATTCCGGGCATGTACGATGTGCGCGAAATCGACCAGAATATCGAGGCCATCGAGGATGCGTCCCCGCTGACCGAGGCGGAGCGCGCGCAGCTCGACGTGATCCGCCGGGAGCTGGGCACGCAGTTCTGTCGCCGCTGCAATTATTGCCAGCCCTGCACGGCGGGCATCGCCATCAGCGGCATTTTCGTGCTGGAGGGCTATCTGAATCGCTACGGCTTGGGCGACTGGGCGAAGCAGCGCTATGCGGCCATGGGCAAGAAGGCCGGGGACTGCGTCGGCTGCGGCGCGTGCGAAAAGCGTTGTCCGTTCGGCGTGGACGTCATCCGCAACATGCGCCGCGCGAAAGAAATTTTCGGCGCATGAGGAAAAAAGTTTTGAAAGGAATCGTTTATGTATGATCTTTCGGATGTGAAAAAGATCCTGCTCGAGGAGGATTTTACCTGCGTGCTGGGCAGGGGAGA
>OGRD01001229.1_pt1 | contig 10619 bp, 4 predicted proteins | sample 1553441 | NCBI WGS metagenome assembly OGRD01 (sample SAMEA2580106, study PRJEB22360) | human gut metagenome | biome: human gut; feature: human-associated habitat; material: faeces | place: Denmark | collected 2008/2010
ATCGAGAAGATGGGTAGGTACATGCCGATGAGCATGCCGCCGACGAGTACGGCGATGAGGCACATCATGGCGGGTTCGATGAGGGCCATCATGCCGCCGATGGCGTCGTCGACTTCTTCGTCGTAGAAATCGGCGATTTTGTTGAGCATGGTGTCGAGAGCGCCCGTTTCTTCGCCGACGCGTATCATTTGCACGACCATGTTGGGGAAGATGCCGGTGATGGCAAGTGGGTCGGCGAGAGTGGAACCTTCGGAGAGGCGTTGTCGAGCGAATTTGATGGCTTCGCGGATGACGGTGTTGGAGATGGAGTTGCTGACGATTTCGAGGGCGTCGAGGAGTGGGACGCCGGAGGAGAGCATGGTGCCGAGCGTGCGTGTGAATGTGGAGACGGCGGATTTTCGGATGACGTTGCCGACGCCGGGCATGTTGAGGAGTAGGGCGTCGACGATGCGGCGGACTTGGTAGGCTTGTAGCGAAAGGTAGCCGACGGTTGGGACGATGACGAGTGTGGCTATGATATACCAAATGTTATCGACGACCCAATCGGAGGCATCGATGAGGAATTGCGTGAGTGCTGGGAGCTCGCCACCCATCGACGAGAACATGTCTTGGAAAGTCGGGATGACTTTGAGGAGCATGAAGATGAGGATGATGATGGCGACGATGAGGGTGCCGATGGGGTAGGTGAGTGCGCCTTTGATTTTACGGCGCATGGCGTCGGCTTTTTCAATTTGGACGCACAGACGCGCCAAGATCGTATCGAGGACGCCGCCGACTTCGCCGGCGGTGACGAGAGAGGAATAGAGGGGCGGGAAGACGCCAGGATGTTTTCGGAGTGCGTCGCCGAATGTCATACCCGTTTCGACGTCGGTTTTGATGGCGAGTTGAATGCGTTTGAAGTGCGGATTGACTTCTTGGCTCGAGAGGAGGTCGAGGGCTTGAACGATGGGCAGACCTGCGTCGATCATGGTCGAGAGCTGACGCGAAAAGACGACGAGTTCGCGGCTTGAAACGCCGCTGGAGCCCGGGAAAGGCGGCAAAACGATGTCTTTAGGCTTTGGCGCAATCGAGAGAACGGTTAGCCCGTTTGCATTGAGGCGCTGTGTGGCGGCGTCGGGGCTTGGCGCATCGATTTCGCCACGCTTCGAAACGCCGGTTTGATTAAATCGGGCTTTGTATTTGTAAGTTGCCATAGGGACTCCAGCGCTGGTTTGCGATAAAATGGGGTGAAATGGTGGAATGATGTCAGTTTAACGGACAATCCGTAAGATAAATGGAATAATCCGTAAGATAAATGGAGCGTTGCAGGCGAAAAAGTCGCCAAAATCAAGGGATAAAGTCTACACCGATGATTTGTTTGAGTTCGGCGGGGTCGCTCGAATGAGCGAAGGCTTCTTCGGGCGTAATTTTGTTGTTTAAGACGAGGTCGCCGAGAGCTTGGTTCATCGTCTGCATGCTCGTTTTAGCGCGATTGAGCTGAATCGTCGAATAAATCATGTGCGTTTTGTCGTCGCGGATGAGGTTTCGAATGCCCGGTGTGGCGACGAGAATTTCGAGTGCAATCGATCGGCCCTTTCCCGAGGCATTGAGCAGAAGTTGTTGGCAGACGACGCCTTCGAGCACGAACGAGAGCTGAGTTCGGATTTGGTCGTGTTGCGTGGCCGGAAAGACGTCGACGATTCGATTGACGGTTTGGGCACAGCTGTTGGTGTGTAGCGTCGAGAGCACGAGATGCCCCGTTTCGGCGATGACGAGCGCCGTTTCGATCGATTCGCGGTCGCGCAACTCGCCCATGAGCACGACGTCTGGGTCTTGCCTCAGAATGTAATGAATCGCGCGATGAAAACTCGCCGTGTCGGTGCCGACTTCGCGTTGATTGACGAGGCATTGTCGATTCTGGTGAATGTATTCGATGGGGTCTTCGATGGTGATGATGTGTTTTTTGTAGTTTCGATTGATGTGGTCGATCATCGCCGCGAGCGTCGTCGATTTGCCCGATCCCGTAGGCCCAGTGACGAGGACGAGCCCGCGCGGGAGCTCGGAAAACTCGCGCAAAATCGGCGGCAGCGACAGCTCTTCGAACGAGCGAATGCGATTGGGAATGTATCGGAACGCGCCGGCGACCGATCCACGCTGAACAAAAATGTTACCACGGAATCGTCCGACGTTGTCGATGCCAAACGAGAAGTCGAGTTCGTTTTCGGCGTCGAATCGTTGCCGTTGTTCGTCGTCGAGCAGACTCAAGCACAGGGCGCGCGTCTGCGCGGGCGTTAGCACATCGGCCTTGATGGGCAAGAGAATGCCGTCGATGCGCAGTTTCGGCGGAGAATTCGTCGATATGTGCAAATCGCTCGCATTTTGGCTGACCATCAGCGAAAGCAACTGGTGCATCATTGTACGAACTTGTTCCATGGTTGTTGCCTTAAGATGTTGAATTTATTGAGTTTTATGCTTTAGCGCACGACAGAAATTGCGCCAGCCACGCGATCGTGCCCGGCAAACATGCGCCAAAGTGATGCGCCTCGCACATCGCGCCCACCTTATCACATTGTGCGGCGCGTGTCGATCATCTGTGTTTGCGTCGGTCGTGTCGGTTTTTGTGGTGGCGGCTATTTCGCTATCGCTCAATACGCCTTTTTGGGCGGCTATTTCGCTATCGCTCAATACGCCGCCCTGTGCTTTGCAACCGCTCCCGTGCCCAATGCACTTCGTGTGCAGGGCAAATACAAAGCACCAAATCCCCAAATCAGCCGAATTAATTGCCAATCTTCAGTATATAACTTGCAAAACTTTCCGAAGTTGCGCCTTTCACTCGAATATACTTCGCATTCGCGAACGCAATCGATTCGACTTCCGATCCCGTATTCGATTCGGCGATCTTCGTCCCCTGTTCGTCGTAGGCAGCGATCTTGAGCAATCCCCACGATTTCGAGACTTTCAGCGATGCCGATTTTGCCTCCGCCCCGACGATAAACCAATCTTCATCGTCGAAACAAATCGTCCCCGTTATCGACGAACTCACGAGCGCCGTCGCTTGCAATATATTGTCGTTGGGCTCGTATTCATCGGTCGCACATACCGGATACACCGTCAATTCGCGACTCGACGAATTATTCGCCAAATTCACATCGTTTGGGTTCGTCAACGAAACGCGCAATTCATAAGCCCCCGTATCTATCGTGCTCGGAATGCGAACTTTTCGCACCACGCGCGCGCTTGCCCCAGCCTCGATATCGCCTTCAAACGTCTCTATCGTCGACTTCCCAAGCGTTATCGTCGCTACGTAATGCGCCGACTCTGCGCCATCGTTTTTCACGTCAAACGACAACGAGACTTCTGCCCCCGCTTGAACCCGTTCCGGAGCCACGAGATTCGACACGCCCACGTCTACGCCCGTCGCCCCTATCCAGCGCAAGCGATACGATTTATCGCCTATCGACGTCGCATTCGTAAACACGCGAACATAGTAATCTCCCCCCTCGATCGCCGTATAATCGAAACTCTGCGCGCGCAAATTCGTCAAAAGCGATATGAATTTCTGCGCCTCGCCGCGATACAATGCCGCGCGCAACATGGCCGAAGTCGTCTCAAATCCAAGCTGTAACCGATCGCCCTCGGCCATCTCGATCCGATAATAATCTTCGTCTGAATCGGGGCATATTTCGGCAGTCTTTCCTTGCGATACGGCTTTTCGCAAGTCATAAGCGACCGACGGATATTGATTCGGCTCATACACCGCGCTACACGACAACCACGATGCTGCCGCTTGCTTGGCAATATCGAGCGTATACGTCGTTTCGCGCGTATTATAGACGTTCTCGACTTGGCGCACTTCCAATATCAACGTCTGCGTACCCAACGCGTAATCCAAATGTATCTTTTCGACCGAAGACGCCGTGCGCGATGCCGCGATTTCATTCCCCTCCATGTCGTAGAGATAAATGTCGAAATCCCCTTCCGTTTGCGCCGATACGGCGATATCGATTTGATCCCCATGTTCGACGTCAAACGCATAAAAATCGTCATTCGATTGGCATACGCGCAAATCCGTATAGTGAATCTTCCCCGAATCGAAGATGAGCCTGCGCGGCGATTTCAGCGAATCACTCGGATCGAGCGCGTCGTAACAACTCCGATCGAAGCGCATTTGCGCCGATCGCGTCAAGTTGTTCGACGGTCGAATGTCGTTCAATTTCCCTTCGTCGTCGACGCGAGCGATTAAATAGTAATTCCCGCCTGCGATATCGATCGGAAGCAATACATCGGAATATGCCTTGATGCTTGCCCCCGCTGCAACGGGCGCCAAAACTTGCTGCGCCAGACGATGCGCATCTTCACCGAGCTCCATCGTCGGCGATAAATAATACCCAATCTTCACTTCGGGCGTCTTTTCGCTCCCCAAGTTGTCGACTTTGACCGTCACGCGCGTCGCCTCGGCGGCACTCAATTCGCCATCGATCGTCAAATTCGACGCCGCCAAATCGACCCCCGTCGAATCCCCATAAACCGACGCCGTCAAATGATAACGATTTACATCGGTTTTCTCGGCACCCGATACCGATATCCGAACGTTATCCGATGCCGACGCATCGTAATGGTATTCGGCAGCATATAATTCATTCGTTCCCTGATACGTCGCCACGAGCGATGTGCCATGATAGACGTTCAATTTGAGCGGCGATCGCGCCATATCGTGCGATACATGCACCTCATAAGAACGATTCGCGGGCACGATGAGCTTGAAAAAGTCCTTGTCATTCGCACAAATCGTCAAATCTGCGTCGATCGACGTGATTTCTTTCGCCGTTCCCCATAAATCATTCGGTTCATGGGCATCGCTGGCACATACGCACTCCGTCCCTGCAACGCTCACCGTCGGGAGCGTTATCGTATTGTTTTCTTTTCGCGTTTCCAATACGACATTCGTCACATCGGCCGTCACTTCGAATTGATAATTTGGACACCAAAAATCGCACGCCATCGGCGTCTTAAACGCTATCGACTCGCAGGCTCCTGCTTCGATCCCATTTACGATCTGGCGATCGACTTCGACGCGCGATGAATCGCACATGTTGATGCGCGTCGCCGATATCCACGACGGACCCGCCCCCGTTTTCCCCTTATTGCACAATTTCACCGAAAACGACATCTCATCGCCGTCGCTCGGCGACGTCGACGACGTATAACGCCCTTCTCCGACGACCAAATCGATTTCCGATTCCCCCGTCACAGCGAGCTGTTCATTCGAACGCTGGATATTGTTGTTTTCATCGGCTTCGGCGACGACACCACTCGAATCGCAAAACACATAGACCCAATAAGATCCCGGCTTGACCCCCGTATCGATTTCGACGATCGACGACGCATCGACCGAGCTATTGGCCAGCAAATTCCCAATATTCATCGCGCCTGCGACGATGTCTTTTTCGGGCTCTAGCGACATATCCTCCGATAAAAATACCGTACATATAAACGATCCCGTCGGCTGCGCCCCGCGATTGACGACTTTTGCTTCGACGAGAGCTGTACCGCCAACACTCGTCGACGACGGCGAAAACTTCACCGATTCCACCGCGATATCTGCATCGAGGACTTCCTCCTCCATCACGCGAACTGGCAGCGCACTCCGTACTTCATTATTCGACATATCGCGCTCGCGTATGCCTTCATCGTAATTCAAGACGAGCCAAAAATAATACGAACCGCGTTGTGTTACCGCCGGCGTTATCGGGATCAAGACGTTCTGAATCGTCTGCTCCACATTCGATAACCCATGCGATACCGTCGATTCGTGCACGACTTGCCCCTTCGTCCGCTCCGAACCGTCGTCTTTTGCCCCCATCCATATCTGGTAACGGAACGATTCATCGGTCGTCGCTCCGATATTCGTCAATCGAAACGATGCCGTCACCGCCGACAATAGCGACGTCGTCGCCGGCGACACGTCGATTTGCAACGCCTCAAAATCCGCTCCATCGGTCAATTCGTTCAATACCGTGACCGGCAACGAACTCACTGCGACGTTGTCGGCGTAAGACACCTCCCCAACCGTCCGATCCCCATTCACGACGGCGACGACGTAATATGCCCCCGTCCGTATCGACGATCCGAGCGCGATTTCAAGCGGCAACTCGACGACGCTATTTTCATCGCCACTCTTGCCCAACGTCTCGATCGTTTGCCGATATATCCGTATCGCCGTTCCATCCCGATATGCCTCGGGATTCGCCGTCGGCGTCAAATACACGTCGAGCATCGCTGGCACGCCAAGCACTACATTTGCACTATTCCCCACCTGAAGCGACACATTGAGCACGCCTCCCGTGCTAATGTTCATCGGGCGCGCCTGAACACCCGTCACCGATAAATCGACCGAGTCGAAGATCTCAACCGTCGTCGTCGATTTCCCGTGCGATCCGCCACAGTCCAACTCGACTCCAACCTCATATTTCCCAGCTTTCCGATACACATGGCGCGTTTCGTATTCCCCCGACAACGAAACCCCATCGCCAAACGACCAAGTCCCCTGGCATTCTGCCGCATCCCCCCCATCATCTCGCAATAACTCAAACGATACGTCGATCGGCGCATGCGTCCGCGATGGCGTCGCATAAATCGAAAAACTCAGATCCCCATCATCCGAACCCGTGCACCCAGCCAATACGACGCTCAGCGTCACCGCTATCATGAGGCGTTTCGATTTCGATTTCATATCGACTACTCCATCTGCGTACAAACAAATCCATGAGCCAAAACGACCGTATTTCTACTCGATTTCTACCTAAAATACCATATCGGCATGATAAACCGCCTCGAGGATGCCGTTTTTGCGGAGCAAAAACGACAAAACGGCACTTGGCTCGCGCCAAGCACCGTTCCGTGGGCTATGCCCACCCTCGATAGCTACCTTCTCTAACGATTATTAAAGCGCATCGACTTCACTCACGACGATGTTATTGATGACGACGTGCTTCGCATTCGTTTGACCACTGAAATAAGCCGTAAACTCGACGCGCAAATTCTTAACACTCCCCACGCCTCGCGCGTACGCCGTCAACGTCTGCTTTTTCGTATCGCTAATGATTATTTCTTCCGTCGTTGCAAGCGTAGTGCTGCCATCTAAAACGCGCATTTTGATCCTATCCGGACTCTTGTTGTCTGTACGCGTCACGTCGATAGAAACTTTAACGCTATTCTTCGTCGTCTTTCCAACGATAAATGTGATCGATTTGCCAAATGCACTTTTTGTCCAATTACCTAAACCCCAGCCTCCTTTCTGCTCATTATATACGGAGTGTTCACCAAATACCCCATTCATGACGACAGTCCCCGACTTCATCGCATCAATAATCGAACTCATGCTCGTGTACGACCATTTTTTCACCTGCGCAAAATCGCTATCTGTGGCCGGTACGCATTGGCCTGTGCTGATTTTACACTTAGGTCCGCACGTCGGTTGTCCAGATACAAACAATTTACTATACGTCAATTTAGGATCTTTCGGCGTATCATATTTATAACAATCGATATGCTTCCACGATGGGATTGGGGGATTTGCATTTGGATCGCAGTCCTCGTTTGGGTCGTTAATACCATTGCCGCATAGAGGTTTATCGACACATGCATTATTTTGACACATCTGCCCTTTGGCTTCGCAGTCGATATCAAGCCAACGATTGGCACCATCGTCTTCCATACACGTGCGAAGCACAGACCCTATGCAAACAGTCTCATTTAGAGTTGTGCACCGTTCTAATCCACATTTGCCCTCTTCGGCATCGCAAAAGAGACCTTCTTTCGCGCAATTTTTCATCAAAAGATGTCCTTCATCGCTGTCCTCGGTATCGGCGACACACATCCCCAGAAAATTACCATCGCAAACGAATTCACCATCAGAGACCTTACACGTTTTCTCTACACACGATGCCTTACCATCGACTGTGCCGCAAATCTCGCCCTTCTCGCTACAATCTTCACACGCGCATTCCGTGTCATCCGACGAGCAGATGCAATACTTCGTGCCATCGCACTTGGTCTTTAGTTCTTGAACACAAGCCAAGCTCGTATCGATCAAGCAATTCGACGTGCAACGGATATCGGCTTCAGTTTTTCCAGAGCCAAATTCCATGCCATCGGGGCAAACGCGTTTGCCAGTCGCAAATTTATCGCCGTCACAAACTTCGCCTTTGTCTTCGTCCAAGTGCTCATTACCACACGCAGCCGAAGATGCCGGATCGACGCAGACACCTTCGGTCACGACCGTACATGTATTCGAACACGTAATGCTTTCGACCGTTTTGCCATCGGCGAGCACTTTTCCTTCGGGGCAAACGCGTTTGCCATCTGCAAACTTATCGCCGTCGCAGGCTTCCCCATCGTCCAATTCCTTGTTGCCACACGTAGCCGCAGGAGCTTCGACGCAGACACCTTCGGTCACGAGCATGCACTTATCCGAACACGTAATGCTTTCAACCGTTTTGCCATCGGCGAGCACTTTCCCATCGGGGCAAACGCGCTTCCCCGTCGCAAACAACGTTCCATCGCAAATTTCGCCTGCGTCCAATACGCCATTGTTATTGCAACCTGTGCTCGGCAACAGGCCTTTATCGTCGCCCTCCGAACACCCAAAGAAACACGCCGATGCCAAAAAGCCTAACACCCAAAACTTACGATTCATCGATTCCTTCTCCCTAAAAAAGCGAAACAAGCGGGACCTTCACAACGCTTTGTACACAGTTCCCCCAATTCGTACGCTAAAGCCTGCTTTATAAAGCAAAAAACAGATAGTTTCGCAAGTTTCTGATACCTTCCAGCGACGATTATCATCGCCCCCCCCGTCGTACCAGTCCCCAACATCCGCAAAATGGCAAAAAGAGGACGTTCAGCCGCCCGCCGGGCGGCGCTAGTCCCCCTCTACAGAATGGTAAAAAAGGCAAAAAAAAAAGACTGGGATAAAAATCCCAGTCTTCATCGCTAAGCGAAACCTAATGGAATTAGGCGATTTCGAGGTTTTCAACGACGAACGTGATTTCTTCGGTCACGACGTCATTGCCTTTACCATCGAGGGCGCTGATCTTCCACGATTTGGGCCAGCAATCATAGAGGTTCCAACGACGGAGTTCGCCACCGGCATTGTCATTAAGCGTGATGGAGATGTCGCGACGGACATACTGACCAGCTTTCGCTTGGTTCCACCATTCTTGCAAGTCGGCTGTGACGATGTAACCTTTCTTGAGGGTGACATCACCGAATTTAGCACGACCCGGACGTTTACGGAGCGTCAAATCATCGCCATCCTGGAATTCGATGACTTCGAGTTCGCAGTTGATACCATCGACACCTTTGAAGTAACCAGCGGTTACGCCATTGATATCGACTTTGAAGTTGTAAGCACCAACGTGATCCAAATCTGTACGACGACTAGGCATAGTCTCTCTCCTTTGGTTGTGTCCTAAGCTCACCAAACCACTGGCTCACTTAAAACTGTACACTCTATGTCCCCCGATGCGCGATATTGCGCAGCGGGAAACGGGTTAAAAAAAGTCAAATATTATTCAGAAACGTCACCGCCGGAGGCCATCTGGCCGATGCGGAAGATGACAAATTCAGCGGGCTTCACGGGGCAGATACCGACTTCGCAAACGAGCTGGCCAGCGTCGATGACTTCGGGCGGGTTCGTCTCTTCGTCGCACTTGACATAGAAGGCTTGTTCCGGGGTCTGACCCAAGAATGCGCCCGTGCGCCAAATGCGGAGCAAGAAGGCCGTAATCGTACGTTCAACGCGTTTCCAGAGCGACTGATCGTTGGGTTCGAACACGACCCATTGCGTGCCGTTCTCGATCGATTGCTCGACCATGTTGAACAAACGACGGACGTTGATATAACGCCACGAAGGATCGCTCGAAATCGTGCGAGCACCCCAAACGCGGATTCCGCGATTGCGGAAGTAACGGATGCAGTTGATACCTTTCGGGTTGAGGATGTCTTGTTCGCCCTTCGTCACATTGTACTTCAAGCCCAAGGCACCGCGTACGAGTTCATTGGCCGGAGCTTTGTGAACACCACGCTCGGTATCGCTACGAGCATAAATACCAGCCATGTAGCCCGATGGCGGCTGATAGATATTGCCCTTCTGCGGATCGTAAACTTCGATCCACGGGAAATAGTAGGCACCGAATTTCGAATCGCGCGGCTTGGGCAATCTGTCCACGCCACCTTTTTCGATCGTTTCGGGGCTGTCGAGAATGGCAAAACGATATTTCATGTTTTCGCAGTGGCTCAAAAGCGCATCCTGAATCGCAGGATCCGTCTGACCCGGCGCGCATACCAACGAAATATCATCGATTTCTTCCAGAAGTTTCAAACCGGAACGTGAACCAGGACCGTTATCTTTACCCGTGTAGAGCGCCGCCTTGCTGGCAATCTTCTCTCCATCCGGATCCACGCTGTTTTCCGGATCCCACGTACCAACGTTGACGATGTATGCACGACCGCCGCCGTTGTTGAAGAATCCATACACTGCGTGTGCTAGATACTCGCTGTTCTGGAAATCGCCAAAGTTCTTCGTGAACTGACTCCAATTCGTAACGAGAATCGGTTCATTAACTGGACCTACCGAA
>OGRD01001235.1_pt1 | contig 10584 bp, 9 predicted proteins | sample 1553441 | NCBI WGS metagenome assembly OGRD01 (sample SAMEA2580106, study PRJEB22360) | human gut metagenome | biome: human gut; feature: human-associated habitat; material: faeces | place: Denmark | collected 2008/2010
CAGATGGCCGCCGGGGCGCAGGCCCATGCCGAGTTCGCGGCTGACGCTCGGGCTGACCGGGAGCGTCTTCACGCCGTTCAGCTTGCCGCGGAGCATCATCCCCGCCATCATCGAGATTCCAAGCCCCTTGCCGACCATGCGGATGACCGTCTCGTCGTCAACATGGCAGGGGCGGATAACGGGGTTCACACCATATTTCCGGAATGCCGCACCTACGTCAATGTCGAACCGGCCGTAGGGCATCAGAAAATCCCGGCCCTCGAATTCTGTGATCGGGAACGTCTCGCGGCCGTCTGTGGGATAGTCCGCCGGTAAAATGGCGTACATCGCGTCGTTGTGCAGCGGCATCCAGTCGCAGGCAAAGTCGCTCTGCCGTGCAGCGAAGATCACGTCCGTGCGCCATGCCTCGAGCAGTTCAAACGGCTCGAGTTCATGGTCAACCGTCCGCAGGTCAACGTCGATATGCGGGCAGACGCGCCGGAACCGGTAGAGGATCTCCGGCATCCAGCGCATGGCGATACTGGCGTAGGCCGCGACGCGGATGGTCTGCGCCGATTTTTCCGTGATCGCGGAGATCTGGTTCTCCAGCCGCGCGTTTGCGCGCAGAAATTCGCGGATGGCGGGCATGAGCGCATTGCCCTCCTCGGTCAGGGCAATGCCGCTGTGGTCGCGCTGCACCAGCGTCAGACCGATCTCCCGTTCCAGACTGTCGACCAGATGCGTCAGCCCCGACTGCGTATAGCCGACGACCTCCGCCGCCTTGGAAAAGCTGCCGAGATCGACGGCTGTCATTAAAATTTCAAGCTTTTTGCTGTCCATGCGCCGTTCCTTTCCGGGGGATATGAGATAGGTATGACAAAACGTCATGGAACTATTATAATCGCGCGCTTCCATTTTGCAAGCCCTGCGTTTACAATCAGTTCATAAAATTTAAGGAGCAACCTTCCATGACGACGAAAAAACTGACGCGCAAGCAGCGCATTCTGGTCGCGACGACCCTGTTCGGCATGTTCTTTGGCGCCGGCAACCTTATTTTCCCCGTCCACCTCGGCCAGATGGCGGGCAGCAATGTGATCCCGGCCATCATCGGCTTTATTATCACCGCCGTCGGCATTCCCATCTTTGGCGTCGCCGCCATCGGCGTGACGCACTCGGACGGCTTGCAGACGCTCTCCGGCAAGGTCGGCAAGGGCTACGGCATTTTCTTTACCTGCCTTCTGTACCTGACCATCGGCCCGCTCTTCGCCATCCCGAGATGCGCGACCGTTTCGTTCACAACCGGCATCACTCCCCTGCTGGGCGCGGATTCGCCGGAGTGGCTGTATCTGCTTGTCTTTTCGGCGGCGTTCTTCGCCTTCGTGCTGTTCTTCTCGCTGCGCCCCGGTAAGATCACCCTCTGGATCGGCAAGATCATCAATCCGCTCTTTCTGTTCTTCTTCGCAGTGCTGATCATCGCGGCGCTGCTCTCCCCCGGCGCAGCGATCTCCTCGGTCGAGCCGACGGAGGCCTATCAGAACGGTTCCTTCTTTCCCGCGCTCATTGAGGGCTACGGCACGATGGACGCCATCGCCGGTCTCGCCTTCGGCATCGTGGTCATCGACGTCATTCGCCGCATGGGTGTCAACAACGACGACATCATCGCCGAGGACGTGCTCTCCTCCGGTCTTCTTGCCGGTGCGCTGATGGCGCTGATCTACGTGCTGTCCATTCTGGTCGGCGCGCAGTCGAGAGGCATTTTCGAGCTGTCCGAAAATGGCGGCATCGCCCTCACGCAGATCGCGGGTCATTACCTTGGCGGCGTGGGCCAGTTTATCCTCGCCTTCACCATCACCTTTGCCTGCCTCAAGACCTCCATCGGCCTTGTCACGGCCTGCTCGGAGACGTTTGTCAAGATGACGAACGGCAAAATTTCCTACCGCACCTGGGCGTTCCTCTTCACGGTGTTTTCGTTTGCCGTTTCCAACATCGGACTGAGTGCCATCATCGAGTATTCCGTCCCGATGCTCATGCTCATCTATCCCCCGGCCATTGCGCTTATCCTGCTGGCCTTTATCGGCAAGTTCTTCGCTCATGACCGTGCCGTGTATGTCGCAACGATGATCGGTACATGGGCAGCCGCTATTTTCGACTGCATGAAGACGCTGCCCGCGTCGGTGCAGACTTCGCTCCGCCTCGATGTGCCTATCGCCTTTGCGGAAAAATATCTGCCGTTGTTCGACAAGAACCTCGGCTGGCTGCTGCCTGCACTCGTCGGCTTTGCGATTGGCATGCTCATCCGCTCGAGCCGGAAGGGCGCGCTCGTCCCCCATGCCTGACGAACCAAATTAAAGTAAAAACGCACCGCACGGCAGAGCTATTTCTGCCGTGCGGTGTCATTTTTTCAGCGGCTCCGAAAACGGAGAATCAGCACGCTGCCGAGGTTCACCAGCAAAATCGTCGCGGCCCATGAAAGAGGGAACGCATGGTACAGCATCGGGAGCGTTGGATGCGCACAGCATGGGAGATAGATTATGTGCAGTCCTCCATCAAAGATGCTCGCCGATCTGGAGCAAAAATGGGGCATGACGCTGCTGGAGCGCAGTAAAAGCGGCGTCTGCCTGACCTCCGCCGGGGAGCTGGTCAGGCCGTTTTTGCTGCTGGAGCACAGCGGAAAAGCCGAGGTCTCCGACTTGCTGGAGCGCGCTCATGTGCAGTCGGACATCCACTTCACCGCCTGGGAGGATTTTGCCATCACGGCGATGGTGGAAAGGGGTCTCGGCGTCAGCATCCTGCCAGGCCTGATCTTGCAGCGCATCCCGTACAAAATCGAAATCCGCTCCTGCAGCAGCCCTATTACCACCCAATCGGCCTTGCTATGAAGAAGCAGGCCCACCCAACACCCGCCGTGCAGAAGTTCATCGAATACCTTCCATCGCAGGAAGTAGCGAAGTAGGCTACAACAGCGGCGCTGGCGGTCGAAAGCTGGCAAAATCACCGTTTCCATATTTTGACAACAAAAAAGCACCGAAAGCCGAAGCTTTCGATGCTTTTTGGAGCTGGTGGTGTGACTCGAACACACGACCTGCTGATTACGAAGTGTATCCGGGCACTCCGTCTGCTGCTTTTTAAGGCTCTTTGAGGCTTTCCGCTCGGCATATTGCGGGAGGTACGTCCTATCCTGCTGGATCATCTGGACAAGCTCGTGCTTGCTGGTGAACCGTCTGCCGTAATAGCGTTCCCGCTTCAGAATGCCCCAGAAGCCCCCCATCGGACCGTTGTCAATACAATTGCGCCACACGGGACATACTCTGCGTCATGCCTGCCTGTACGAGCTTGTGGTGGAAGGCACGGTTGGTGTACTGGAACCCTCTGTCGCTGTGGAGCAGCGGATGCGCGTCGGATTGGCTTTCACAGCCTTGTCGAAGGTTTTGAAAACCAACGGATTATCGTTGCGTTCGCTGAGCACATAGGACACAATACGCCGGTCACAAAGATCTAAGATGGCGCTCAGATAGAGCTTGTGGATCTCGCTTCCCTCGTACCACTTGAATTCTGTCACATCGGTGAGCCACTTCTCATTGGGCTTTGCGGCATAAAACTGCCTGCCCAAAAGATTCTCAGCAAGATACTGTGGGTTCTTCGCCTGTCTGGTGCAGCCACGGTTGTTATATTTCACGGTAGAGCGGATATCTCTGACCCGGCAGATGCGGAGCACCCGTTTGTCGTTGACATGGATGCCGCAGTCATGGTGCAGATCGTCGTTGAGCCGCCGGTATCCCTTATCCGGACTTTCGGTGTGGAGCTGTTCGAGCTTTTCAGCAAGCCGCTCATTCTCTGCGGCCCGTTGGCTCACTATACCCAAGTTTTCCTTTCAGCATTGTTTCTACCACCAGCTTCTTGAATTCTGGTGTGTATTTCTTGTTTGGCACTCTTTTTGGCATAACAAAACACCCCACTTGTTAGGTAGTATATCATACTGTCTAACATGTGGGGTGCAGTTCAGAAGCAACGGCTCTTTTTCAAATCTTCAAATCTCTTACAGCGTGCGTACACGGTTATCAAATTTCGGCACGCGAATGCGGATGGTCACGTTATCATCCACGACCTCACTGATCTGCGCGTCGCAGGTGGCGCTCATCAAGCGATAAGCGTCTGGGAAGTTCAAATCAAACTTCTTCATCAGGAAGTTGACCGCATCCTCGGTGCCGACCTTGACGCTTTCCTCCAGCGTGCGGCGGGAAGCAAGGAAGTACAGGCTGTCCGCCGTTTCGATGACCGGGCGCTCAATGGGGCGGTCGTGGTAAACCGTAACGCGCAGGCACATACGCCCCGCGATCTCGATGCCCGTGCCGGAGAGCTCGCCGTCGCCCATGCAGGCGTGCATATCGCCCACAGCCAAGCCCGCGCCCTCGGCATTGACCGGGAAGTATACGCGCGAGCCGACACAGATGAGCTTGGTGTCCATGTTGGCGCCGTGGTCCTCAGGCACCGCGCAGTGGATCTCGCCGCTTTTCGTGGCGACACCCATCACGCCGATCATCGGCGTCAGGGGCAGCTTGATATCATCGGAAAAATGTGCGAAGCCATCGTGCACGGGAATGATCTTGGTGTTCGGCTCCGTGATATGATCACCCAGCACGCCGAGTCCGACCGATGTGACCATCACGCCCTGCGGCGCAAGGTCGATCGCCATAACTTCCACGCAAAGGGTATCGCCGGGGTGCGCACCGCTGATCGCGATCGGGCCTACGGCGCAGTCCATGATGCCGATGTCAATATCCGGGCGCTTGACGCTTTCGTCGGTGATCTGACCGCTATAGCAGTCGTCGCACTCGACCCAGAAGGTCTCTCCGTCCTCGACGGTATAGTTTGCGGGATTTGTCGGGTTGAAGTGGAAAATCACTTTATCTTTCGGGATCACACGCATGACATCTGTCCTTCCTTTCCCTTACCAACCTGCCGGCAGGATGCCGATCATGGAGCAGATGAAGTAGATGGCCGCAAGGCTGAAGATCACGATGATCATGCCCTGCACTGCGGGATGCGCGTACCAACCGCACTTCCACTCCGGCTCGATATCACCCTTCTTGCGGGCGTTGTTGAGCATCAGAACGGGAACGATCGACATAATCACGCCGCCGAAGGTACCGGCCCAGCCAATGGCGTCAACAAAGCTGACAAGACCGGCGTAGGCAAGGATGAACGGGGGAAGCACCGTGCAGGCGATGGCGATGAGACGGGTCTTGGTGTCCTTCTCATCCTTGAGCTTGAACATATCGACGATGTTCGTGAGCATGGAACCGCCGACCGCCCAATAAGAGGTCATCATGGCGCAGAGAGCAAAAATGTTGGCGGTATAGAGCGCCCAGGTACCGAGTGCCTGACCCCAGGCGAGCGTAGCGACCTGTGTGACCTCCTCCGCGCCGGTCAGAGAGAGAACGGCAAGGGGAACAACGGCCAGCAGCACGCCGGTGATGAACATACCGAGAATGATGGCAACCGGGAGCTTCTTGGGCGTGTGGCGCATACCGCGCGCCAGCTCAGGCACGGCATACTGCGCGATGTAGCAGAAAATAGCGCTGCTGAGAAGGGGAACGGCATAGGTCCAGTTTGCGTATACGGCGCGGGAGACATCCGCCTTGCCGGAGAGGAAGGATGCGATCACAATGATGCCGAGCAGCACGACCATGCCCGTGGACATGAATTTCTCCCAAAGGCCGGTGGCTTTGAGACCGAACCAGACGACCAGCACACAGGGAACGGTGAACAGCAGGCTGCCCGCCCAGTTGGGGAGACCGAGCAGTGTGCAGAGGATGTTGCCGGAACCTGTCGTGTAGGCGACCATGCAGCCGATGGAGTTCGCGCAGACAGAGATGAAGATCAGGACCGAGCCGACCTTACCGACATATTTTTCCGCAAGGCCGGGCAGCTGCAGGGGCTTTTTTGTACGCAGTGCAGACTCCGCCACATAGAGCATGGAGAACGTGGTGAACAGACCGGCCACCGCCAGCCAGAGCACCAGGATCGGCCATCCCGCAAGGCGGGAAGAATATGCAAGGCCGAGTATACCGGAACCGACATTGGCACCCACGATGATCGCTACCGCCTCATAAAGCGTGAGCCTTGTTACCTTGAGCGCGCCTTCTTCGACGTGCAGGTTTTTTTCTTCCATTGAGCTTTCCTCCTAAAACGTTGGGAGATAGGTTTTGCAGCCTTGCTCCTCTTGTGATTCATTTTACCGGATCAAGGACAACAAAAAGACAACAAAAATGCAGAGTATTTCGATCACCTCTGCATTTTCGCCGTTTTTGATAGTTTTTAGCGAATGATTTCAGTCATCTTGCCCTGTAGCGATGCCGTCGTGATCTCCGCCCAGCTATACTGCGTCATAAACTCTCCGACAAAAGCATTGATCGCCGAAGATTCGCCGTTGAGAAACTGATAATAATCACAGGAAAACTTTTCTGTATCCACGCTGAGTTGATTCCGCCCCTTGATGACCGCATCTGCGCAATCCACCTTTCGCAAGGTGCGCATCATATCAGACTTAAAGGTTTCGATCTGATTTTTCAGCGCGCTGCCGTATTCCCGGTCCTCATAGAGAATGGCCGCACATTCCCGGATGCTGCAGGCCGAACCGCGGCGAAATACCAGATACGCAAACAGCTCCTTGCTCTTTGCGCGGGCAAATTCGAGCGGTTTTCCCTCATAAAACACTTCAAAATTGCCGAAGCACTGGACACGCAGGGAAAGCTCCTTCCTCACAGGCACTGTGGTCAGGCCGATATTACGAAGTTCCTCCTCGATTGCCTCGGCCGTAACAGGCTTCATCAGGTAGCCGCGCGCATGGAGGGAATAGGATTCCAGCGCATACTGCGAATAAGCCGTAACAAAAATGATCTCGAGCGCCGGGATCGTCTTTTTCAATTCCAGTGCAAGGTCCAGTCCCGTCCAACCGCGCATCTGAATGTCCAGGAAGGCGATATCCGGAAGGATCTCCCCCGTTCTCACCGCCTCAAGCGCTTTCGTCGGATCGGTATAGGCGTGAACCGCTGCTGCCGGCTCGGCAGCTTGCAGCGCCGCTGTCAGATCGCTCAGCGCCAAAGATTCATCGTCAACAGCCAACAAGCAAAGTTCCATCATTCGCTCTCCTTTCGACATTTGGGGATGCACATCGTCACATTTGTCCCCTTGTCGATCCCGCTTTCGATCTCCATGTGCCCACCGCACACCGCGGCAAGGCGCTCACGGACGTTCCACAAGCCGATATGCTTGCCGCCCGCCGCAAGCTGCTCTGCATCAAACCCGATGCCGTCATCCGAAACAGTCACGACGAAATCCGACTCGGTCTCGCTTGTAGAGATGATCACCGTCCCGCCCTGAAGCCGCTGCATCACGCCGTGGCGCACCGCGTTTTCGACGATCGGCTCCAATGTGAGCGGCGGCAGGGAGAATTGCGTGACCGGCGTGTTGAAAAGGACGGTCAGATCCCGGCCAAAGCGCATTTTTTCCAGATCAACATAGTGTTTGGTATGCTGTAGTTCCTGCAAAAAAGGAATGCAGCCGGTATTGCTCAACGAATCGAGATTCCCTCGCAGGTAGAGGGTAAAATCCGTCAGCGCGCTCTCAGCCTCGCGCGCGTCAATGCGGCAGAGCGCGCGAATGCTGGTGAGCACATTGTAAAGAAAGTGCGGCTGTATCTGGCTGATCATAATGGAGATACGCTGCTGCAAGAGCTGCTCTTCCTGCTGCTTTTCGTATTCGATCTGCACAGTGATATATATCTGGATGAGACAAAACGCCACAACGACATGAGCCAGTGTGATCTCCCCGATGACCGTGTCAACCACTACCGCGGCAGCCACCAGCAGCTCATAGAAAAGGAAAGAGATCGCCTTGCGGTTGGTCAGCATCCTCCTGAAGTTCAGAATGATGCCGATGTTGACCACCATCGGCATGGCCAAAAAGAAGAAGTAAAGCCACGGGTGATCCGACAGATGCCACGGGGCATTCTGAGAGCGCGACGTGATGACAGAGATCATCACGAGCAGAAATCCATCCGCGCTGAGGCCGGTCATCAAAACGGTATATCGCTGCAATTCCTTCGAGTCTTCATTGATGTAACTGATGAGATAGGTGCTGTAAAAAATGAGCAGTGGAAATGCCGAGGCGTAGCAGACAAAATAGCAGGTCTCGCGAAGCCGCGGAAGGGCAGGAAGAAAATCAAGCCCGATCCCCCAATAGATCACATCGCTCAAAAGCCCAATGGTGTTGATCGCCAGCATCCAGAGGAAATAGGAGCGAAAGCGCCTGCGCGAATGACTGCCAAAGACCACGCTTGCATAGGTCGAGGTCGTCAGGATGGCGCAGACGAGTTCCAGTACCACGCCGACCGGCGTGAGCGGATTTTCCGGAACATCACCGCGCGCAATGGCGTGAAAGGTCACGATCATCAACGCGAGTACAATACCGATCGTCACAAGACAGCCAATGCCCGTAGCTGTTCTCTTGTCTATCCGCACAGCCGTGTCCCTCCCCACTCGTTTGACCATTAGGGTGTTTATTTTATCTTATTTTGACGGCCAATGCAAGCCGCTGACAGATGTTATAGAAAAGGCCGATTTAGTATTTTATTTCGCGTTTGTAGGTTTGTATGTTGTAAGAAATAAACCTAAAATATAGTAATGCCATACAGATAAATCTTACGCAAAAAAGAAAAACTATGAAACCAAATGACCGTGTTCCACAATATGAAAGATGACGGGTCGTTAAATGGATATCCGAAAGAGGGCGAAGCTGTGGATGAACAGGAAGCCTTAAAGAAGTGAAGCGCGAAAACGAAAGTGCGTTAGAATGGGTTATTAATCGACATACAGCTTACGTCAACACAATTATTTAAGGATTTTTCCCAAAGATGCTGGCAATAAAGGCTCATCCGTTCAGGAAGGACATGGCAGCCAGAAGAATTGCCAGGAATGCAAAGCTGATCCCAGAAAAAAGAAAAAGGAACTGTTTTCCACCATTAGGAACGCGGCGCGTATATTCCCGAAAGGTAATGAGGCTTGCCAGAGAAGCCACCAGCGTCCCCGCGCCGCCCACATTGACGCCAACCAGAAGAGCCCGGGCATCCTGCGTGAAGCGACTGAGCAGAATGGCAGCGGGAACATTGCTGATGATCTGGCAGGTGAGCGCGGAGATCAGCGTGGTCCCGTGGGACAAAAGGCGGGCGAACAGCACCCGAACAGGTTCCATCCGTGCAAGATTTCCGGAAAAGGTGAAAAAAGCGGCGAAGGTGGCCAGCAGTCCCCAGTCCACGGTTTTTAGTGCGTGCCGGTCCAGAAACCAGAGCGCCAGAACAATGACCGTCAAACCAAGGACATAGGGTACCAGCCGCAGCACCATGGCAACGGCTAAACAGAATAGTCCACCATAGATAACGGCTCGGCATGAGTCTACCGTGACCTGTGCTTCCGGCACGGAAAGCTGTTCTTTTGGAAACACTAAGCAGCACAGGAGAATGAGAACAGTAGACAGGATGAATGGCGGCAGCATTGCCGAAAAGAACGTTTTCGTGGAAAGACCGTAATAGCTGAAAAGATAGAGATTCTGCGGATTGCCGAAGGGCGTGATCATCCCACAGAGGTTGGCGGCACAGTTTTGCAGAATGAACAGAAGCGCCGTGTGCTTTTCCTGTCCAGTGGAGGAAAGGACAAACCAACCCAGTGGCAGAAAAGTCAACAAGGCGGTATCATTGGTCAGGAGCATAGAGCCGAACATGGTGATAACCACCAGCGCCGTACAAACGCCCCGGACAGTGGAAAAGGTGTGTACCATCCGTTGGGAAAGAGCGGAAAAGATATGCAGATCCCGCAAAGCACCCACCACTGCCAGCACACAAAATAGGCAAGTAAGTGTCTTGAGGTCATAATAACCTAAGTAGTCCCTATCAGGCGGAACAAAAAATGCCGTTACAATTGCAGCCAGTAGTGAAATGACCAGCATGGCATTGGCGCGGCACCAAGATTTAATCTTACTCATAAAAAGCCCCTTTGCGTGAAAAATGTAGAATTCTGTATGGACACTTCTGCGAAGAAGATAACACATTTTCAAATGATTTACAATGGCACTCCGTTGACCTAACAAACGCTAAAGGCAGTTCAAAACTCGTGTACATTTTGCGCTGCTGGAAACCTGCTAAAAAGTCAAGCCCTAATTAAAAAAGTTATCGGCAGAAAAAGAGCATAGCAAAGCAGAGGCGGCAAAGTGGAACGCTTGGCCGCCTCAAATAAAGTATTGGAGATTTCAGCTCATTCTATTGCCGACAAACTGCGGTAGAGCTCTGTGACCTTGCCATAATAGACGCGGAGGAACTTATTCAAGCCTGCCACCATGGCAAGTTTACCACATTTTCCTTCGCTACGTTTTTTCTCAATGAATGTAAAGATCGGGTCGTTTGCCGGTTTGTGCATCGCATAGCTCTGCATGACTTCGTACCCGGTCTTACGCAGATAGCGTTTTCCCCGCTTAGAGATATGCCGGTTATTCGCGCGGAATTTGCCGGACTGGTACGGCGGCGCATCGATGCCGGCGTATGCGATGAGAGCC
>OGRD01001236.1_pt1 | contig 10574 bp, 5 predicted proteins | sample 1553441 | NCBI WGS metagenome assembly OGRD01 (sample SAMEA2580106, study PRJEB22360) | human gut metagenome | biome: human gut; feature: human-associated habitat; material: faeces | place: Denmark | collected 2008/2010
CGTTTTCCATATCAGTATCTTCCTCTTTTAATTGTCTCACGGATTCGGTGGCTGATTGAGCATTATGCATTATCACAGCACCTTCCTCTGGGTTTTGGGGCTATAGGTTTCAAAAATCTGTTCGAAGTTCGTCATTACGCTGTCGCTGGCAATGCCTGCATCACGGAATACGGCGTAAAACGGTTTCTTTTGGGCAATCGCTTTCACTGTTTCGTCGGTGACGTCCTTATCGAAACAGGCAATGAGGTAGTCATCCGCAACGGAAAAGACTTTTTTGCCGTCGATAGTGGTTTCCTCGATCTTGGACGACAGCAACACGCCGAGGTCAAGCATGACCTGGAACAGCAAGTCCTCCGACGTTCGATCTTCCTTGATGTTGTCGGCAAATAATTCCGTTTGCCCATGCTTGTAATCTTGTGGGCGATAGTAGACCTCTTTCATATTGGAAGAATCTACGCGGAACACTCGGAAGCCTATGTCTGGATGTGGGTGTAGGGGGGGGGCGAGGGTTACATGTCGTTCGGAAAGAATCTTCTGACCTGCACGACGAATGCGTTCTTCACCGATGTCACAGATGGTTTTGTAGCCAGCTTTGCGAGCTTCACTGTTATCTTCTGTTACTTCGGGAAGTTGAACCATTATAAATTTTCGATGACCTCCATCTTCGGCATTGAGTTGCATGATTGCATGTGCTGTGGTTGCACTGCCAGAGAAAAAGTCCACTATAATTGCATCTGAATCAGTTCCCATATAAAGGGAATTCAGAATGAAATCCACGGATTTTGGATAATCAAACAAAGCTGTACCAAACAAGTTCTTTAACTGACGCCTACCTACATCACTTGATAGTTCTCCTCCCATCCAAAAAGATTTGCTCTTGGATGAACGTTCCTCAATCGACTCGGCATCGTCCTCCTCATCAAAACCAATCGCAGGATTGAGAGCAGGATTCAAATAAACCCGATGCTGTATTCCCCATCTTTTGGCAATATAAGAGTAGTGTGGTTCCAGAATAGATAGATTGGCTTGAACGCGTTCGCGTCCCCATCTCCAACGTCCATCGCTATCATCTCCTCGCAAAGGAACAATTTCGACCCAACCTTCATGTTTTTCCAAAGAACACTCTTTTGTGGATTCATTATAGTAGATTGGAAAGTACATATTGGGTCTGTCTTCACGTTTGTCGGGACGCCCTCTTTTCCTTAAATCTCGTAGTTGGTAGGCATTCCCTTTTTCGTCAAATTTGTCAAATTTCTGGCGCTGTTCTTCAGTGAGAGGCATTCCTCCAGCTACAAATTCAGACTTTCCATAAATGAGTAAGTATTCGTGGCAAGTAGCAATATCTTTTTTATCATTGCGACCTTTCAAATTATTTACAACAGCAATTTTCCCGATGTAATTAGATTCGTCAAATATTTCGTCACACGCCTTTTTAAGATTTTCCTGTTCATGATCATCAATACTGATGAAAATAGCACCATCCCATCGTAGCAAATCTTTTGCAATTCTCAATCTTGGATACAGCATATTCAGCCAGTCCGTGTGAAATCGACCGTTGCTCTCTGTATTCTGTACCAGTCGATTGCCATCCTCGTCATAATCACCACTTACACCATTCCAGTCATCTCCACTCATAGAGAAATCATCCTCATAGATGAAGTCGTTTCCCGTATTATAAGGCGGATCAATGTAAATCATCTTGATCTTGCCTAAATACGCTTCCTGAAGCAGTTTCAAGGCATCGAGGTTATCCCCTTCAATGTAGATGTTTTCGGTGTCGATGCTGCCAGGTGTTCCGTCTCGACCAACAGACTTCTCTCGCTCTAAACGCAATGTTTTGGCAATCGGTTGATTGGACAATACCACTGACTTTTTCTTGTCTGGCCACGTGAACTGATACCGTTCCTGTGAACCTTCTACAACCGTTGCTGAGATTTCCTGTCGTAGTACATCGGCATCAATGGCGCGAACGACTTCGCCATCCTCATTGATGGTTTCTGTGACAGCATTGGGGAATAATGCCGCGAGTTTCTTGAAGTTTTCGTCAGCGATGTTTGGTGTGTGCATCTTGAGTTTGTCTGTCATGGTATTTCCTTTGTGGTACGAAGCCAATTATGCATTACGCATTATCCGCTTCTTCAAGCCATTCCAGCATTTTTTCCTGAAGTAACTTTTTATCAGGCAAATAGAGCTGGTACTTTGAAGCATATATGTTGCTGTCCTCTGGGAGTATCATTTCGACCATTTTGTCGCTCTTTTCGTTGCAGAGTAGAATGCCAATGGTAGGGTTTTCATCTTCTGTCTTTTCGTAGCGATTATAATAATTGACATACATCAGCATCTGTCCCAGATCCTGATGTTTCAGCTTTCCAATCTTCAAATCAATCAGAACAAAGCAGCGTAACATGCGATTATATAAAACCAAGTCCACCTTGAAATGCTCTTCATCAAATGTAAATCGAACCTGCCGTCCTACGAAGGTAAACCCCTTTCCCATTTCCATCAGAAAAACCTGTAGATGGTCAATAATCCGGGTTTCAAGCTCGTTTTCTGAATACTCTGACTTATCTTGTAATCCTAGAAATTCAAGAATATAGGGATCTTTCACAGCATCAGACGGTTTTTCGATGATTTGTCCTTTTTGTGCGAGTTCCTGCACTTTTGCTTTGTCTGTACTCAGTGCCAATCTCTCATATAGTGCAGAATCGAACTGCCGTCTCATTTCTTTGAGTGACCAATGCGCTTGTTCGGCTTCTATCTCATAAAAGCTCCGCTCATCTGGATTGTCGATTCCCATTAGAAAAAGATAGTGCGACCAACTGAGTGTAAAGCAGTATGTCGAAGCGGCATCCTTGCTTGCAGATATCCGAGACAATGTTTCGGATTTTTCAACAGCAGATTTCCGCAAATCATTTGCGGATTTTTCGGCGGGCAATTTCCGCAACCTATTTGCGGATTTATTCAAGCCGTAGATAACATAAAACTTCCGCATTCTTTCAAGGTTATCGACGGAGAAGCCTTTTCCAAATCGAGTGGTAAGCCTCTGCGACAGCGCTTTCAATAACCCCTTGCCATACGCCGCTCTGGATTCACCCTGTTGTTCATTCTCCACAATGAGTCGTCCTATTTCAAAATAGGTTCGTACCATCATGGAATTGACCTGGGCGACAACGTGCTTCCGGGAATTCTCAATGAGTTCTGCAATCCTTTGGGTCAGCTGGTCTGCGTCATTGTGGATTGTTATCTTAGTCATCACAGCACCTTCATCTGGGGGGCTATAGGTTTCAAGAATCTGCTCGAAGTTCGTCATTACGCTGTCGCTGGCAATGCCCACGTCACGAAATACAGTAACCACCAAAGATTGTTGCCGCACTGCGGCGACAATCTCTGATTTGTCATCTACCAAAGATTGTGGCCGCACTGTAGCCATAATGTTCGGTAGATGAGACGTCTCTCGTTTTGACATACGGAATCATATCAGCCATCAGGATTCTCCTTGCTTTAGCCAATTCGGAATTCCCAATTACGCATTACGCATTACGCATTACGCATTACGCATTACGCATCAGTTCCTCCAAATCCCGCTTGTATTTCTGCATCTTAGTGTATAGCTCAAAGCGTTTCTTTGGCTGTTGTTCTTTCCAGGCAGACGCTTCGGTCTTCTCGATCAGCTTCTCTAACTTGACGATTCTCTCCTGTTGGGTGAGACGTTCGTCGATAGTCATGCCTTCGACAGACTCCGCTCGTTCCTCATACAGTGCAACTTGCTCAATAAACCCACCCCAGATTTCTTCCAAAGAGAATCCGTTTGCTGAGAGTTTCATCTCAGTCTCAGGCAACCACGGTGTGCGATAGAGTTTCCCGTGGTACACCGCGAGTTGCCGTTCATCCTCGTAAATCAACAGGAACACGAGTTTATGCGGGTTCTGCCGTGCAATCGCCTCAATAACCTTGCCGTCAAATTCCTGTTTCTTCAATGTAACCACGACAAGCAGGATCTCTTTGACTTCCGATTCCTTTGTGAGCCGAAGGTTATCAATTGTGAGGCTGTTCTCAATGAAAATACTCTCTACATCAGAGACAAACTTGTCTTTGAGTGCAGGCGTCAGCGGTAATCGCTTGTAGAACGCCTCTTTGGGCATTCGCTTATGGATGTGGGTAGATGCTGGAAGATCAATCATAACACCACCATAAAGCAAATAAGCTCGAAGTCATCCAAACCTGAGAATCCACCAGAGAGGAAAGTCGTTTGTCCGCTCCCAAAGAAACTGTCGATGTCTTTCTTTTCCTTTGCATCGATAATGGACATGATGGCGTTTTCCAGAAGATGCGAAACCTTGTCCATGTTCCTGCCGTTGCTTGTTGACTTGTTGAAGCGGTCACAAAGGGTTTTGTCAGGCTCGCTTTTTCCGCGTGCCAGATGTCTTAATACGTCAAGCGTATCTTTTGGTTGTAGATGGTTCGTAATGACTTCACCATCCATGCTCACATACACCATGTAGAATGGGTGAAGTCTGTTCTGGTTCTCAATGTTGATGTGCTCATTGACGTTCTTTAACACAAAGATAACACCAGGTTTTTCGCCTTTGATCACGGCATGAATACCAAAGGGAACATGGTCGATGTCGCCGTGTTCCTTCATGTACGCCAACAAATCCATTCTGAATTCATTCAGCCCCAAATCCATAATGGAAATGCCGCTCGACATATCTTCCAGATCCACGACTTCTTTCTGCAATCGTTCGAGCTGTGCACGACGGTATTCCAGGTCGCCTTTTTCTTCCTGATTGATGAGATCATCGTCACCCGTGGATGTCATGACGGATATCCGCATTCTTGTTTCCACACGGGATTTCAGATTGATGTACTCATCCAAATCCAAATCCGGCCAAAAATTCACCAGCTGTATGACTTTGTTTTGACTTCCAATACGGTCAATACGCCCGAACCGTTGGATTATGCGGACAGGATTCCAGTGAATGTCGTAGTTGATGCAGTAATCGCAATCTTGCAGGTTTTGACCTTCCGAGATGCAGTCAGTAGCAATCAGAATGTCGATATCCGCTTTGTCTTTTGGGTACAGTACATCCCAGTCTTTCGACTTTGGTGAGAATGCAGCCAGAACATGGTTCATGTCCGCCTTGAACTTCGGGATTGTAGTCTGTCCATCAACGGAACCCGTGACTAAAGCCGTGTTCAATCCCAATTCATTCTTCACCATTTTGCTGACATTCTCATACAGGTATTCAGCAGTATCGGCGAACGCTGTGAAGATGAGCAGCTTTTTGTTGCCTGGATTGATGGGGGTTGCCACTTTCTCACGAATGACCCGCAATAATTCGTTCAGTTTGAAATCGTATTCTGGCGTAATGTCTTCCACCATTGAAATGAGGAGTTTCAGGTTTTCCAAATCCTCATCCATGTCGCGTTTCCACGAGATGTAATCCATATCCCGCAAGTCGATTTTGACCTTCTTGCCCACGCTAAAGAAATCCGTGTTTTGGTCATCATAGTCAAACTCGGCGGCATCCTCTGAGAGATCATCGATATCATTCAGCGTGGAAGCTCCTTTGCCTGCAACAAACGCCTCAATGGTTGCGACAATGCTCTCCATGTAATCACGAATGCGCTGTACTGTCAGCAGGAATGAGTGAACGGAACTCTCCATGCGCTTCAAGAGGTTAATGCTCATTAAACGCTGGACACCAAGCTCTCGTCCTTTGCGGAAATTCTCGGTTTCTTTCTCGTCGAGGTATTTCGCCAGTTTGCTGGGCAGAATATAGTTGGTGGGCGTGTATATGGTCAGGTGCAACGTGGAAAGCAGATCAAACACATCCCGATAGTTGATGGCATTGGGCAATGTTGTCAGTTTCGGACGCAAGGAAACAGGTTTGTTTCTTTCGGGAAAACTCCCTATATCCGTCACATCGTAATAGGTTTGAATATGCCTGCGTGAGCGAGCAATGGTCACGCTGTCCAGCACTTCAAAAAAGTCGAAATCGAGCTGTTTCAGCAGAGTTTCGGTAGTTCGCTGTTTTTCCGGCAGTTTACACCAGGCGTTATAAACTGTCTGAGCCTGCCGAAAGATGTTGTCAATGTCTGACTTGGTTCCCAGCTTTTCGTTAAAATCCGTTGGGTTTCCTTCATAAGCGAGTGCAAGCTGATTCCGGAGGTCATAAAAGCGATTGTTGACGGGCGTCGCGGAAAGCATCAGCACTTTGGTTTTCACCCCTGGCTTAATGACGCGGTTCATCAGGCGAATGTAACGGTTTTCCTTTTCCCCGCCGTGACTGTGTGTGCCTATGCCGTTTCGGAAGTTGTGGCTTTCGTCAATTACCACCAAATCATAGTTGCCCCAGTTAATCCTATCGATGGGAAGCCCAATTACAGTGTTGCCGCTATCACGTGAAAGATCGGTATGGTACAGAATGTCATAACGCAGGCGATCTCCTTCCAATGGATTGTTGACGAGGTTTCCGCGATACGTCATCCAGTTCTCACAGAGTTTCTTCGGACATAGAACCAGCACGTTCTTGTTGCGTCCCTCATAATACTTAATGACTGCAAGTGCAGTGAACGTCTTTCCAAGTCCAACGCTGTCCGCAAGAATGCACCCGTTGTACATCTCCAGCTTGTTGATGATGGCGAGTGCTGCGTCTTTCTGGAAGTTGAACAGCTTGTTCCAGATTAGACTATTCTTGAACCCGGTTGCATCATTCGGCAGCACGTCTTCCGAAATGTCGTCCAGAAACTCGCTGAAGATGTTGTAGAGCGTCATGAAGTAGATTTGTTCTGGCGCATTCTCCTGATAGACGGCGGAAATCATCTCGATCACATCTTCCGTCACGTCAGTGAGCTTCGTCTTATCCTGCCATATCGCATCGAACATCCGCAGAAATTCCTGTGTCGCTGGATTCTCCATGCGCGTGACCATGTTCGTGAGGTTGTTTCCTCTCTCGCATCCCAGATCAACCGTCGTAAAGCTGGTCATGGGCATATAAGTGTAAGCATCGTTCGATGATTCCACCACGAGGAAGTTGTTCATGCTCTCACGTGTTGTATTTGTGCGGAATTTCGCCTTTTTTCGTATCCATTCCGCACATTCCCTGGCAACGGCTTTCTGCTTCAGTTCATTGCGCAGTCGAACCTCAAACTCCGTCCCGTACAGACTTTTCTCGCGTTTCAGACGCGGGATGTAAAACTCACGGCGTTCCTTTGGGGTTTTCTCGGCAACGAAGGTCGGCGACGTAAAGATGAAGCGCAATTCCCCGCAAGCCTCAAGCTGGGATTTCAGTTCCTGATAGGCATAAATGGAGAAGCAGGCGGCGGCAATGGAGAGGCGTGAACCAGACGCAATCGTCTTTTGTAGGTCATCTTTGACGACTTTTGTGGTGTTGTTGAAGATTTCCATCGCAAGCTCTCCCAGGATTATCATGTTTGTGAGGGGGCAAGCCCCCTACGCCGCTATTTGCTGACGCAAATACGCGCCTACCCCCTCTGCGGGGTATCCCCGCAACGCCCCGGACTCTAGCATGATTCAGCCTTATCCCTTACAACTCAGCTTCATCCACGTATCGTTCGTGACACGTTAGTCAGGTCAAACCTTGACCGTCCCAGACTATACCACACGGAAACAACATCATGGAAGCGTTGAGAGAGAGGAGTTTCAACGTTCATGCGTTCCAGTTATGCGGATAACGCCCTTTGAGCGGTCACACGTTGTTCATATTCAGTAGCCCATGCGCGGGCGGCTTCTGCTGGATTCGTAAAATCGGGAAGTGCTGGTGTTGTTACGCTGTATGAACCAGTCTGTCTGATCGAGGGTAAAACTTCATCGAAAACCCAACTCTCGAATGGCTCGCATTTTGGAAGATTACATTTAGCGAGGATGCGATAAAGACCCGACTCGGAAATCAAAGTAATACGCGAGTTTCCCGATTCCGACAAATCGTCGGAATCGAAATCTCTGGCACTTGCAACGACTTTATCCTTATCACGACAAAGTTTGCACATAGCCGATGTGTCGCTGTGTTCGATGCACGCGGCAACGTCTTTTGCGACGAACCACGGCTTGTTTTCACGCATAACGACACGAACGCTTCCGAGCATACCATCGAATTTGCGAACCTCTTTTTGAGCGGCGGGAAGATTGCTCGAAACATCGGACGTGTTTTCATCCGCTTTCTTGCTTTCGGATGGTTTACCTTGTGTCTTCATCTGTTTCACATGTGCACTTCACAATGATTAGAGCGAGACTCATGTCAGTTTGCCTAGTTGACCAATGATGACAGGGTTTCGTGTGGTTCGGTCTTGTCAGCAAACTTATGATTCAAACACCCTCATAAGGGCGTCAGAATACACTCTAATCGCTTTTGTGGTGTGTCTGCTCATAACTACCGCCTTGATGTTACGATGCAACTGAGAGCAATCTGGACGCATTTATGGCGGTGTTTTTCAAAACAGTTAAGATTATGCGGAACTCACTACACTGGATGCTAGATGACGGAGAGCAAGCGTCAATCAGCCACTTGCTTATGAGAGTGTGGAAACAGACGCTTTTGTGAATGCGTACAGGTTGATCTGTAAGCATTGTCCTCCCCCAAGTGGGGATGGTACAATAATGTCAAACCAACAAATGGCATGGATGTTTCTGCCACCGTTGGCAGAAACGTTGTCCGTTTCGAGGGTAACATGTGGTGGTAGCACTGAGTGTGTTGCTCGGAATCGCAGTCTATATATAGACTTAGGGGGAATTTGGGGGTAACAAGTAAAACGCTCGCTTTTTATTATATTCTCCCCCATTCAGCGTTTCACATTCTTACTTTTACACTCTTATAAAAGTATAAAAAAAACGTGTTACCCATGTTACCCTTTTACAGGGCAATGGGTTTGCCCTGTTACCCATCTGCTACGGTAGCGTGTTACCCTATGCACCACTCACACTGGTGATATTGGAGACAAAGTCGAGTATGTTCAAATCGTTCTTACCGTTTATTTGGAATAAGGTTTGAGGTTTGTTGGCGACGACTTTAGGTTTGGCGGCTTTCTCGCCATTTCGTGACCAGTACCTGATATTCTTTCCATTTTCCTTATGTTGTTTGTATGCCCACCCCAGCTTAATCAAGATACCTTTGAGGCGAGACATTTCACGCCCACTCTGTTTGGCGTGTTCCATTCCGAGAACAGAATAAAGAATATCAACAAGGTCACTTGAGCCGTCTAGTCTTTGTTTATCTTCCAGATATCTGCTGACAGGCACAGTCCAGGGATCATCAGCCATATATTCGGCATTGACTTGTTCCTGATGCACTGAAAGTCCCTGATACATGACACCATTCGTTTCATATAGCGCTTTCGCCTCAGCAAGCAACTGGGGATAGTCGCGTATGAATTCATCTATGTGTGGTCTGAAATCGCCGCCCTCAAGATCGATGACAGCGAACCTTCGGTTTCCTGTAACATCGCGGAGGAAGTCTGAGTCATTCGTCGTGATAATAAAGATGCAGCGTCTTACAAAGGTCGCGAGTATTTGCGTATGGAATAAGCGATACTGATCTACCTTGCCCGAGAGCACAGACTTGATCTCATTGACGCTTCGTTTGCCCATGTTTCCAAGTTCTTCGATCTCCATGACTAGATGTCCTTTTAGGCTTGTTTGTCTATCGGTTGCATCTGCACCGAAGTCATACGTGTTTTTCCATTGTGGTCTTCCAGCAAAGCATTCACAGAAAGTTGATTTAGCAATACCGGTTTTTCCTGTAAGCACAACTGCAACGTCAGTTTTCACGCCATCTGGATTCGTGCATGTTGCGCGAGCGTAAAATGCCGTCCACATATACTGAGCAACAGCGCGTAACCATTGTCGTGAGTGACCTACGCTACCTTCAGGAAACAGGTCATCACCATGTTCATCATCTATCTGGATGCTGAAATATCGTTCCCAGAATGATTCATCAATTCGTGTTATTCCATCATGTTCAGGCGTAATGGACTTGAAATAATCAACCACCTGGTCAAATCGATGCTTGTCAGCGACACAATTTATTGCTTGCTCCATTTGCTTACACAAGGAGTTTTTGAGGACTCCCTGTTTTATCAGTCTACATGACAGACACATGTGGAGAGATTTGGGGATGGGAATGAAATTATCATCTTGACAAACGTCTCGAATGGCGGCGAATTCAGGTGCATCTTTATCGTGCAGTTTCATGTACACATTCTGAGTAAAGTTGTCGAAGCGCAACTCAACACCAGAACAACCAATATCTTCAAGCATCATGGTAATGGTAACATCAGATGCTTTCCACCCTCTGAGCGCATAATGTGAGAACTCTCTATTTCCATTTCCATCTTTTACATATACAGCCGTTGTTTCTGCCATTCCAAGGTCGTTGAGACGGCAAATCAACGGAGGAACAAAGTTTTTGAGGTAGTAAGTTTTGAGGTCAGTATTTGCACATCCCGCATGAAAACATTTGAATCCGCCGCCATCTTTGATGTAAGCCGTGTCTTTCAGTTGGACATATGGCTTGTCTTCATCCCCGCCCCATCCAGTATGTTTTGTATGGTTAGGG
>OGRD01001239.1_pt1 | contig 10558 bp, 6 predicted proteins | sample 1553441 | NCBI WGS metagenome assembly OGRD01 (sample SAMEA2580106, study PRJEB22360) | human gut metagenome | biome: human gut; feature: human-associated habitat; material: faeces | place: Denmark | collected 2008/2010
GTACGCACCTCGGCCCCTTGGGCCGAACCCGCCGCCCCGGTCAAAACAACGGTGCTCCCGCCGTCCCGCGAAGAGTCCCTCCCCTCTTGCAGTATGGCGGAATAGTATTATATTTGTAAGGATTTTAGACCAATGAAGGCAGAGGAATCGATACTGATCGAACGATTGAAGAAGGGCGAACGCACGGCTTTCAACGAACTCTACGGCATATTCTGGGCACCATTAGTCAATTATGCGGAGCTCATCGTCGGCGACGAAAACGCGGATGACGTCGTACAGGAGGTTTTCGTCCGCATCTGGGTCGGCCGCGACAAACTGCGCAACGACGGTTCGCTGCGCGGCTATCTATTGCGTGCGGTCTACCGCACCGCGCTCAACGTACTACGGTCGAAAAACTATGCCTCGTCCTACCGGTCGCAGACAAAACTGCAAATCGAACAGCAACTCTGCACCTATTACGACCCCGACGAAAACGAAATTATCAGGAATCTTTACGCACGGCAGATCGCCGACGAACTCGACGCAGTCGTCGAAACGCTCTCGCCGAAATGCCGCGAAGTATTCCGTATGAGCCATTTCGAGGGGCTGTCGAACAGAGAGATCTCGGAGCGGCTGAATATCAGCGTTTCGACCGTCGAGAATCATATCAACAACGCGTTGCGGCAATTACGCGGCAAACTGGGCCATCTGAAAATGTTTTTGCTGTTGACGATTTACATCTTGGGACAATAAAAGCGGTCGACGAATTAGGTGCTTTCCCCGACTCGTGTGTATTATAATCGGAAAGTCAATACGCACGACCGTGAAAAACGAAGACTCGCAACATCCGTTCGACGAACGGATCATTTGGAAATATTTCGACGGGACAGCTACCTCCGAAGAGGAACAGGAACTGTCGCAGTGGTTAGCAACCAGTGAAAAACACCGGCGCGAAGTTGCCGAACTACGCGCCGTCCGACAACGATTCGCAAAGTGGCGTTCGACCCTCTACGGTCCGGCGCGTTTCATCCGTTCGCTCAACCGACTCAACAGTCGGATCGATGCGCTCGAAAACGCTCCCTGCACGGCGCAGCGGCCCCATCGTCTCTCGAACCTTTTCGGACACATTCGTATACACTCCCTGCTCCGAACGGCTGCGGTCGTCGCAGTCGTGGCCCTGACCGGTATGTTCGCATGGCGTACCGCCCTGATGCCCGCGCCGATCACTTACTTCAATGCCGACACGACAATCATGCACGTAGCGATGCCCGATGGCTCCGACATCTGGCTTACACCCGGATCGACGCTCTGTTACGACGAGACATTTCACACCGACGAACGCCGCGTACATCTCGACGGCGAAGCCTATTTCGACGTCGAGCACGACGCCAAGCATCCTTTCGACGTCGTTACTCCCAATCTGCGCGTGCGCGTGCTCGGTACGGTTTTCAGCGTCCGATCGCTGCGCGGCGACCACATGGCCGAGACGACGCTGGCCGAAGGCGCCGTATCATTGCAGCGCGCCGACGGCAGCAATCTGATCCGGTTGCACCCCGGCCAGCGCGCCATCTACGATACGCAGGACGAACAACTCGAAATCAAGGAGGTCCCCGTCGGAGATCATCTGGCCCTGAGCTACGGTATCATCACACTCGACGGCGTTCCGCTCCGGCAAATCGCCGACCGCATCGAGGAGCTCTACGGTGTGAAACTGCGTCTGGTCGACGACGATGCACCCGATGCCAACTACAATTTCAGTTTTCAGAAAGACACCCCGATCGAAGACGTGATCGAATTGTTACAATTCATCTCAGGCACACGTTTCGAAATCCTGCGGTATCCCGATTCCGACTGAATCCGCGCGCCGGAATCGGTTGCGATCCCTGTCGGCTACCGCTCCCGCAAGGGAACAGGAACAGACGATTGCCCAAACTCATACAAACTTTCATACTAACAACCTAATCACTACTCATCCATGAAAAAAATCGGTTTATTCCTGACGGGATGGTGTCGGATGCTTCTGTGCGTCGGGTTGGCTGCATTGCCGTCGGCGTCGCTCGGTGCAAGGGGCGAGTTACTCGCCGACCAGCGTCTCAACCTGAACTTGTCGTTCAGCAGCGCATCGCTGCGCGAAGTGGTCTCGGCATTCACCGAGCAGACAGGAGTGGTCTTCTCCTACGAAACCTCGCTCGGCAAACGGACGCTCTCCGACGTGCATGTCGTCATCCAAGACGCTCCACTCGAAGAGATGCTCAATACGCTGTTCTACGACACGGGCATCTCCTGGAAGATCAAGGATCACGTGGTGGCTCTCACCGCCATACCCTCGTCGAAAAAAAACGCGTCGACAGGCCCCGCCCCCTCTCCCTCCGCCAACCGTAAGCCGGTCGTAACGGGGCGCGTGGTCAATGAAGAAGGCGAACCCCTCGTCGGCGTGAACGTATTGGTGAAAGGCACTACGCAAGGGACGTCGACCGATATCGACGGAAGCTATTCGATCGCCGTTGCGGACGACGACGTGCTCCAATTCACCTATTTGGGTTACGGTTCAGCCGAATGGCGCGTAGGCACGCAGACCCGCATCGACGTCGTTCTGAAAGAGGACAAACAGATGCTCGACGAAGTAGTAGTAGTCGGCTACGGTACAGTGAAGCGTCGCGATCTGGTCGGCGCCGTCGATCAAGTCGACAGCAAGGTTTTCTCCGAACGTTCGAATCCGAGCATCTCGCGGTCGCTGCAAGGCGCCATTCCCAACCTCAACATCTCGATGCGCGACGGCAAACCCTCGCGTGCAGCGACGATCAACATCCGCGGTACCGGTTCGATCGGTTCGGGTGGCGGGGCATTGGTGCTCATCGACGGCGTGGAAGGTGACCTGGAAACGGTCAACCCTCAGGACATCGCCAGCGTCTCGGTGCTCAAAGATGCCTCGTCGGCTGCGATCTACGGAGCACGCGGCGCATTCGGAGTGATTCTGGTAACGACCAAATCGGCCGAAGAGGGCGAAACGAAAGTCACTTACAACGGCAGTTTTTCGCTTCACGCGCGCACGGTCAAGCCACAGCTGGTAACCGACGGCTACGAATGGACGACCGGCTATATAAACGCATGGAACGGCTATTACAACGGACAGAATCCGCTGCCATCCTACATCAACAACATCGCCCCCTATTCCGATAGCTGGTACAAGGAACTGGCACGCCGCAGCACCGATCCGTCGCTCGAACGCGTGCGCATCAACGACAAGAATCAGTACGAATACTTCGCCAACACCGACTGGATGGACGCTTTCTACAAGGATTTCAACTACTCGCACGAGCACAATATCAGCGTATCGGGCGGCAATCAGAATGCGGACTATTATGTATCGGGCCGTTTCTACGATCAGGACGGCATTTACCGCGTGGGCGACGAACGTTACAAACAGTACAACGTCCGCGCCAAAGGCAACATCCGCATCCGTCCCTGGCTGCGGTTGAATAACAACATGGATTTCACGGTGGTGGACTACCACCAACCGATGCTCTATTACAGTCTCCAACTTCCGCAGCGCATGATCGAACACGGAGGACAGCCGATCAACCCCATCACCAACCCCGACGGGACGTGGACTTATGCCGCCGTACTGAACGGTTACGCAGGCTTCGCCGAAGGATCGAGCTACCAGCAGGACGACAAATTCACCATGAAAGACAAACTGGGCATCGAGATCGACGTGGTGAAGGACGTACTGAAAATATCGGGCGATCTCTCCTACCTTTTCGCCCGCAACAAACGCGAGCGTGTGACCAACATGTATACCGGTTACCGAGGCCCCGACACTCCGATCACGGTTAACGAAAGTCAAGGCAGTACGCTGGAAAATCTGCGCCAGGACACGAACTACCTGTCGAGCAACATTTACGGAGAATACACGCCGAAACTCGGCGACGACCATACGCTCAAGCTGCTCGCCGGCTGGAACCTCGAAACGAAGAAATACCGCGGAACGACCATCAAGCGCGAAGGGCTGACCGTACCCTCGAAACCGAGTTTCGGTCTGATGGACGGTCTTACCAGCGATCCCGTCGTTTCGGGATACGACTGGAGTTACGTGGGCGCCTTCTTCCGTGCCAACTACGGCTATCAAGGCAAATATCTGGCTGAATTCAGTTGCCGCTACGACGGCTCTTCGAAATTCCCCGAAAACTCGAAATGGGGCTTCTTCCCCTCGGCTTCGATCGGCTGGCGCCTGTCGGAAGAGAAATTCATGGAGTGGTCGCGCAACTGGCTCGACAATTTCAAGATACGTCTCTCGGCCGGTTCGATGGGCAATGGCAACATCGACCCCTACAAATACATCGACTACATGACCATCAAAACCTCGACGGTCGTCATCGGCGACGCACTGGGCTCCTATACGACGGCTCCCGGAGCCATTCCGCTCTCGCTGACGTGGGAGACGGCGACCACCTACGACGTAGGCTTCGACATGGATCTGTTCCGCAACCGGTTGTCGATCGGATTCGACTGGTACCGTCGCTATACCACCGACATGTACACCGTCGGCGTGAGCCTGCCCTCCGTTTACGGCACCGATGCACCCAAAGGCAACAACGCTTCGCTCAAAACCAACGGCTGGGAACTCTCGGTCGGTTGGCGCGACAGTTTCGAACTGGGCGGCAAGGCTTTCAGCTACAACGTCAAAGCGATGGTATGGGATGCCCGCACATGGGTGACCGAATACATCAACCCGACGGGCGCACTGGGCGATTACTACGAAGGCAAGGAGCTGGGCGAAATCTGGGGCTACCGCGTAGAAGGTCTTTTCCGCGATCAGGAAGACATCGACTCGCACGCCGAGCAGTCGTTCTTGCAAACGCTCGACAAGGTGACCCGACCGGGACAAGTCAAATTCGCCGACCTGAATCAGGACGGTAAAATCGATCGGGGCGCCTACACGACCGCTGATCCGGGCGATCTTACCGTCATCGGCAACGAAACACCCCGTTACTGCTATGGCATCAATCTGGGATTCAACTGGAACGGTATCGGCATCTCGACCTTCTGGCAAGGCGTCGGCAAAAAGGATTGGTATCCGCGTTACGACTCGGGATTCTTCTGGGGCCAGTACAACCGTCCGTTCGGCTACATGCTCAAACAGCACACGGGCGACAAGGTCTATCGCGAAGAGCTCGACAACTGGGACACGGCCTATTGGCCCCGCTACACGACCTACCAGACCCACCAGTCATCGGTCAACCGTCCGCTGACGATCAACAACGACCGCTATATGCAGGATGTGTCGTATATCCGGCTGAAAAACATCACGGTCGACTATACCTTCCCCGATCGCATCTGCAAGAAACTACACATCAAAGGGTTAAAAGTATGGGTGTCGGGCGAGAACCTATGGACCTATTCGCCCATGTTCGAACACTGCGACAACTACGATCCCGAAGTGATCAACGCCGGTGACTCGGATTTCCGCACCTCCGAAGGCGACGGTTACAGTTATCCGATGCTGCGTACCGTGACACTGGGAGTCAACCTTTCCTTCTAACCTGCAAAAAATACGAACGATGAAAAAGATATTCATGCTCTTGGCGAGCGTCGCGCTCTTCGGTTCCTGCGAGGATTTTCTCTCGAAGGAGGATCCCAACAAAATCGACGCGCCGAGCTATTTCCGCAACGAAACCGATCTGCAAACCTACGTCAACGGCTTTCTGCAAACGATGAGTCCTACCGCCGCCTCCGTGGCCACGGGCGACGCCCGTACCGACTGCCTGGCATGGCGCGGCGAATACCAGTTCCTCACGGACAACTTTGATGCCGACGACCAGTCGGGCTGGGGAACGAGCGATTGGGAAGATCTGCGCAACATCAACTATTTTCTCGACAACTTCCGACAGGCGGCCGTCAGCGAGACAACGCTCGCTCACTACGAGGGCGTCGCCCGTTTCTGGCGTGCCTATTTCTATTGGAACAAGGTCAAGACTTTCGGGGCAGTGCCCTGGTATGATTCGACGATCGATTCCAACGATCACGAGGCGCTTTACAAGCCTCGCGACAGTCGCGAATACGTGATGCGCAAGGTACTCGAAGACATCGAATTCGCCAGCACGTACTGCACATCGAGTTCGGCTCTGGAAGTCAACTCCGTGCAGATCACCCGATACGTCGCATTGGCACTCAAAGCCCGTATCTGCCTCTATGAAGGCACCTTCCGAAAATATCACGCGAACGATCCCTCGACAGGGAAACCATGGACGGCGGACGAAGCGGAGACCTATCTGCGTGCAGCCGTGAGCGCCTGCAACGAACTGATGACCAGCAAAAAGTATTCGCTGGTCTCCGATCCGGCCAACGTTTCGACGCAGTACCGGAAGCTCTTCACGAGCGAATCCGTCTTCACGCAAGAGGTAATCTGGGCCCGCGTCTACAATGCCGAATTGAACGCGACACACAACCTCAACTCCAACTTCATCGTGCAACAGTACGGCAGCTACTCGCTGACCAAACAGTTCATCAATACCTATCTCAACCTCGACGGTTCGCGTTTCACCGACAAACTCGGCTATGAAAAGACCGCATTCATCGACGAGTTCGAGAATCGCGACTACCGCCTGATGCAAACCGTCCGCTACCCAGGCTACACTCGCAAGAACAACGGAACGGATACCCGCTATGCCCCCGATTTCGGCTACTGCGTGACAGGCTACCAGCCGATCAAATGGGTGATCGACGACACGAGTCTCGACAGCAACACCTCGCCCTGCTCCACGTCGATCCCGATTATTCGTTACGCCGAAATCCTGCTGACCTACGCCGAAGCGAAATGCGAGTTGGACGAATTCGACGAAACAGTCTGGAACGAGACGATCAAACCTCTGCGCGAACGCGCCGGTGTCGACGGAACGATGCCTGCTACGGCCGATCCCTACATGATCGAATATTTCCTCGGTACCGTCACCGACAACGCATTGCTCGAAATTCGCCGCGAACGCGGCTGCGAATTGATATTGGAAAACGTCCGCTGGGACGATGATATGCGTTGGGGTATGGGCAAACTGGCCGAACGGCCCTGGTACGGCGTCTATGTAGGCGAGCTGGACAAAGCATACGATATGGACGGCGACGGGAAGGACGACGTCTGCTTCGTGCGCAAGGAGCCCGAACGCCCGCAGGCCGGCATCACCTATCGCGTGCTGGGCGACGATTTCTCGCTGACCGACGGCGACAGTGGTTACATCGAGTGCTACATCCGCATGACGCGCAAGTGGGACGATAAAAAATATGTGCGCCCCATACCGACGACAGCACTCAACGACAATCCCGCACTGGGACAGAACTACGGATGGGAAAAATAATAACGTACCAAACACCACGAATATCACCATGAAACGAATCAATAAATGGGCCTTGCTGCTGACCGCAAGTTATTGCGTACTGGCCGTCGGGTGCAAGGACGACGAAGGGAGTTACCTCGTTCGCGAAACCGATGTCATCCAGTTTTCGAGCAATCTGGCCTCTTCGCAGCGCATCACGCTGCGTTGCAACGGCGCATGGCGCTCGGTCGTACCCGAAGATGCCCAGTGGCTCTCGACGACTCCTTCGGAGGGCGTCGGTACGGGCGAATTCGAATGGATCACCGTTTCGGCCACGCACAACCGCTCGGCCGAACGCACAGCAACGCTCTACTTGGAATGCAACGGCGTACAATATCCGATTACGGTGACACAAGCCAACGGAGCGATCATCTACGGCACACCGATGCTTGACGGAAATCTCATCGAGGGCGAAGCGTCGGAAGCCCGCATCCGGTTCACCTACTCCAACGCCTACGGCGACGAGACGATTGCGGTGAAATGCACGCCCAGCGGCGACTGCGACGGGTTGTCGGTAGCCGGCACCTCGTTCGAACTGACCAACGGCGGCGCAACGCTGGCGCTCGACATCGAGGGTACGCCGACGAAACCCGGATACGCCACCTTCGCCGTGAGCGTCGACGATCAGCCGATCGGCGAGGTGCGCGCCAAGGTCTACTCCGTCAGCGAAATGCCCGTCGAAGGACTGCCCGTACAGTGGCGTTTCAGCGAAATCATGGGCGGCGATCCCGAAAAAACGGATCTGCAAAACCGTCAGCCCGAGTGGACGACCGACAAACATACGCTCAACTCCGATGTCGGTTCGGCCACCATCACGGTCGTCGAAGCCGAAGGCAAAACTGCGGCAGCACTGAACTCATGGGGCTACAACAACGGCCATGCTTACATCAAAGGTCTCTATTACAACGACTATTGGCTGATGACCATTCCGGTCAAATACGTCGCTTCGGGCACCGTCCTCAATGCGAAAGGCTGCTTCGGCGGATCGGGTTCGGCCGCAGCGTTCTTCCTGCTCGAATACTCGGCTGACGGCCTGACATGGCATCAGGCCGACGGCGCGAAGACGGAGACCTTCACCATCAAGGAGAAGCCGGTCGAGGCCATCTATCACGTGCAGGCTTGCGACGTACCGAAATTCCCCGACGACGCGGCATGTTCGTTCGACTGCACGTTCCCCGTCGAGGTGGATATTCCCAACGGCAACCTCTACATCCGCTTGCGGGTCTCGGCCAACATCCGTATCACACAGAACAACACCATCACGACGGGCGGAGGAGGTTCGAACCGTCTGGCAAAGACATGGTCGGTTTCCGTAGTCGAGTAATCGAAAAACAACGAATAGCATGAAAAAACAGATCATTGCGACGCTGCTCCTATTAACGACGACGGCGTCGAACATCGGTTGTACGGACGATAGTCCGGCACAAATTACCTCGCTCAAACTCAATCGCACGGAACTTACACTCCAACCCGGCGAAACCTTTCAACTGGAAGCCACGACCCGACCTGCCGACGCCGGCGTACCAATCAAATGGAGCAGTTCCAACGAGGCGGTGGCGGCGGTCGACGAACGAGGACTCGTCACAGGCACAGGTTACGGCGCCGCCCTCGTCACGGCACGCTACGGCAGTTACTCGGCCAAATGTTCCGTGACGCTGAACGCAGAACAAGTTTGGGATCCTTCGCAGGCTCTCGCGGCTCCGCTCTCATCGGACATCGTTCACAGCAAGAACGTCCTGCTGTATGCACCCCGCCGCATTTTACAGGGTTTCGACATCCTCCCGAACGGCGAGATCTACTACTCACAGGTCGGCAGTAACGCCTACACGCTCAATATCTGTCGGGCAGCAGGCCCCAACCAGAACGCCCAGGACGAAGTGATGATCCTCAAACATTTCGGCCACGGCACGCAGATCGTCGCCGAGAAAGCCTCAGACGGAAAGACTTACATTTGGCTCAACAGCAATGCCTCGGTCGACGACAGCGGCGAATACGGCAACAACTGGTCGTTCTCGCGCGTGGAGTTTGTACCCGGAACGAACGAAGCAGACGGCTATGCCGGCGATACCTTCTTTCTGAACAAGGAACAGCAGTACGATCAACAGGTGGCCGTCGATTTCGATGCACGCCGATTGCTGGTGGGTTCGCGTAAATCGGGCGTGCGCCATTTCTGGATTTTCGACCTCGACGAAGTGCTGGCCCTTCCACTCAAGGAGATGACCGTATCGGTCACCGTAGGCGGAGGTACGGGCGACGGCGAGAAGCAGACCGTCGAACGCAAGATCATGGGACACGATTTGAACGACTGCCGCGTACTGGGCAATTTCTCGTTCTCCGCAGGTACAGACAAGGAGCACGACGTCTACTCCTATTCGCATCAGGGACACGAAATCAACGGCGACTACATCTATTTCTACGAAGGAAATGCCGTCGAGAATTCGGATGATCCCGGTACCTATCAATCGAAGGCCTATGTCACCGTGTTCAACTACAACGGCCGAATCGTCGTACCACGCACCGAGGTAACCGCTATCGCCGATGTGAACGGACTGGCCTCCGAAGGCTTCACGCAAACAGGTTACGCCGAAGGCGAATGCATCAAAGTCAAGGAGGGCAAACTCTATCTGGGAATGGCATGCCGTGACGGATCGTCGAGCAACCGGTACGCCAACATTCTGGTATACGACTGCGTGAAAAAGCAGTGATTCCAAACCTGCATGGTGACGGCCGGCTCTGCGTGACGCAAAGCCGGCCGTCCACGTTTTTCGACCGGACCGAAGTCCCGAATGTATTCTTCTCCACCGTCGTTTCGCCCGACAGAATCGTCACGGAACCGCGAACACGAAAACTTTTCGGGCCAAACAATCCACCAAAGCATGCGATCACGAACGATGATCCCTCCGATCCCAACCATCCACTCGGCATGAAAAATACGCTTCCTTCTCTCCTCGTGCCTCCCATTCGGCATACACGCCGCATAGCAGGACTGCATCCGCGAATTGCTCCGCCGCGATCCCCGACCCGCGTGTCTTCATGGCCGTCCTCTATTCACTGGCGGCGATCACGCCCGATACCGAATTCGGGCTGTCGTTCTACGACTATTTCACCGAAGAGGAGCGGTTCGCCCTGTGGCGTGTGGCCAACCTGCGGGAATACCTGCCCAAAATGAACTCGGCGCCCAGCCGCGGGCTGTCGATCGACATGGCCAAGCC
>OGRD01001246.1_pt1 | contig 10487 bp, 9 predicted proteins | sample 1553441 | NCBI WGS metagenome assembly OGRD01 (sample SAMEA2580106, study PRJEB22360) | human gut metagenome | biome: human gut; feature: human-associated habitat; material: faeces | place: Denmark | collected 2008/2010
GCAATGACGCTCGAGCGACCGGTCGTCGCCTTGCAACTCCAATTCCGTCTTCGAAAAGGTGTTAAACTTCAAAAGAAGTGATTGCGGATTTAACGTGCAAACTTTCAAATCGTCCAAGTCTGCCCGTAAGCGCGGATATACGCTCCTGCGTACCCTCGACGATAAGTGCGATTGCGTTGGCTTCCTCTCGCGGCACGCCCATACGCCCGATGATAATATCCGCAAAATCGCTCAAAACTTTTTGCATTTCGACAGCAACGCTCTTGTCGCCTTTGAGGACTATGCCCACAACGCCTATCTTTTTCATATTTGACACTCCTTTCAAAAAAAATGCGCCACCTCAAACGGTAGCGCAAAAATGTTGCGATTTTGCTCGTCATCTTACACTCCGTTCTCTTGTCGGTTGTTGCCATCGTTTCGGGCGCACCCTACACTCCGTTTTGCCGACGCACATCGTTTTTGATTCGATATTTTTTTATCTATTTTGATATTATCCTATTTTTCTTACGCTGTCAAGCGTTTCACCACACAAACAAAATCGCCGCGCCGAGAATTTTGCTTTCGGACAAAACGGGCATATATACGTTTTGCACGTCGTTGCTGTCAACGTCGCTTGTGAAGATTTGCCAATTTGCGATTTGTTTTATTGCGGCTCTGCTTGTAGAGTTTTCCTCATAATAATCGGCGATAAACGCTTTCAAATCGTTTTTGACCGCAGGAATACAAGACGCAATCTTTGTGCTGACGTCCTCGATTTTGCCGATATACCAGTTGTACCAGCTCTTGATATACGGCAAAGTTTCGTCTGTAACTTCCGCCGGGCGCTTGTTTGGATTGCTCTCGCCAATTATGCTTTCAAAGCCGCAAAGCGACGCCGTCGTGTACAGCGCGGACAAATTCTTTTGAGTAGGATTCATTTCAAAATCGTAATAGCACTGTTTGAGCTTGTCGATATTTGCGTTGAAAAGCAGCGAACCGAGCATAATCAAAAGCGTGTCTTGCTCGATTATATCTGGATGTGCGGGCTTCAAAGTATCGCCCTCGATTTCTTTGACGAGATCGGACACGTTGAGAAGAAGGTCGAGAATTATCACCGGCATAGCTTTTTGATAGCCTTCCGCTCCTTGCTCGCAAACTCTGTCGATAAGTCCGTTTATGCCGTTTTGGTCAAACTTGCCGCTTTCCATAACTCCGTCGATAAGCCTTGCCGCCAAAACGAGTTTGTTGAGCGAACTTGTGGACTCGTTGAGTTTTTTCTCTTCGTCTAGTTTTACGACGCTCAAAAAGTCGGTGATGAAATCCTTGTTCGACATCACGTCCTTGCTTGCAAGCGCAACGTCGCAAAGAGAAGGTATCACGTCAACCGCCATATACGCGTATTTTGCGTATTTGATGATTTGCGAATACACCGCCGAAGATATGCTCTTGTTGTCGAAATTGCTTATAAACAAATCAAGCGCGACGTCGAATTTTTCGATTTCGCTTTGCGTAAGAGCGTTTTTGAGCCTCGAAACGTTGCTCAAAAGCGCGCTCACAAGCGTTGCCAATTCGCTCTCGGACACGTTGGACAGTGCGCCGTCGTCGCCGAAAAGTTTTGAATAAAGCTCGTCCGTCAGCGTGTTGACCGAGGTGTCGTATGCAAACGCAATCAACTCGCTCATTGCTCTTTGCGCGTTTGAAAGCGCACTCTGCATCTCGCTCTTTTGCGCGTCGGTTGCGTTGAGCGATTGCTTTGCAAGGTTCAACACCGCTCTGTTGGCGGACACGTTTTCGAGTGCCGCCGCACTTGCAGAGTTTCGAATCATAACGTCTTTCACGTTGTCCAAACGGTCGACTATATTCGAAACAGTGGTTCTACCGTCGCTTATAAGTTTTGAAATCAAATCGTAGGCAAGCGTAGAAACGTCGCTTGCGGTAAGCCCGATTTGTTTGAGCATAGGCACGAGAAGCTCTGCGTTGTTCGAAAACTCTTTGAGAAGTTTCTTCCCTTCCTCGCTTTCAAGCGAATCGGCAAGCGACTTTATCTTTGCGGTTTGCAAACTCGAAGCGTTTACTACGTCACAAACAAGGCTCGTCCAACCTTTCGTGACGACGTAATCTCCCGCATTTTCAAGCGTCGCAATCTCCTCATCCGAAAGATTTGCGCTCCATTTTTCGTTTATGCCCGAAAGAAATGTTTGCTCAACTCTGCTCGTCTGGTTTGCACGCTCTTTTTGCGCGGCATTTCCTCGATTGTTGCACGCAACAAGACTCGCGCTCATCAAAAGCACGAAGGCAAGCAACAATATAAGGACGTTTTTCGACTTTTTCATATCTATACCTTTTTGATATTATAACCTTTTTTGAAGCAAAGCGCAAGGGGTACGAGAGTATAACCTGCGCTCATTGCGCCGCCCACGCAAGCCACCACCCACGCTTCGTACATAAACTCGAAGTAAAGTCCGAACATACGGAGCGCATGGATAAGGCTCGAAGTGATAAGCACCGAAAACGCAAACGATACGGCAAACGAAACCACTGCAACGAGAGCGTGCTCAAACACTTCCGCACCCAGCAACGAATTTTTGGACATACCTGCGTTGAGCAACGCGACTCTGCCCTTTTGCGACGTCGCTCTGCCGATGAGCGTAGACACGACCGTAACCGCAAAAATGAAAATCGTCACGACGACGGCAAGCGTGCCGATGAGGTCGAACACGGATTGCATGCTTTCCATTTCCCACTTGAACGCTTCAAGCGTTTCGATGACGTAATAGTTGTTGCCTGCAAACTTTTCGCGCAACAATCCGATGGTCGAATCCATATCTCCGTCAATGATTGCGAGCACGGTGTCAACCTTTTTGCCGAACAGGTTTTCAATGCTTTCCTGCGACAAAACCACGTAGTTGCCGCTAAACAGCGTGTGCTTCAATATGCCGCCCACGACGACAGATTTCTTTGCGCCGTCAAGCGTCATCTCAAGCGTATCGCCCTCTTGAACCCCGTACAGTTCGCATAGAGCATAATCTACAAAAACATACGGTTTATCGCTTGAAATGCGTTCGTAAACCGTTGTTTTTGGCGTAATATACTCAAAATCCACCATTTCAAGAACGTCTTTCGAACCGAGTACGTTCATTGTTTTTTCCTTGCCGTACACAATCAAATCGGCATTGCTCCACACCATTTTGGTTGCGGACTTCACGCCGTCGATTTGCTCGAACCGGGAAACGTCTACGTCGGCTTGAATGTTGGTGACAAACACCATGTCTTTGAACTCGTCAACGTAGGACGTAAATATGCTCGTCGTAAGCGAATACGCCATAAACAGCATCATCGCAATGGTCATACCGACGGTGAGCATGGTCACCGAACGCGCAAAACGCTTGTCGCGTACAATGCTTTTCGCACCTATTTTTATTGCGGGAGAGTGAGTTTTTGCTATAACTTTTCCGCTGATTTTAAGAACTTTCGAGCAAGCGACGGCAAGCAACGCAATGGCAAAAATCATTGAAAATACCGCTGTAATCGCCCTTGCGGTCGAAACACAAAATTCGACAACGACGCTCGCAATCGTGAGCAATGTAAACAAAACTACGAGCGCAACGCCCACCTTCGACGGCTTGCTTACGTCAAGTTGATTTTCCCTTATACTGCCTTTGAAAGAACGCAAAATAGGCAGGAGCGAACTCAAAATCGAGCAGACAAGTCCGATTCCGCCGGCGAGGAATAAATATCCTACCGATATGCCGAAAGTTACGCTTTGCGACAAGGTGAGTTTCAAAAGTCCTACGAAAATTCCCACCGCAAGCGCAGAGCCTACAAGAGTGCCGATACATGATTGAATCGCACTTTCCGCGACGAACAACGCAAATATTTGTTTTTTTGTTGCGCCCACGACTTTGAGCTTTGATATGAGATTGACTTTTTCGCCCTCGCTCATCATAAACAACAGCACGATAAACGCAATGCCCAGCGCAAGCACCGCTCCGCCCGCAAGCACGATAGGAGCTGTCAAACTTTGAGTTTGTTCTTCGATATACTTTGCGTCCTTTGACGGCGAAACGAGCATATCTTTGTAGGCGTCCATTGCCAAAATCGCATTTACGGTTGCATCCACTTTCGTTTTGTCGCTCAGAACGACGTGAATCTCGTTGCAAAGATTTTCGCTTGAAAGTATGAGTTTTGAAAAGTTCTCGGTGAGCCCGAGCATCAAATAAGGTGCGTCGTCAAGAAAATATCCGCTTTGCTTTGCGATTGCGCCGATGTAGCAAACCACTTTTTTCGTTCCGAGCACAAACTCCGCCCTGTCGCCCACGCTCCATCCGAAATGTTTTGCCGCATCTTGCGATACGATTATATCGTCGCTCCGCTCTCCGCTTTGCAACTTGGCTATGTCGCCTTCGATAATCTCTATTTTTGCAAGCGTTTCGAGCTGTCCTTTTTTGAAACCGCGCACGCCGACGTATTCCTCTCCGTACATTGCGTAAAGTTTGAGCGACGGTACGATTTGTTCTATACCCTCGACGCTTTGCAGCGGATCGTCTTTCATGATGCGATCGCTTGTGCTGTTGGTGGAAATCGTGATGTCGCTCACGCCTGCCGAAGCCGTTTCGGTGGCATAAATATAGTCGAAAACCGCACCCTTGAAAGAAATCATGCAAAAAATCATCGCGACTACAACCGCGACTGCCAAAGTCGTGGCGACAAACCGCATCGGTTTCGACGTGATGTTTTTCAGAGCCAGTTTAAACATTTGTTATCCTATTTTTGCTTTTCTTATCTTTTTATCCGCAACCGCGCGCAGTGACCACCAGGCAGATAATTTGGCGTAACTGCGGCGGGAGTTTTTTCTTTGCCTGAACCGATAGCACAAATTCTCTGCGCGGTAGAGATTGCGAGAACAAATGCGGTGTTTGTCAATCGCCGAAAATGTTCTCGTTTCCGTCCCCGGAGATTGCCACGCTTACGCTCGCAATGACAGGAGAGAGAGATATGCGGCACGTCTAGATCCTTCGGCAAGCTCAGGATGACATGAAGAAAGAAAAGACAGATGGTGGCGATTGATATCACCGCAATGCCGTTTGAGCAATGGCACGCAGTGCGACATCATTGTTGCGCCGAGCACACTCCGTCTTCCATCTTAACGATGCGCGAGGCATATTCCGCATGCGAAGGCGAGTGCGTAACCATCACCAGAGCAACGCCCCTGTTTTTGTTGATGTCTTTCAAAAGTTCCATAACCTGACGGCCGCGCTCCTTGTCAAGACTGCCCGTCGGCTCGTCAAGAAAAATGATTTTCGGATTTGTCGCAAGGGCTCTCGCAATGGCAACGCGCTGTTGCTCGCCTCCCGAAAGCTGACGAGGATAAGCGTCCTTGCGTTTTGCAATGCCGAGATATTGCAAAATTTCGTCCACACGAGCCTTGTATTCGCTCTCCTTCTTCTTGTCGAGCATCAAGGGCAACGTCACGTTTTCGTACACGGTGAGATTGGGCACGAGATTGTCGAACTGATAGACAAAAGAAAAATCTCTTCTTCTCATCCGCGCGATTTCCTCGTCGGGAGCGTTGCAAAGGTCTTGTCCCAAAAGCTCGACGCTACCCTCGCTCGGTTTGTCAATGCCGGCAAGAATATACAAAAGCGTGGATTTACCGCTTCCCGATTCGCCTACGATTGCCACAAACTCGCCCTCGTCAAGCGTGAAATCGACGCCCTTCAACACAGGCGTTTCAACCTCGCCCGTGACGAAAGTCTTTTTTATATTCAGGGCTTTCAATACGCACTCTGCCATACAGCCTCCGTTGCGACGAGCAAAATCTCGTATATGCTCGTGCGCGCGTAAATACACTTAGAATTATAACACAGCATATTTGATAAAACAATAACAAAATAGTTGGCGTTTTCTCGCATTGTTATGCTATACTGAAAATATGAAAAACAAAACGCCGAAAATCGGAACGATTGAATACGAAATTGCGCTTGCCGAAGCGTCCGCGCAAAAGCCGCGACTTCTTTTGCATGCGTGTTGCGGACCTTGCGCAAGCAGCGTACTTGAATATCTTACGCCGCACTTTGACGTGACGGTGTTTTATTACAATCCCAATATTTTGCCAAAAGAAGAGTTTATCAAGCGTGAAAACGCACTTAAAGACGTGATTTCGCATTTTAAAGGCGTACAGCTTATCGTTCCCGACCAATACGAAAGCGAATATATTTCCTACGTCAAGGGGCACAAAAACGACCTCGAAGGCGGCGCGAGATGCGAGCTCTGTTTCACATTACGTCTTGAAAAAACCGCCGAATATCTGAAAGCTCACTCCGACGATTTCGACTATTTTGCAACCACCCTCACGGTAAGTCCGCACAAAAACGCTCCTCTCATAAACCGAATCGGCAACGAGATTGCAAACAATCTCGGCGTGAAATATCTCGATTCCGACTTCAAAAAGCGCGACGGATATCTCCGCTCAATCGTGCTTTGTCGAGAGTGGGACGTGTATCGACAAGTTTATTGCGGCTGTGTGAAAGACATGCTTTTAGATTGACGGTTCGTTTTTTTTGCATTAATTAACAAAATTTAAACGCCCCAAAAAGGTTACGCTCTTTTTTCAAAAACATCAAAAAAGCGGGCAAAGCGATTTGAAAAATCACATTGTCCGCTTTTATGCGATTATTTGTCGGTCACGATGATTTTGCCTTTGAACTCGTCTCCCTCGCAAATGATTTCGTCAACCGACGGAAGTTTGACAAAACCGTCTTTGACGTTCTTTACGCTTATCACGGGCGTGGTTACGGTTGCTTCGACGTCGCTTCTTTCAAACGCAAAATCACAGTCTATCATCTCGCAATCGATGAGTTTGAGATTCTTGCAATAGCAAAGCGGTTGCGTTCCTATGATTTTGCAATGTTCGAAAGTTACGCCGTCGCAATACCACGCAAGATACTCTCCCCTTACGACGCAATTTTTGACAAGCACGTTTTCGGCGTGCCAGAAAGCGTCCTTGGTGTCGAAATTGCAATCCTCGAACACTGCGTCCTTGATGTATTGGAAGCTGTATTTGCCCTTGAAGTCCACGTTTTTGAAACGAATTGCCGTTGCGCGCATCATAAAATACTCGCTTTCCGCATGCGAATTTGCCATATTTATTCCGTGCGTCGACCAGCCGAATTCGGGAGATACGATATCGCATGAATCGATTGTGACGTTTTTGCATTCCCGCAAGGCTTTGATGCCGTGCATTTTTACGTTTTTGATACGTATGTTTTCGCTGTACCAAAGCGCGGCTCTGCAAAGCTCGGTCATCTCGCAGTTCTCGATTGCAAGATTATGGTCGTGCCAAAACGGATAACGCAAATTAAAAAAGCAATCCTTGCACTCGACATCTCGGCACTCTTTGAACGCGCTCTCGCCGTCGGCCGGGCCGTCGATGGACACGTTTTTAACTTTGACGTTACGCGCGCCGTAAAATGCACGTTCCTCGTCGAAGGTTTTATTTTCCACAACACAATTTTCGTATGCCATTTTATCCTCAAAATACTATCCGCCTGCACTTGGCAAGCGGAATGGTAATTCAAAATTTTATTCTTGTTCCTGTCTTTCTTCGAGCATCGATTTGACCTTCATAAGCCTCGTCGTCGCACCTCTTTCGTTTTCGTCGAGCTTCATGACGATGTACTTTATGGTTTCTTCCAGCTGCGGAATCATAACGTATTCGAGCGCGTTGACTCTGCGCCTGTTCTTTTCGATCTCGTCGGCAAGTATATTGCACGTCTTTTCAACTTCCGCAAGTTTCAAAAGTTTGGGCAACAGTTCGGTGAGCGAAGATATGGAGCTGTCAAGCTCGCTCGTGACGCTTGCAAACGAATACGGATACAAGTCTTTGCTTTCCCCTTCCGTGACGGTGAAAACGGGCACGTTGACGCTCATGACGTTTTTTGAGGACGTTTCGAGCGTGACTTTTGCCGAGGGCATTGCGATTGCCTCTTCTATCACAGCGTCGCTGGACACCGCACGCGCGAGCATAAAGGATTTGAGCGAATCGCCAAGTTCCTCTTCCACTTCCTCTCTCAAACGCTTATTTTCACGCACGTAAAGCATAAACTGACGTATCATTTCGTCAGATTTATCCTTCAAGAGTTTGTGGCCTCTCGTTGCGGTTTTAAGACGGTTTTTGAGCCGTCTCAATTCCATTCTGGTTGGGTTTACGTTGAGTTTGCTCATGATTATTTTTCTTCCTCGTCTTTTTCGAGGTATTTTTCGATATACTCGTCGCGGATACGTTTAAGCTCGCTCTTGGGCAATATTTTGAGGAGTTTCCAGCCCAAATCAAGCGTTTCTTCTATATTGCGATTGACGTCGAAACCTTGCGATACGTATTGTTTTTCAAACTCGTCCGCAAATTTTGCGTACTTCTTGTCCGTTTCGGTAAGAGCGGCGTCGCCGAGGATCGAGCTCAATTCCTTTGCCTCTTTTCCTTGCGCGTACGCACTGAAAAGTTGGTTCATGGTGTCGGCGTGATCTTCTCTCGTCTTGCCCTTGCCTATGCCCTTGTCTTTCAGACGCGACAAGGACGGCAAAACGTCGATGGGCGGCACGATGCCTTTCTTGTAAAGTTCACGCGAAATGATGATTTGCCCCTCGGTGATGTAACCGGTAAGGTCGGGAATTGGGTGCGTCTTGTCGTCCTCGGGCATAGTGAGAATAGGAATTTGAGTGATAGAGCCTTTCTTTCCCACGATTCTGCCGGCACGCTCGTACATGCTTGCAAGGTCGGTGTACATATAGCCGGGGTATCCGCGTCTGCCGGGAACTTCCTTTCTTGCCGCCGAAACCTCGCGCAACGCTTCTGCGTAGTTGGTGATGTCGGTGGTGATGACCAAAACGTGCATATCCTTTTCAAACGCAAGGTATTCCGCCGCCGTCAACGCCATACGAGGCGTGGAAATACGCTCGACTGCGGGATCGTTTGCAAGGTTGATGAACATGACAGCTCTTTCGATTGCGCCCGTCTTTCTGAAATCGCTGATAAAAAAGTCCGCTTCTTCAAAAGTGATACCGACTGCCGCAAACACGACTGCGAATTTTGCGTCGCTGCCCAAAACTTTTGCCTGTCTTGCGATTTGCGCCGCAAGTTCGGCATGCGGCATACCCGACATCGAAAACACGGGAAGTTTTTGACCTCTGACAAGCGTGTTCAAACCGTCGATTGCGCTTATACCCGTTTGAATAAACTCGTTGGGATAGTCGCGCGCAACGGGGTTTATCGGTTGACCGTTGATGTCGAGTTTCATTTCGGGGATAATGGGTGCGCCGCCGTCGCGCGGTCTGCCCATGCCGTCGAAAACTCTGCCCAGCATATCTTCGCTCACGCCGAGTTCGATGCCGTGGCCGAGGAATCTCGCCTTCGAAGTTGCCATTTTTATGCCTTGCGACGCCTCGAAAAGCTGCACGAGAGCTTTGTCGCGGTTGATTTCAAGCACTTTGCCGCTTCTGACTTCGCCGTTTTCCTGTCTTATCTCGACAAGTTCGTTATATTTGACGCCCTCAACGCCCTCAACGAGCATAAGCGGGCCGACAATTTCTCTTATGGTGTTGTATTCTTTTAACATCACATGCCTCCTTCGTCAGTGAGAGCGCGCATTTCGCTCTTGATTTCGGCAAGAATTTCGTCAAATTTGTTCATTTCGCTTTCGGGGATATACTTCGCTCTGCCGATTTGTTCTCTTACGCCGAGTTCGAGCACGTCCTCGATGTCCACGTTCTTTGTAAGCGCGTCTTTTGCAAGCTCGTCGAACGTGAGGATAAGACGGAGCATATACTCTTGCTTGCGGAGGGACGAGAACGTGTCGACTTCGTGAAAAGCGTTCTGGTGCAAATAGTCCTCTCTTATGGACTTTGCCGTTTCCATAGTCAGACGATTTTCGGGAGAAAGTGCGTCCATACCGACGAGTCTTACGATTTCGTCGAGTTGCGCCTCTTCTTGCAATATACGCATGCACTTTGCGCGCAATTTCATCCACTCTTCGTCAACGTTGTCGGTGTACCAATCTCCAAGGCGTTCGGCGTAAAGCGAATAGCTTGTGAGCCAATCGACTGCCGGGAAGTGACGTTTGTAGGCAAGCGACGCACTAAGTCCCCAGAACACTTTGACTATACGCAACGTTGCTTGCGATACGGGCTCGGACAAGTCGCCGCCGGGAGGCGAAACCGCGCCGATTGCCGTAATCGAACCGACGGTGTTTTCTTGTCCCAAAACTTTGACGATGCCCGCTCTTTCGTAAAATTCCGCAAGGCGAGAGCTGAGGTAGGCGGGATAGCCCTCTTCACCGGGCATTTCTTCAAGACGACCGCTCATTTCGCGAAGAGCCTCTGCCCAACGGGAAGTGGAGTCTGCCATGATTGCCACCGAATAGCCCATATCTCTGAAATATTCCGCAATGGTGATGCCGGTGTATATCGACGCTTCACGCGCGGCAACGGGCATATCCGAAGTGTTTGCGATAAGC